>ERZ889217.1525-NODE-1525-length-11601-cov-14.078729_pt1 | contig 11601 bp, 9 predicted proteins | sample MGYA00521098_ERZ889217 | MGnify/ENA primary metagenome ERZ889217 (study PRJEB32303, sample SAMEA104408613) | aquatic metagenome | biome: Brackish water; feature: Pelagic; material: water | place: Baltic Sea | collected 2014-06-10T22:04:00 | depth 2,362 m ...
CGCGCATTCCGTTGGTCCAATCACCACCCCTTCCTCGAGACCACTTAGCATTACCCTAGCGCCTTGGGTGCAGCATCGTATCTGTCGGCAAGCGCAAGCACCTCAGGCAAAGGCATCGGCTTCCCGTAGAAATAGCCCTGCGCACTGGAGCAATCGATGCTTTTAAGAAAATCGGCATGCGCCTGAGTCTCTACCCCTTCACAAAGCGATTCATAGCCAAGCTCTGCACATAAATCGAGGATCGCCTTCAGCAGACGGGCCTCGCGCGATCTATTGTCTCCAACACCTTTCAAGAACCCACGATCAAGCTTCACAAGATCGATCGGGAGACCAGCCAAATAGCGAAGGTTACTGTGACCAGATCCGAAATCATCCACTGCAATTTGTACCCCCTCCCGGCGCAGAGTCCGGAGATTTTGCATAAGCACGCTACTCTCAAAAAGAATTGGATGTTCCACCATCTCCAAAGAAAACCCCTTGGGGTCAAACTCCGCTTGCTCGAACCGGGATAACCATTCCTTGGAAAGCCCATTTTGGGAAAGGAGTTTAGGATCGCAATTCATCGCCATCTTGAAACCCCCGGCCTTCAGCCGCTGCCTCAAAAACTTATCACTCCCGTATAAACGCATGATTTCCTCAAATACCCACTTGTCCAAAGTGGACTCGTAGCGGATACGCTCCACTGCGGGCATGAACCGTGCCGCCTCGATTGTCTGACCACTCGGGTCAAGCATCCGTAATAATGCCTCGCACCCGATCATGGTGGTTTTCCGTAAATCAACCAACGGCTGGAAGAGCAGGAAAAATCTTTTTTCGCTGTACGCCTGACGGACCAATAAGTTCAGGCGGCTGTTTTGCCTCTTCGTCTCGAAAAATGTATCTTTGTAAATATATGTCTTCTGTTGGAGCAAAACAGAGCGGCTTTGCGCATCGCTAACCGCCATTTCTGCGCGTTGAAGCACCTCAACAGGGTGCAACTGCGGGTCATCAATCGCCACGCACCCGATATCGAATGTCATTTGAATACCCTGCCCCTCGATTGTCACTGGATGTTCAAGGGCACCCTCGACGTCACGCATAAGGAAGGCGAGATTTTCGGGGCCCTCATGGCTCAAGAGGAGCATGAATTTGCTTCCGCCCACCCTTGCGACAAATGCCCGGCCTCCATTCAGCGCACTTAATCGCCGCGCGGCCTCCAGAATCAACTCATCCCCCGCATGCAGGCCAAAGTTGTCATTCACTAAATCCAGGCAGGCGAGGCGAATTTCAAAAATGTAAGCGCCTCCTTGCCCGCTCTGAAGGGTTTGAATCTCAGATGCGATTCTTGCGAGAAATAACGTTCTGTTCGCAAGCCCCGTCAATGCGTCATGCCTGCTAAGGTAGCGCAGCTCTTCCAAGCGCACCGCTTGCGCAGACATGATTGCGCAGGTCGAAACCAAATCATTAAAACGCTCCACATCGGCACCGGGAGCCTCTAGCAGAAAGCTGATCCGCATCAACTCCCGCCCTTGAAACACGAGCACAACCCCAGCGTAGCGGTAGCCTTGATTTTCCATCACCTCAAAGGTGTCTGGCTCCAATAGTCCACCCGTGACTTTACTCCACGCTTTCCTTCCCATCAGTGGGATCCCGCCGGGTAATTCGACCTCTTCCACGGCATACCCGTCACTAAGATAATCAACTTTTGCGCTTAGGAGACCCATTGAGGGCGAATGGATCCTAAGCACTTTCCCTAGCACGTCCTTCACAGCATCAAGGCATGCCCTTTGAAAATCCCGGTCATGCATGTTTCGGAATCCGGAATCGATCCCATTTAGAGGCAATGCTTCAGATAAGATTTCGATATGCTCAATCATGGAGATAACGCTTCGATTTTCACCCAATCGACCTGCATTGTTTGATAGCCATCCCAGTCCGGTTCTCCCGCCCATGGCATGTGACGAAAACCAAAAATCAAGGTCGCTGGTCGTTTTGGCACAAACTGTCGTGTGCTGGACTGCTCCACCCCATCAACCAGAAATCGTACCGAATCTGGCTTCCATTCGAGAGTGTACACATGGAACTTGCCGTCACGGTGCGATACCTTGATCCCTGCCGCGTTGCGTAAGGGGGATTTTTTAATGTTTCCGGGCCGCAGTGTATTTAGATCAGCTTCGGCCCATGTGTTAAATCGCGCATCTGTCCAATTCCCTCCTTGACCGGCAGGGCGCACCGTCCTGTCAGATGCGACAATCTCAATATCGATTTCGTCAAATGTTCCTTGCTCGTTATAGGTAAAAAACAGCCCAACCAGACCTGGAACAGCGGTGTTTTTCGCCCGTATGGAAAGTCGGCTCCCCGCTTCTACTGGTCCGATCGAGAGCGTTTGAAACGGACCCTTCCCCCGGCTCACGCCATTATCGAAAATCGCCCGTTCTGCTTTCAGATATGCATATCCGTCTCCCGGCACCATCTCGTCCCACGAGACAGGAAAATATAACTCCGTCACCCTGCTCCACTCCATCCCAACGGGAGCTTGAGGTTTTCCAGGCGAGTCGAACTCCTCAACGTATACACCCTCCCCAGAAACAGTCCCCCCAAAGGCAAGAATCGTGGAGAGAAGAAGCAATCCCATGAGAACATCGAAGAGTCATGCAGGGACGACACACGCCACACGGTTTTTTGGCACTGCATTACAGGCATCGACCACCAGCGGCACCACGTCCGCCAGTTCCTTGTAGTCAATTTCTCTGTGTGCCGTGCACACGATTGCTGCATCAAATGCGGCAAGGTTCCCGCGGTTCCATTCCAGTGTCCGAAGAGCATGCCAGGGTGTTCCTGGAGCATCGATTTCTGGAACATACGGATCATAATATCCGACTTCCGCCCCTTTTTGCCTCAGAAGATCCATGACTCGATACGATGGAGATTCGCGGTCGTCTGAAATCCCGGGCTTGTAGGCCACCCCGAGAACAAGAATCCTACTCCCCCGGAGCGACCGCTTTCGGGCATTCAGAGCCTCGAGCAGGTGGTTCACCGCATAGTATGGCATTGAGCGGTTGATCTGCCCGGCCAATTCGATGAATCGGGTGTCGAGGTTATATTCGCGCGCCTTCCATGTGAGGTAGAACGGATCGACTGGAATGCAGTGACCCCCGACCCCAACGCCGGGATAGAAAGGCATATAGCCAAAAGGCTTTGTCTTTGCTGCCTCGACTACTTCCCAGATATCGATGTCCATGGCCGAATAAATGCGCTTCAATTCGTTAATAAGGGCGATATTAACAAACCGAAAAATGTTCTCCGTGAGCTTTACCGCTTCGGCTGTTTCGCAACTGCTCACAGGAACAGGATGCTCCACAACACGCTCATACAGTTCTAGCGCGCGGGAAAGACACCCCTCCGTGTAGCCTCCGATGACTTTAGGCATCTTGTGCAGCACACTCCCGTTGTTTCCTGGATCTTCGCGTTCGGGTGAGAAGGCAAGATGGAAATCCTCGCCTGCCTTCAGTCCGGACATGCTCTCCAATACTTCACGCAAATCCTGACCAGTCGTTCCCGGGTAAGTGCTCGACTCTAGGCACACAAGCATCCCCTGCCGAAGCCATGGAGCAATTTCGCCCGCTGCGGACAAAACATACCCCAAGTCCGGTTCATTGTGACTGCGGATCGGCGTGGGAACACAAATGATGATCGCCTCGCTCTCGGCGAGATCGCATTTTTCCGCACTGAACCTCACGCGCCGATCCGATAGCGCTGTTGCTATTTTAGCGTTTCCCAAATGCGGCAGCGGCGACTTGCCAGATTGCAGTATTTCTACGCGCTCGGCATCCGAATCTACCCCAAGCGTGCGGCACCCTGCAGTCGCAAATCCAATGGCAAGCGGAATTCCCACATACCCAAGGCCGACCACTGCTACTTCATATTTAGCTCCTTCAGGCTTGGGCATCATGGCGTGGCTGTATTCGGGGAGAGGCGCTCCATATGCAGTCCCATGTCCGTGCGCCGCAGGATAAGGTATTGGAATGTTCCAAGCACACGGTTGATCAAGTGCCACTGGTGGAATCCAAGATTGTCCAGAAAGACCGCCGCGATCATTTTCCAGAAGTCCTGCCAGCTTGCCGCGCGGAGACGCCCGGTCTCTGAAAGCAGGATCGCCGACAGGGTCAGGCAGACTCCGGTGATATAAGCGGCATAGAGCATCAGCGCGATCTCCCAAGCCCCTGCGAGGCCCAAAATCAATGTTACGGGGATAAGCATATAAGCCAACAACTCAACAATTGCGGAGAAGGCTTCAAAAATCAGGAAGAACGGCATCCCAAATAGTCCGCTCATGCCGTAGCGGGGATTGAGCATCATTTTCCAATTCCGCAAAAGAGCTTGAAGGGTTCCTCTCTGCCAACGGTTCCTCTGGGAAGCATATTGCCGAAACTTTTCAGGCACCTCGGTGTAGCAAACGGCATCGGGCGTGAATTCAAGATGCTGGGTGCGGTCTCGGCGGCGGTCGTGGATATGCTTGTTTAGTCGAATTGTGAACTCAATGTCATCGGTGATAGCATTCGGCCAACTGCCCCCCACGGCCTCAAACACACTCTTCTTGATCAACAGCAACGCGCCGGAAATGCACAACATGCTCTGGAGGCGGCACAACCCAATGCGTGCCCATTGAAAGCTTCGGGCATACTCGATTTCCTGGCTCAACCCCAAGAGGCTCTTCGGCAGGCCCTGCCCAACGATCCTTCCACCCTTAAGTTGCAGACCATTTGATGGCCTCACCACACCCGCCGATGCGGCGAGCTTTGAATCCCTCAAAAATGGACGCGCCATGTGCAACAAGCCGTCGCTCTCAAGCACGCAATCGGCATCAATCACACAAAGAAGCGGATACTTGGATACGGCCACGGCGGCATTGATTGCATCCCCGCGGCGTCCGTTCTCCTTTGTGACCACAAGAAGATTCGGATGTTCCACAGACCCATAGGAGCCAAGCACCTCTCGGGTTGGAATGTGTTTTTGCCCCTGCTTTTCGACTCGGAACAACCGGAACGCCTCGACTAGTTCCGCCATTGTTTTGTCCGTTGAACCATCATCCACCACGATGACCTCATGTTTCGGGTAGTTTAGGGCCAAGGCATTTTGGACTGTTGCCACGGCAATGCTCTCCTCGTTGAAGATAGGAATGATGACAGATACCGGCATTGTGAGGTCAGAAGCCGCAATTCGCTCAAACTCGGCAAAAGTAATTCCTTTTTGGTATCGGCGCACTTGAAGGGCACCGATAATAATTAAGAATAAATACAATGCATGCAGGGCAATAAAGTAAGCCAGCACGAACCAGACACAGATTAAAACGAAAGTGATCATAAGGCGGAAGGAATAGAGTTTCTTTCTAGGAGGCGATGCTCCTGCAGGATTTGACGGCTCATATCGCGCGCATACCGGTCGGAGTGCGCGGACATACTTTTTTGTAACTCACGGAGGCCAGGTTCTCCCAATGCGTAAAGCGCTTGAGCGGCCGAGAACCTGACCCACCAAGAAGGATCTCCCAAAGCTCGGACTAGCAGGGGAATTCGCTCAGTGGCTTGCAAGCGTCCAAGTGCCTGCACTGAGACATTCCTCACCTCCCATGGAAGATCCTCTGCAAGTTCGGCAATTTCAGGAATAACAGAGGCGTCTCCGATCAGCCCAAGCGCCCTAACGCTGTTGAGCCTTATTGTGAATTCGCTGTTTTTAAGAAGCCTGACCAGAGCCGGCACCGCCTCACTCGCACGCAGTGAGCCCAAGGCACGGATCACGATTTTTATGCTAGTGGGCGTGTACTTCACACCCTTCTGATCAAGCATGGACAGAAGCGGATCGACCGCTCCATCGCCAAGAACCGTGACCACTTCTGCGGCGCGTCGTTCCGCCATTTCTCCGGGGGCATCCAGCGCGAGCACAATCGATTCAACGGCATCAACGCACCCCATAGCGACCAATGCTCTCGCGGCGGCTTCCCTCACGATAAGGATTCCATCACTCAACGCCGCCTTGAGCGGAGCGACTGAGGCCGTTCCTCCCACGTAGCCAAGACTCTCAGCGGCGCGGCGGCGGTTTTCCCAGTGCCTGCTCTCCAGCAAATCCAGTTGCTCTTCCTCGAATGGCAAGGCGGCGCACAGAATTCTAACACGCTTTCTTTCCTCCTCAGATAAAGAGTTTCCGATTTCCAAAAGAAGCTCCAGCCCCTCTTTAAGGTTTTCCTTAAGGACTTCCAGACTTTCTTCTTTCGTGATCTTTCCAGTGATGAAGCCCATCACAAATAGCTTTGCCTCCTTCCGGTAATCACTGCTAATGCGCTGCTTTCGATCGGTTCCCCATCGAATCGCAATGATGATCCCGAGTAATAGCAGGCTGATAAACGTGAGAGCGATGGCAGCCTGTATGACTATTTTGATAATGGTGGGGCTTAGAATTTCCATACGAGTCCGATGGTTGGGGTTAGTTGCTGGTACAGTTCAGCATTGTTATCTTCATTCAGCCGGTATACGTATTGTATTCCAGCAAAAGCATTTAAGTCGCGCGTGAGAGGTTGATTATAGAAGAGGGTGTAGATGTAGGCATTTGACAGGCTGGTTAGGTTTGTTCCGAACTCGATGTCCGGATCCGTGCCGTATGCAAACCCCAAGGTGAGCCGGCCCCCACCCGGCATATCTCCAATATTTAATGCAGCGGAGTAGTAGTTGTAATTTAGATCCCCGAATGCCCATCCGCGGACATAGCGTAGAGTTAAATAGCTCGCATCATTGAACCAATAGCTCAGCCCGGGCTTTATTTGGGAAATGTCCCCGCCGGTGAAATTAAGCTGATCATAATCGAACAACAGCCCGAGGCGGGGCATCGCTTGGTATTGGAATCCTCCACGGTAGATCTGATTTGGAGAGAAGTCCGCGTCCGGGCAAAGCGAAATTTCCCCGTGCACCTCGAGAATGCTCCACGGATACCATGAGGCCAAGGCGCTATATAAAATATCGGTTCCAGAGGGCGGTCGATTAAGAATATCAATGCCACCACCCATCACAAATGACTTTGTAGGCTGGTAATAGATATCAGCAGATTCCTCCTGCCAACTTTCCCTCCCCTTGTTGAATACGCTATAACTGAACATCGGCACAACGGTCCATCGGCGAAGATTGTCGGATTCCTCGATGATCCGGATATTTTCCTCTTCCATCTCTCCAATGGGCCCCTCCCCGACAGCGTTTAATCCCGTGGGTATCATGAGGGAAATCAACATTCCAATCGTCCATGCGGGCTTGAGGCTCATACCAGCACCTCCCTTGAATAGGCCTCAACTCTCTCACGCTCAATAAGATCATCGATTGTCTGCTCAAGTGTCCACTTTGGCTGGAATCCTGTCGTTGTCTTCAAACGTTCTACAACCGGTCTTCGCTGCCCAATTGTTCGGAATTTCTCACCATAGGCCTCCTCATAGGGAATAAACTCAACATCAGAGGAACTTCCGGCACGCTCGATAACCAACTCGGCCAAATCCAGGATCGAAATCTCACGGGCATTCCCGACATTTACCGGCCTACCGTCGTTTGCCTTATTGCCCGCAAGGAGTTCGAGCGCCTCTATGGTATCCCGCACATCACAAAACGAGCGAGTTTGTGATCCATCGCCAAAGACTGTGAGCGGCTCACCATCAAGCGCCTGCCTAACGAATCTGGGCAGAACAAATCCGTAATCACCCGCTTGCCTTGGGCCGACTGTATTGAAGAGCCTAGCCACGGCGACTGGCAGGCCGTATTCACGCTGGTAAGCGATCGCCTGGAGTTCATTTGTCAGCTTGCTCAGCGCATACCCTGTAAGCCCTCCCCCTTCAGGCGTGAACACGAGATCCAACCCCTCATCGAGTTCCTTTCCTTGAGTCTGCCCGTAAACTGATGAGCTTGATGCAATGAGAATCTCCGCTCTAGTCCCGGAGCGGACTACCTCCTCCAGAATCGCCTCGGTGCCACCAACATTCACACGCATCACTTCTACTGGCTCATCAAGAACACGAAACATGCCAACCACCGCAGCGAGATGGTAGATGCGATCGACTCCGGAGACTGCTCTCCCGAGCCCCGGCCAATCGAGCAGGTCAGCCACTTCGAAGCAGAAATCCTCTGCGTCAAAAAACGGCTCGATATTGGATCGCCTCCCCGTGCTGAGATCATCGACAGCGAGAACACTGTCACCATTGTTAAGATGCAGTCCTACCAGATGTGAGCCGATGAACCCTGCGCCGCCTGTGATTAAGACATTCATATAATAGGCCGCAAGATTGCCTCGCTGGAAATGCCTTCGCCATGGGGTGATCACCCATTGCGGGCCCGGGAGAAAAATCCTTTGGATGAACTATCGTCGCTCCCTCATGAAACAGATTCGTCAACGTCCGCTTCTCTTTATATTTCTGACACTACTTGCAGCACTGGCTCTACTGTTTGAGCTGCATATTAGAGCGGTTAAAAATACAACCAAAGATGAAGAGAACAGGTTGACTTCTTTTTTTCTCTCGGAGGAATTAAGGCGCTCGACTGAAGATCTTTACACAATGTCGAAGGCATTTATTACCACAGGAAACGCATCCTACAGAACCACCTTCGAGGAAATTCAAGCCATCCGCAATGGACTCCTGCCGCGGACTGCAAAATACCAATCAAATTATTGGGGGTTTCAACTCGATTTTAATCATAACAAGTCCATCTCCGGATCAAAAGCCTCTCTGCTCGAGCTTATGAAATCCAACGGATTCACCCCGATCGAATTGGGGCTGATGAATCAAGCGCAAACCATCTCAGATGAACTCACAACTATTGAGATTCAAGCAATGGATAAGGTTACCCTTGATCAGACAACTGAAGCGCGTCTGCAAGCCCATGAAATGTTAAGCTCTGACTCGTATTTAGGGTTGAAATCCAAATTTTATGAATTGCTCAGCGAAGCGCAACGAATGGCTGATTCTCGCTATTCATCGTCTATTCAATATGAGCAACGGACTGCTGAGATATTGCGTGCGGCATTTCTTCTTTTTTCTGCAATTGTAGTATGGGTCGGTTGGGCCAACTGGAGGATCGAACAGAAAAGAGCCGAAGCTCTGGAAACCCAATCAACTCAGGATCCGCTTACCGAGGTAGCAAATCGTTCTTTGCTCCAGTCACACTTGCAATCGGTGACTAGGAAAGCAACCAACGGACATTATGCGGTGATACTGGGAATGGTAGATTTGAACAATTTCAAGACGATCAATGACCGCCTTGGACATGGCCGCGGGGACGAAGTGCTTCGTATGGTTGGGGCGCGATTAAATGAACATTGCCGTGATGGAGATCTCGTCGCCCGTTATGGCGGAGATGAGTTTATGATTGTCTTGCTCACCCCTGCGGAAAATGAGGATTCAGCTATTTCTCGACTGCGCCAAATCGTTTTCAGTGCGTTCGAAATGCCTTTTACCGGTTCTTTCGGAAGCATTCATATCGGAGCATCGCTAGGCATCAGCATCTTTCCAAAACATGCGGGTTCGATCGAAGAACTTCTGCGCACAGCCGACGAGGCCATGTATGCGGCGAAGTCGGGCAACAATCATGTCCGGATGGCTGAGTATACAGGAGCCGCGCACTAGTCACCCTTTTAGAGGCCTTGTCTACTGTTTTGCTTTGGATATAGAGGACCCGCATGTTCATTCATTGGCTTTCCCTAGCCTGCTCGCTTGTTCTTCTCTATTTCGGCGCCGAAGGCCTGGTCCGCGGAAGTGCATCACTTGCACTTAGGCTTGGACTGACGCCCTTAGTCGTGGGCCTAACTGTGGTGGCGATGGGAACAAGCATGCCAGAGGTGATGGTAAGCGTTAAGGCGGCCCTTGCTGGCAGTGGTGACCTCGCTGTTGGAAATGTGGTTGGATCGAACATCTTCAATATTGGCGTCATTCTCGGCCTCAGCGCGCTACTTTCTCCGATGAAAGCCCAGTTCCAACTCCTCAAAATCGACGCTCCCATCATGGTGGCTGTGAGCTTGGGATTGGTTGCCTTGTTGTGGGGTGGACGGATTGGCCGTGTTGAGGGAGCATTCCTTATTGGCGGCTTGATTGTCTATGTCGCCGGAAACATTTGGATGGCACGCCGGACGGCCACCAAGGTGGTGGAAAAGGAATTCGCCGATGGAGTTCCTGCCCAGTCCGGCTCAGTTTTTCTGGATCTTCTTTTTATCCTCGGCGGGTTGGGCATTTTGGTTATCGGAGCGAGGTTGCTCACGGACAATTCGGTAGCGATAGCGCGATCTTTCGGCGTGAGTGAGGCGGTCATTGGCCTGACGATCGTCGCGGCCGGAACGAGTGTGCCCGAGTTGGCCGCATCGATAGTTGCGGCAATAAAAAAGGAGCCCGACATCGCGTTGGGAAATGTCATCGGCTCCAATATCTTCAACGTCATTGGGATTCTGGGCATTGCCTCACTAGTGGCACCACTGGCCGCTCCGGAAATCAGCCGCTTTGATCTCTGGGCAATGGTGGCGATTGCAGCGGCGCTGGTGCCAATGTTATGGACCGGACTGCGCATTTCGCGTGCCGAGGGAGCGGTTCTCTTCTCTGCTTATTTTGCCTATGTTTATTTCCTGCTATTGAATTGAGCTTTGCGGTCTTCTCTGGCTGATCGGCTACTCCAAGTTGGCAACGCGCCGAGTGTTTCTCTACCTTAGCATATATTCTTCTAGTGGCAGATTAACTGTAGCAGCCAAAGGCGCTACGCCTCCTGTGTTTTAACTCATTTGGATTCCCATTTTAATGGGGCCAGAAGACACGTTACCGCACGAAATGTTAATCCTCCGCCCGGTTTAGATCATGGCGAGAATGCCGTTGAACGTCTTACTCGGCCGCATGGCAGCCGACACCTTGGCATCATCTGGCTTGTAATATCCGCCGATATCGACAGGCTTGCCTTGAACGGCGACGAATTCTTCCACGATCTGCTGTTCGTTTTGCGCAAGCTCCTTAGCGATGGGAGTGAAGATTTTTTTCAACTCCAAGTCCTTGTCCTGAGCGGCAAGCGCTTGGGCCCAGTAAAGAGCGAGGTAAAAATGGCTGCCTCGATTGTCGAGGCCGCCGACCTTGCGCGATGGAGAACGGTCGTGTTCGAGGAGTTGGCCAGTGGCACTGTCTAATGTGTCGGCTAGAATTTTAGCTCTCGGGTGGGACTGCGTGTCTGCCAGATGCTCGAATGATGCCGCGAGGGCAAAGAATTCGCCGAGCGAGTCCCAGCGGAGGTAGTTCTCCTCGAGAAATTGCTGCACATGTTTTGGCGCGGATCCGCCGGCGCCGGTTTCAAATAAACCGCCGCCGTTCATCAGCGGAACGATCGAGAGCATTTTCGCGCTGGTGCCGACTTCGAGGATCGGGAAGAGGTCCGTGAGGTAATCACGAAGAACATTGCCGGTGACTGAGATCGTATCCTGGCCTTTCGCGAGGCGTTTGACGCTAAAGCGGCAGGCCTCGGCAGGAGGGAGGATTTGGATGTCGAGGTCGGCGGTGTCGTAGTCCTTGAGGTAGGTTCCGACCTTCGCGATGAGTTGGGCGTCGTGGGCACGCTTGGCATCCAGCCAGAAAAT
>ERZ889217.1528-NODE-1528-length-11572-cov-14.725189_pt1 | contig 11572 bp, 7 predicted proteins | sample MGYA00521098_ERZ889217 | MGnify/ENA primary metagenome ERZ889217 (study PRJEB32303, sample SAMEA104408613) | aquatic metagenome | biome: Brackish water; feature: Pelagic; material: water | place: Baltic Sea | collected 2014-06-10T22:04:00 | depth 2,362 m ...
CCTGACCAGGTTCACAGATCCCCATCGCAGGGGCCTCTCATCGGATCCCGCACTCTGTAGTTTGTACGCCGCGCCCGCACTGCGGTCAAAGCCCCGCCCGCGCCGCGGCCAAAGGCTGCTACATTTCGGGCGATGGGTGCTACCAAGTCACCGATGATGCAACAGTTTGAGGCGGCGAAGGATCGCTGCCCAGGCGCTCTCGTGTTGTTTCGAATGGGTGACTTTTATGAGCTTTTTGGCGCCGACGCCCGCGAGGCCGCGGAACTGCTCGACCTCACACTCACAAGCCGCGAAAAAGGCCCCGACGCCCTGCCGATGGCCGGCTTTCCCCACCATCAACTCGACCCCCAACTGGCCAAGCTCGTGGCTGCCGGCCGGCGGGTGGCGATCTGCGAACAGATCGACGATCCCAAAACAACCAAGGGCTTACTTCGCCGCGAGGTCACCCGGATCGTCACGCCCGGGATCGCGGCTGACGAATCCTTGCTCGATCCCGACCGGAGCAACTGGCTGGTCGCGATCCTTCCCGAACAGCGGCGGAGCCAGGACGAGACCGCAGGCCGGGTGGGGCTGGCCTGGATCGATGTGGCCGCGGGTCGATTCGAGGCGACCGTAGTGGATCGCGACGATGTGGCCGACCACCTGCTTCGGCTTGCCCCGGCCGAATGCCTTTGTGCCAGCCGCTGCCGGGCAGATGTGGAGGCGCTCGTCGAAATAGCCGGCCGCAGCGGCGTGGTGACCGTCCGGCCCGACTGGTGGTTTGAGCCGGTCACAGCCGAGGCCGCGCTCGGGCGGGCCCTCCGGGGCCGACGGCTCGAGGGGCTCGGCTTCGAGATCGGCCCCGACTCCCTCGGGATCGCCGCGGCCGGTGGCGTGGTGGCTTACCTGGAAGAAAATGAACCGGCGGCAGTGGCCCGGATCGACACGCTCGCCGCCTGGCGACCGGGACTTCGGCTGGAGATCGACGAGGCCTCCCGCCGCAGTCTGGAATTGGTTCGCAGCACCACCACCGGCCGCCGTCAGGGCTCGCTGGCCGGCGTGCTCGATCACACAAAAACGGCAATGGGGGCGCGGCTCATCGGCGAGTGGCTCTCAGCGCCACTCGTGGACCGCGGTGGTATCGACGAACGACTCGATGCCGTCGCCACGCTCGTGGATGCACCGGCCACGGCCGCCCGGCTCGCTGAGCGGCTGGCCGGGATCGGCGACGTCGAGCGACTCATCAGCCGGGTCGTCACGGGCCGGGCCGGGCCCCGCGATCTGGAACGGATCGGCCATGCCGTTCGAATTCTGCCCGACGTGCTGACCGCCTTGGCCGAACTCCGCGAACGGGCCCCACGACCGACCGGGCTGTTTGCCGATCTCGAGGAATCACTCGACGCCTGCATTGACATCGCCGGGCGGATCGATGGCACGCTCCGTGAGGGATGTCCGATTTACGCCCGCGAGGGAGGCTTCATCCGTCCTGGCTTCGACTCCCCGCTCGACGAACTCGCGGAACTGGCCAGCGGCGGCAAGGCCTGGATCACGAGGTATCAGGCCGATGAAATCAGCCGGACGGGCATCGGCTCGCTGAAGGTGGGCTACAACCGCGTGTTTGGCTTCTTCCTGGAGGTCGGCAGGGCCCACACTGAGAAGGTGCCTGCCGAGTATGTCCGCAAACAGACGGTCAAGAACGCCGAACGCTACACCACGCCCGAACTCGACGAACGCCAGCGGCAGGTGCTCGGCGCCGAGGAAGAGGCGGTCCGACGGGAGATCGGCCTCCTGGATGAACTTCGATCATTCGTCGCTTCGCAGCGGCATCGGCTCGACCGGGCCGCGGGCATTCTCGCGATTCTCGACGTGCTCGTGTCGTTCGCGGCCGTGGCCCGTCGTCGGGCATGGGTGCGGCCTGAGGTCACGGCCGGGGGCGAACTCGAGATCGTAGCCGGCCGCCATCCGGTGCTCGAAGAACTCCTGCCTCCTGGCACGCTCGTCGCCAACGACCTCGCCCTGGCCGCTCGCCCACCCGCAGGGCCCACCACGGCCGGAGATCATCCCGCGATCCTGCTGGTCACTGGGCCAAACATGGGAGGCAAGAGCACCTTCATCCGCCAGGCGGCTCTGATGGCGGTGCTCGCCCAGGCAGGCAGCTTCGTGCCGGCCAGGCGATGTCGGATCGGGATCATCGATCGGCTCTTCGCCCGGATTGGAGCCGGCGATGACCTGGCTCGAGGCACGAGCACATTTCTTGTGGAGATGTCGCAAACGGCGCGGATCCTGAATCGGGCCACGCCCCGGAGCCTGGTGATTCTCGACGAGGTGGGCCGCGGCACGAGCACCTTCGATGGCCTGGCGATCGCCCAGGCTGTGGTCGAGCACCTCCAGGGCCAGGTCGGCTGCCGCACGCTGTTCGCCACGCACTACCTCCAACTGGCAGCGCTCGAGCATCTCCCGGGTGTGGGCAACGTGCAGGTGCTCGTACAACAACACCGCGATGAACTCGTGTTTCTCCACCACGTGGCGGCCGGCGCGGCTGACAAAAGTTGGGGCGTACACGTGGCTCGGCTGGCCGGTGTGCCCACGAAGGTCGTCGAGCGGGCCCGCGACTTGCTGCTAGCGCTCGAACTTGACCCCGCCGTGGCCCCCGCCAAGCCCCGTCGCCAGGCCGCCCCGACGGCCGAACAGAAATCGTTATTTTCAGATTGAGCGAGGTTGTTCCCCCGCCCGACTGAGTGCGGTCTCTCCAGCCCGCTCAGCCGCACTGGTTCATCTTGTCACGCGGCGTGCCGGCCGCCGTGAGTTCGGGTCGGACCACCGAGGCGGCTGCCATGGCGTCGTCTGGGGCGAGACTGACCGCGACGCTCTTGTAGGCGGGTGTGCGGGAAAGCGGGTCGGCGGCCTTCGGCACGAGCAGATTGCTTTCTGGGTAATACATCGCCACACAGCCGGGGCGAATCTGGTCAAAAGCCGACACGATCTGGCCCCGCATCTCGCCGACGGTGCTCGCGATCCGGCAGCGACCACCAGCGGTGAGGCCGAATCGCTCAATGTCATCGGGATGGATGAGCACGACGTCCCGCCGGGTCTGGTTGCGGTAGAGATCCTCTTCCTCGTAAACGACCGTGTTGAACTGCCCCTCGCTGCGAATCGTCATCAATCGGAGCCCGTCCGGAGCCGGCGGCAGTTCATGGATGGCCAAATGGGCCTTGCCGTCGGGGGTCGGAAAGGAGGGCTTGTCGATCGCTCGGCCGGGGATCGCAAACTCCCGCTTGGTTTTGTCGATCTCCGCGATCTGCTCGAGCCCAGGAATGATCGCCGCGATCGCCCGCCGGATCGTGCTTGTGTGGGCCATGTCGAGCCAGTTCACCGGGCCAGTTTGGCCGAGCACCCTGAGGGCGAGCTCGGCGATGATCGCCACCTCGGACCGGGGTCCAGACTGCTCGGTGACGGCATGCCTCGGCGTGCCTCCGTCAGAGAGCCGGATATAGCTGAACATGCTCTCCTGTGTTGACGGCTCAGGCTCCTCATCGCGGGCCAAAACCGGCAGGATGATCGTCTCGTCCTGGCCGACGCCGCCGGCATGACCGGTATTGAGCGAGGTGCTGAGATAGACGACCGTGTCGATCTTCCCCATCGCCCGACTCGCATAGGTCGCGTCGGGGCTCGCCCCCCAGAGGTTGCCCCCGAGGCAGAGGGCAAATCGCATCTTTCCCTCGTCGGCAGCGTCGAGGCACTCGAGCGTGTCGTAGCCCTTGAAGGTCGGCAGTTTCACGCCGAAGTGGGTCTCGAGCCGCTCGAAGATCGCCCCCTTGAGCGTGGGCGTGACGCCGACTGTGCCCATGCCCTGGATGTTGGAGTGGCCACGGATCGGCTGAAGCCCGGCCCCCGGCTTGCCCACCATCCGCCGCATGATCGCGAGCGCGGCGATCGCCTGAACGGTGGCCGCCCCGTGGAGGTGGTGGGTGACGCCCATCGTCCACGCGAAGACCGCCCGTTCGCTGGCGGCATACTGCCCGGCAAGGTCGTCGATCTCGCGCATGGTCACGCCGCTTGCGGCGACAATCTCATCCCATTCGAGGGCTGACAGCCGGCCGCGGAGTTCCGGCCAGCCAACTGTGTGTTGACACAGAAACTCCTCATCGACAACAAGCTCGCCAGCGGCGTTCCGAGGGGATCCTGCCGCCAGTTCCAGCAGCCGCTTCATCAGTCCATACACGAGCGCTAGGTCGCCTCCCACGAAGGGTTGCACATAGCTGCTGGCGATCTCCGCTCCGAAGAACAGCGCCCAAGGATCGCTCGGCACGGAAAAGTTCACGAGGCCTGTCTCGATGATCGGGTTGACCACGACCACCCTGCCACCCTTTCGCCGAATGGTCATCAAGGTGCGCATCATCCGCGGGTGGTTGCTCGCCGGATTGCCGCCGATGAGCATCGTGAAATCGCTCTTCTCCATGTCGTCGAGGGTGATCGTCCCCGCACCAGAGCCGATCACGCTCGCCAGGCCGACGCCGCTGGCCTGATGGCAGTAGAAGGAGCAATTATTGACGTGGTTGGTGCCGTAGAGCCGGGCGAAGAGTTGGAGTAGAAAGCCCGCCTCGTTGCTCGAGCGGCCGCTGAAGTAAAAGAAGCTCTCCTTCGGCACAGCCGCCCGCAACCGCCCGGCGATCAGATCCAGGGCCTCGTCCCACGAAATCGGCCGATAATGCTGGGCGTTCCGCTCGAGGATGACCGGCTGCACGAGCCGGCCGGAGTGCTCCATCTCGCGGGACGAGAATCGGCGGAGCTGGGGGATCGAGTAGGTCTGAAAAAACGCGGGCTTCACGGCCCCTTGCATGTCGGCGACCATCGCCTGAAACGACTTCTTGCAGACCTCGGGAAAGTGGCCCGCCTCGTTGACCATGCCCCCAGCCTGCCCTCCCATGCCCAAAGCGCAGGTCTTGCAGGCGTTTTTCGACCGCATCGCCTTCCAGAGGGCCCACAAGCCGCCGGCCTCGCGGGCCTTCTTGAAGGTGTAGAAGACCGCTCGCCAGCCGCCTCCTGTTGTCACTTTTCCCATCGAGTCGTCTCCCAGATCGCGTTCGGCCGCCGAGTCTCGGCGCGAGTCTTGGCGGCGGAAGGCTCAGAAATCCCAACCCGCCTTACTTCGCCCCGAATCCCCGGCTGCGTGCTTGGCGACAGCTCATCCCAGACTGACGGTGACGGTCTTGTGCTCGAGGTAGGGATCCAGGCCTTTTTCCCCAAGTTCGCGGCCAAAGCCGGACTTTTTAAAGCCGCCGAACGGGGCCGCGGCGTCGAAGACGTCATAGCAGTTGACCCAGACTGTTCCAGCCCGAAGCCGCTTGGCTACCTCGTGGGCTCTGGAGATGTCGCGGGTCCAGACGGCCGCGGCGAGCCCGAAGGTGGTGGCGTTGGCCCGCCGGATCAGTTCCTCCATGTCGGAGAACTTCAGCACCGAGAGCACGGGGCCGAAGATCTCTTCGCGAGCGATCGCCATCTCATCCTTGACGTTTGTGAACACGGTGGGCTCGATGAAAAAACCCTTGTCGCCGACTCGGCGGCCACCCGTGGCCAGCGTAGCCCCCTCCTTCTGCCCAACCTGGATGTAGCCCATGATCTTGTCGAATTGGGCCCTGTCGACCTGCGGTCCCTGCTGGGTGGCGGCATTGAAGGGATCACCGACCCGGCGGCTCTTGCTTTCAGCCACGACCCGTTCCACGAACTCCTCGTGGATCTTGTCTTCGACGAACAACCGCGAACCGGCGCAGCAGCACTGCCCCTGGTTCAGGTAGATACCCACCTGGGCACCGGCCGCAGCTGCATCCAGATCCGCGTCGGCAAACACGATGTTGGGACTTTTGCCACCGAGTTCGAAGGTGAGCCGCTTCAGCTGATCGGCGGCCTGCCGCATGATGATCTGGGCGGTCTCACCCGAACCCGTAAAGGCAACCTTGTCGATTCCCGGGTGTTGTACGATCGCCGCGCCGGCCGTCGGACCAAAGCCGGGCACCAGGTTGATCACCCCATCGGGCACGCCCGCCTCCTGGGCCAGCCGCGCGAGCCGCAAGGCAGTCAGCGGCGTCTGTTCGGCTGGCTTCATCACGATCGTGCAGCCGGCCGCCAGTGCCGGGCCCCACTTCCAGGCCACCATCACGATCGGGAAGTTCCAGGGGATGATCTGCCCCGCCACACCCACCGGCTCCTTCCGCGTATAGCAGAAGTAGTTGCCATTGATCGGGATCGTCGCGCCCTGGATCTTGTCGGCCCAGCCGGCGTAGTAACGGATCACCTCGATCGCCAGCGGGATGTCGCCGAGGCGGGCGTCGCTCACCGGCTTGCCGTTGTCGAGCGACTCGAGCACGGCCAGTTCATCGATCTCCGCCTCGATCAGGTCCGCCAGCCGCATCATGATCCGGCCCCGTTCACGGGCATCCATCCGGGGCCAGGGGCCCTCGTCGAAGGCCTTGCGGGCGGCGAGCACGGCCAGTTCCACGTCGGCGGCGTCGGCCTCGGCTACGTCGGCGATCACTTCCTCGGTGGCCGGGTTGATCGTCTCGAAGGTCTTGCCACTCTGGGCGGGCCTCCACTGGCCGCCGATGAACAGCTGGGTCTGACGGATCTGCGGCGGTGCAGCGTTGCGGGCGGTGACGGTGGCCATAATAGTGTCGCTCCTCGAGACAGCTCCAAAAACTGGAGGGGAACGTCGGACCGCATCGGCGGTTTTCCCCAGGCAATCTTTCGATTTGCTGCCGGCATGGTAGCCGCGATAGTCTAGAGGGTGCAAGAAAGCCACGGTCGGGTGTGATGCCCTGCCCCGTTTTCGCAATCCGTGGACCCTGCCCGGGGTCACGGCGCGGTGCTTGAGCGATCCGGCCCGCGGAGCACGAGAGTCCCCGAGGAGTTGAAGCAATGCGTACAGTTCATGTGATGGGTTTGGTGGCAGCCGTGGTGCTTTCGGCGACCATAGCCTCAGCCGAGATGACAAGCGGTCCCCAGGTCGGAGATTCGGTGGGTGCGTTTCTGGTGACCAAGGTCACCGGAAATCCGGACGACGGCGTGGCCGACGGCAAAACCCTCTGCTATCGCTGTCGCATGGGTAACAAGCCCGTCGTGATGGTGTTCGCTCGCTCAGCTGACGAGAAGTTTGCCAAATTTCTCGAGCAACTGGAGAAGGAACTGGAGGAACACGCCGACGAGCAACTCACCGCCTTCGTAAACATGATCGGGACCGATCCTGAGAGTCTGAAAAAGGCGGCGGCCGAGTTCGCCGCCAAGCACGACTTCAAGCGAATCGCCTTCGTCGTTCCAGAGGATGCTGAGAATGGCCCTGAGGACTTCAAGATCGCTCCCGACGCCGACCTCACGGTCGTCTGCTACAAGGGGGGCACAGTGAAGGCCAACCACGCCGTGGCCAAGGGTAAGCTCAGCGATGATGCGATCGACGCGATGGTTCAAGCATCATGTAGCCTGGTCGACTGAAGCGACCCCTCAACTATTTTCCTCGCGACAAGATATCCGGCGGCCCGGGGGCTGAAACCCCGGGCCGCCGTTCTTTGCAGTTGGTGGACACAGCCATGTCGCTTTCAAGCATGATCAAATTAGGTCTGCATCAGGCCTGGCAGTTGGTGGTCACCTCCTACGAGCCTGAACCCACGGCTACCGACTTTCTCGCCCGGGCCCAGACGCAAGAGGCGTCAGGAACGCGGGTGACCGTTGCGGTGTTGAGCGGCCCGGAAAGCCATCGCTTGTTTGGCGTCGATCTGGCCCGCCGCGGCATCCAACCGGTTTTTCTCCGGGTCGAGAGCCGGGCAGCCGAGCCACTGCGGCTTCAGATGGTGGGAATCGATCCACGGTACTTCACGCCCCTCGAGGCGGCAGCCGTGATGCACTTCTCGATCCTCCGGCGACTTTCAGCCTTCGGATTTCTGGGCTGGCTGTTTCTGCCGCTCGTGCTCCTTGCGCCAATCAAGCTGATCACGGCCGAGCGAGCCAACCGGTGCATGGACGAACTCTTCCGTAGCCATGGCTTCAGGCTTGGCCCGATTCACCCCGGTGGCACTACCGAGGGCTTCGTGTTTACCACGCTCGACCTAGGCACGAAGATCATCCACGTGCGGCTTGTGCCGGCAGGTGATATCCGAGAGGCGATCGAACGGGCAGCGCCCCAGAGCGACGACGATGTCTTGACCCATGCCGCAGCTGCCATGCCCATGGTGGATCTCGCCTTCACTGTGCCCGTGCCCGGCATCACCGCCGACTACCTGACCCGCGACTTCGGCTCGATTCTGCCTCCGGCCGCCGTCGAGTCGGTCACGCTCGCCGAACTCGTGACCCGGCTCGAGGCGATGCCTGCCACCACCACCAACGCCGCCGGCTCCCGCCAGGGCGACCCGGTCAACCTCGTGGTGATCGGCGAGTTCGCCACGCTGCTCGGCGGCTTTGCAGCCCGCTGGGATGAAAGCGAAACGATCACGCTTTCCACCTGCTGGAAGACGTTGAAAGCATTTCTCCTCGGCTCGACATACCGCTACTCGCCGGTCAGTGCCCTCTATCTCTTCGGTCGGCCGCAGGACATAGCCCTCCAGCGGACCAGGCATTCGATCAACGAACGGATCCACCTCCGGCTCTGGCTCTCGCCGCTCGCCTTCGCGGGCTGTCCCGTCTGGGTGGGCCAGGTCAGCCGCGACATCGGCGTCCGATTCACCCTTACCACATGGAATCTCACGACCCACCGGATCGATCCCGACGTAGACGAGTCGCGGGATTACGTGATCGAAGATCTCACCCTGGCCGGCCGGGTACGGGCGGCCGGGTACGTGGCTGGCGTGGGCGCGAGCAGCCCGGCAGACCCGCGCCGAAATCTCACGGGTGACCACTGGTACAGCGACGGCCAGCGGGCCGCGATCCTCGTTTCGCCAACCCACGCGGCCTGACCGAATCGGATTGGGACCCGGAGGCTGCTTCCGGCGGCAGCCGGCGACCCGATCGTCGTGATCACCCTGACCTCGAACCAGGGTGTTTCGTCCGACCTGACAGTGCGGGCCAAGCGAGGTATATTCTTGCACGCAGGGCGGCGTAGCTCAGTTGGTTAGAGCACCGGCTTCATAAGCCGGGTGTCGCCGGTTCAAGTCCGGCCGCCGCTAGTTCCCTTGGATAACCGTTCGGTCCCCGACGGTTGACGAGGGTTTTTCGAATCGACCGGGGTCGTAGCACCGCCGCCCCGCGACGGGCCATTGGGTCCGGTCGACTTGCCCCTTCGACGTGAAGGGGCGGTCTTGCCGCCAGCCGGGCTCCGAGCCCTGCCGCGGTGTTTTTCATGGCCGCCGTCATCGCGGCAGCCCACGTGACCATCGCTTGCCTTCCGCTGGGACGGCTGACGCGCCTAACGCGGCTGGCTTATTTGTTACGGCCCCGTGTCGAAGGCGAAGCAGCGGAGCGTGCCCGGATCGGGTTCAGGGCCGGAGATGCGCGAGGGCGATGACGTGGATGCCGTCCGGACGCGTGAAACTGATCTGCCCACCCGTGATAACGCAGAGGGAGGCGAGCTGCGCCAGCTTGGGCTCGGTCAGCCGCGAGCGGAGCTTTCCGAGGTTGGTGACGGCCTCTGCGACCGCCCGTTCCCCCCCAAGCTTCATCTCGACCGCGATCCATCCACCGTCTCGTCGCTCGACGATCGCATCGATCTCGAGATCGGTGGAGTCCCGGTAATGAAATACGCCGGCGTCGGCTCCATCGGCATACACCCGCAGATCTCGGACCGCCAGCGATTCGAACAACAATCCCATCGTATTCAGATCTTCGAGCAGGCCGTCTGGCGACACTCCGAGCGCGGCGGTCGCGAGGGATGGATCGACGAAATGCCATTTCGGCTTGACCCGCGCGCGGATGCTGGAGCGGATGTGCGGCCTCCAGGCGGGCAGTTCTTCCAGCACGAAAATCCGGGTGAGCTGATCGAGATACTTTCTGACGGTTGGCGTCGAGAGACTGCCGGAGGGGATTTCCGACTCCGCCGCCAGCTTCTCCAGCGAGGCTTCCGTGGAGATGTTCCTGGCCAGTGATCTGAGCAAAGCGGCCATCCTGACCGGCTCCGAACGTCCCTCCAGCGAGCGGAGATCGACATCTGTGATGTTGTCCACATAGTCGCGGAGCGCGTCCATCGCGACCGCGATGTCCAGCCCGTGCCACGCCGGCCAGCCACCCTTCACGATGAGTCTCGCATAGGCTGGAATGTCCGCTCCGCCCATGCCTTCAACCGTCGTGCCCCTCGTGAAGAGGTTCGCGAACCGCACCTGCCCTGTCGTCTTGCCCTGTTCGAAGAGCGTCATCGGCCGCAGCGTCAGTCTGGCCATGCGGCCCGCGCCACTGTGGCGTGTCTTGTCCTCGACGGGCGCGGCGGATCCGGTGAGGATGAACTGGCCGGGCAGTCCGCGGGCGTCGATCTCGGCCCGGATGGAATTCCAGATGGATGGCGCGAGTTGCCATTCATCGACCAGCCTCGGGACCGGCCCCGCCAAGAGGGTCGCGGGCATCAGTTCGGCGGCATCGATCAGATCTTTCCGCTGGTCCAAGCGGACGGAACTAGCGGCATGGCGCAGGGCCGACGTTGTCTTCCCGACCGCTCGTGGCCCCCGGAGCACGACCGCGCCGGCAGACCTCAGTTTCCGCTCAATCAGGGCGTCGATCAGTCGTGGTTCGTATGGCTTCACGAACCCAGGGTAGCCCGCGGATTTCGGTTTTGCAACGAATGTAATGTGGAATATGCAGCAATAGTTCTTTCTGATTAGCAGAAATCCGAGTAGCCCGCGAGGGGGGCCGTTGCGGAAGTGCCAGTGGCCGGGCTGTTCATAAGGGTAGGTCGGCCAATGGCACTTCGGCAAGCGTCGGCCGAGCGGGGCGGATCATGAGGAGCAACCGCCGGAGCTGATCGGGCTGGATGCGGCCCGACCGTGGAGGTTCCGAGGAGCGTCCTATCCGCGCTCAAGGCCGGATTTTTCTCGTCGGCTCGAGCCCGTCTTGAAACCGCTCTTCTCGCGGGCCGTCCCCACCGTGGCATGGGATCCCGTAAGAGGCTGCGGATGTCGATCACGGGCAGCTCGTCTATCCATAACGAGCGCGACGTCTTTCAGCGGATCTCGTTTTTCCAGAGGCGGGCGAGAAACTCGCGATAGGGCAGGATCTCGATGCCCTGCTCGGCACGGCGCGCTCTGGGGGCGCGGCAGACAAGGATGCGCCGGCTCCTCGGATGCTCCTCGCGCCAGGCCCGCAAGCCGTGACGCGGCATGGTCGGAGAGGTAGTGCGAGGGGAGCAGGCCCCGATTGAGGGCCTTGTCGAGGGAGAGGTCGGGGATTTCGGCTGAGGTGAGTGGAAGCAGGTCGTAGGCCGGGGCCTTGGGAAAGAGCGTCCGCAGGAGCGTGCTCTTTCCCGTCTGCCGAGGCCCCTATAGAAAACAGGACTCACCCGCGAGCGAGGCAGCGGTGATGGTGCGCGTGATCATGATAAAACGCACCTACACCGCGCTTTGTCAGGCCCGGCAAGCATGCGAGGGACAGGCTTTAGCCTGTCATGCATGCGGGATCCCGACAGGCTGAA
>ERZ889217.1529-NODE-1529-length-11571-cov-12.389545_pt1 | contig 11571 bp, 9 predicted proteins | sample MGYA00521098_ERZ889217 | MGnify/ENA primary metagenome ERZ889217 (study PRJEB32303, sample SAMEA104408613) | aquatic metagenome | biome: Brackish water; feature: Pelagic; material: water | place: Baltic Sea | collected 2014-06-10T22:04:00 | depth 2,362 m ...
CAAGATGCCCAAACCTTCACTCTTGACGAGTTCGTTGAGATGCAATCCGAATGGATCAGAGAAGAGGCCGAGAAGCTCAAGTCTAAGAACTACGAGGTCGAAGGAGCTGTTGAGGATCTCATCCAAACCATCTGCTCTTACCAACTTGACCAACATGTTGAGCCAATTTCAGCTGAAGAGATCCAAAAGCTCAATAAATACTATAACTGGTCCATGTATCAAGCTCTTCTCCATGCCACAAAATATTCTCTTAACCAGATGAAGGAGAGAATTTGCGGAAGAAGAAACATGCCAAAGCAGATCTTGAAGCCATTCTTCGAGGTTGATGTCCATCTTGAAGGTGACACCTGCACCCTCAAGCCAACTCTTGAAGAGGTTCAGAGCGCTATTAACAGAGCTGCCTCTCACGTTCTTAAGTCCACCAAGCATGTCCAAAACTGGAACCAGTAAGATATGCCAGAGGACCAAAGAGAGCCATTCTATGACTGGATCGCTAAGGATAAAGAAATTGTAAAGGTCATTCTTCTTTTGACCGGTTCCATTTAAGGAACTAAGAACAACGTCAACAAATTCTTGGACAGCTTTGAGAAATACAACTGGCTTTGGAAGAAGAAAATCGACAAGGAGCTCAATTCCTTTAACGACGGCAACCCTCAACTTGAAGATTTTGAGAACAAGCTCTCCGATTTCGCTCAAAGCGAGGCTGAAGTCGGCACCATTTTGATCCAACACTAAATTGGTGCTTTGAGCTTAAAGACCAACAATGTCAAGACTGGTCTCCACAAATGGATTGTTCTCTGGAAAGACGCTTACGCTAAGGACCTCCTTAAGAAAGCTCAAACCAACATTGACAACCTCACCGAAGAGATCAAGCACATCAGACTTAAGATCGAGAAGCCAGCTAAGGATGTCGACTCTCTTGGTAACGTCATGTACGCTCTTGAAGAGATCAGAAAGAAGCAATCCACCATCGAGATTGAGTTCAGACCAGTCATCGAGATGTACAACCTTCTTGAGAACTACCTTGATGATGAGGACATCAACAAGGAGGGCAACAAAGACCCATCCCAGATCATCAACAAAGATTGGGATGAACTTGTCCAACAAGCTGTTCAAGTCAGAAACAACCTCCAAGGGCAACAATCTGATTTCAAGAAGACTCTGATCGTCGGTGTCAAAGTTCTCGTAGAGGACGTTGTCAGCTTCAGAAAGAACTTCGAAGAGAACGGACCTATGGTGGCAGGAATTGAGCCAAAGGAGGCTTTGAACAGACTTAAGCTCCAATCTGAAGAGTATCAAATCAGAGAGAGAAAGTTCAACTCCTATAACGCTGGTGAGGTCCTCTTCGGACTCCCTCATCAATCTTACCCAGAGTTGGAGAAGACCAAGAAGGAAATTGATCTCTTGGATAAGCTTTACTCTCTTTACTCCAAGGTTAAGGACACCATCTCCAAGTGGAAAGATGTCCCATGGACTGAAATTTCTGAGGAGAGATCCACTATGGTTGATCAAACTCAAACTCAATTAGCTAAGATGGTTGATCAAACTGATACTTTCGGAAGAGATTGCCAAAAGCTCCCAGGTCCACTTAAGCAGTGGGATGCTTACAAGGAGCTCAAGCAAGAAATTGACGACATGGCCTTGATCCTTCCATTGGTTCAATCTTTGGCTGATCCATCTATCAAGCCAAGACATTGGGACGAAATCATTGAAATGACAAAGGAACAAATCCCATATGATGATGAGACATTCCTTTTGAAGGATCTCCTCGCCGCCCCTCTTCTGAAGCACAACGATGATATCTTAGATATCGCCGAATCCGCTGTCAAGCAATTGAAGCTTGAGGCAACCCTCAATGGTGAAATCTCACAATTCTGGGAGGAATGCGAGCTCGAAGTTAAAGGATATAAGAATGTTGAGGCCTGCATGCTCGGAGGAAACATCCAAGATATTCAAGAAAAGCTTGAAGAGCACATCATGGCACTCAATCAGATGAACGCTATGAGATACGTTACTCCATTCAAGACTATCGTTTTGGAAAAGATCACTTCTCTTTCTGAGACTGCTGATATCATCGAGAAATGGCTCAAGGTCTAGACCCTTTGGACCAACTTGGTATCTGTCTTCACAGGTGGTGATATTGCCAAGCAAATGCCAGTCGAGTCCAAGAAATTCAAGGGTATCGACAAGCAATGGCTTAAGATTATGGAGAGAGCCCACGAGCAAAAGAACGTTATTGCCAGTTGCTCAAACGATATCCTAAGAAACTCTCTTCCAGAGCTCCAAAACGGACTTGAGGTCTGCCAGAAGAAGCTTGAGAACTATCTTGAAACCAAGAGAAACGTTTTCCCAAGATTCTATTTCTGCTCCAATGATGATTTGCTCCAAATTTTATCTGTTGGATCTGACCCTCACGCCGTCCAAGACGATTTCGAGAAGCTTTTTGATGCCATTAACAGAGTCACCTTCGATGAGGCCAACAGAAAGCTCATTATTGAAATCATCCAAATCATGGGACCATGCCAAGAGAAGATTCAGCTCTCTGATTAAGTTCAAGCTGAAGGAAACATCGAGGACTGGTTAGTGAAACTTGAAAAATCGATGCAAGCCTCCGTTAGAGTTAAGTGCAAGTCCGGTGCTCAAGACTGCTACTCCATGACCACAAGAGATTATTCTTTTGCCTACCCATCTCAAATCGCCCTTCTCGGTATCCAGATTCTCTGGACCCAAAACGTTGGAGAGTGCCTCGAGAGAAGCAACAAAGAGAAGATCATCGAACTTGATAAGAAGAAGAAGTTCCTTAACGGAATTCTCGCTGATCTTACCAAGATGTGTCTTGAAGAGATGAACAAGCAATTGAGAACAAGAGTTGAGACTATTGTCACAATTCATGTCAGACAATTGGAAATCTTCAACGATATCAGAAAGGAATGCTATGCCTACAAGATCAAGGATGCCAACGATTTCTCTTGGACCAAGAATACCAGATGTGTTTGGAGACAAGATGATCAACATGTCGGTGTCAATGTCACTGATGTCGAATTCACTTACTCCTACGAATTCTTGGGAGCCAAGGAGAGACTTTGTATCACTCCTCTTACCGATAGATGCTACGTCACATTGTCCCAGGCTCTCGGTATGCTTTACGGTGGTGCCCCAGCTGGACCAGCCGGAACCGGTAAGACAGAAACCGTCAAGGATCTTGGAAGAACCCTCGGTATTTTCGTCGTTGTCGTCAACTGCTCTGATGAGCATAAGTACAGAGACATGGCTAAAATCTTCAAGGGTGTTTGCCAATCAGGACTTTGGGGTTGCTTCGATGAATTCAACAGAATCTCTCTTGCTACTCTTTCTGTCGTCGCTGCTCAGGTCGAGTCTATCACTCAAGCCAAGAAACTCGGCCTTAAGAAATTCATGTTCCCTAATGAGGAGAACCCAATTGTGTTGATCCAATCCTGCGCTTACTTCATTACAATGAACCCAGGTTATGCTGGAAGACAAGAGCTTCCAGAGAACTTGAAGGTACTCTTTAGAGGTGTAACAATGATGGTCCCTAACAGGCAAGTTATTATCATGGTTAAGCTTGCCTCTGTCGGTTATGATACCTTCATTGAGCTCTCCTTCAAATTCGATGTGCTCTACAAACTTTGTGAGCAACAGCTCTCCAAGCAAAGACATTATGATTTCGGACTTAGAAACATTTTGTCCGTCTTGAGAACAGCCGGTAACTCCAAGAGATCCGAGCCTCCAGGCACTGACGAAGAAATGATCATGGCGAGAACCTTGAGAGATATGAACCTCTCCAAGTACGTTGCTCAAGATATTCCTTTGTTCTTGCAATTGCTTAAGGATATCTTCCCAAAGCAAAACAACATCCCAAAGAAAGTTTACAAGGAAGTTGAAGGCGCTATTAGAAAGTTCTTGAAAGAAAACAACCTCATGGAAGTTAAAGACTGGTTCATCAAGATCATTCAGCTTTACGAAACCTCTATCGTACGTCACGGATTCATGGTTGTCGGAACTGTCGGTTCTGGTAAGACCACCATTATGAACACTCTTACAGATGCTCTTAGTGAGACCCAAGTTCACAAGCTTTTCAGACTTAACCCTAAATCTATCACTGGTCAACAAATGTACGGTGTCATGAACAACGTCACCGGTGAGTGGATCCCTGGAGTCTTCTCCCAAATCTGGTTGAAGTGCAACGCCAAGTCTAACAAACACACCTCTTGGATCGTTTGTGATGGACCTGTCGATGCTATCTGGATTGAGAACTTGAACACAGTACTTGACGATAACAGAATTCTTACTCTTGCTAACGCCCAGAGAATTCCAATGTCTGATACTACCAAGATGACCTTCGAGGTTGAGAACCTGAACAATGCTTCCCCAGCTACTGTCTCAAGATGCGGAATTATCTACGTATCTGATACTGATCTCTTCTGGAGACCATTGGTTGAAACCTGGTTGAAGGATAGAGTTGAGCTCAAGTCATACTGCAACCCTGATGAGACTGCTTGGATGACTGAATTCACTGATAAGTACATCCAGAACCCAAACACAAACAATGAGCTTAACAAGAGCTACCACTTTGTGATGCCATGCCCTGAGCTTTGTAGAATCAATCACTTGATAAATCTTATGACTGCTATTCTTAATGATCATATTGCCGCCGGAAGACAACTCGATAAAGGTGGTTTCGAGAGACTTTTCATCTACTGCATGGCCTGGTCATTCGCTGGACTCTTCGAGCAAGAAGACAGAGAGAAGTTCCACAAATTCCTTGACTCCAAGGGTGCTCCTCTCCCTCCAATTACTCCTCAAAAACTCTAAGTCGATCACGAAACCGTCTTCGATTACTATGTTAATGAGACAACCATGCAATGGACCATGTGGCAAGCTACCAACTGGGAGCCACCAAAAAAAGTTGTTTTCTCTCAACTTTTGATCCCAACTGCTGATTCCACCAGAGCTGAGTACATCATCAAGAAGATTGCTGATCTTCCAGTTATGAGAAGTGAGAAGAGAAACGAGCCATCTCACAACAACACTCTTCTTGTTGGAGGACCTGGTACCGCCAAGACCTCCATCATTATGATGTACTGCAACCAATTCGACGCAGCTACGATGCTCTTCCATAGAATGAACTTCTCTAGTGCTACCACTCCATTCAACTTCCAAGAGTCTATCTCTGCTGTGGTTGAGAGAAAGCAAGTCAGAACTTATACTCCACCAGGACAAAAGAGAATGACTGTTTTCCTTGATGATATGTCTATGCCTTTCGTTAACGCTTGGGGTGATCAGATTACCCTCGAAATCACCAGACAACTCATCGAGCTCAAATACTTCTATTTCTTATCCAAGGATGAGAGAGGATATGAGCAAAAGATTGAGTCTCTCCAATTCTTGGGTGGTATGAACCATCCAGGTGGAGGAAGAAATGATATCCCACCAAGACTCAAGAGATCCTTCTACTCCATCAACATGACCCCTCCATCCCAGAGGTCTATTGAGAACATCTATGGTAGAATTCTTGAGGTTCTTTTCAACCCAAAGAAGTACCCAAACAAGGAGATCACCGACATGAGACTTCCATTGGTTGATGCCACCATCAGCATTTGGGATGCCGTCAAGAGAAGACTCCTCCCAACCCCAACGAAGTTCCATTACACCTTCACAATCAGAGAGCTTGCAAGAGTTTTCGGTGGTATTTGCTCGGTTGCCGGTAAGCCAGAATATAAGGTTATCCAAAACTGCTCAAATGTGAAAGAAAAGATCATGCCACAACTGTTCCTCATTGCTCTCTGGAGACATGAGTGCGACAGAACATTCGTTGATAAGCTCATTAACAACAATGATAAGAAGATCTTCTCCGACATGCTCGACAGAGTTACCAAAGAGAAATTCAGAGATTCACTTGGATTTGATGACGAACAACTCATGACTAACTACTACTTCTGTGACTTCCAAAGAGAAGACATCTTTGATGAGTATGGTGAATTGTTAGAAGAGGCTCCATTCGTTTATGAGGCTTGCCCAGATATTGAAACCATCAGAAAGAGATGCAATGACAAACTTGAGGCCTACAACGAGAAGAACCCATCCAAGCCAATGAACTTGGTTATCTTCGACGATGCTCTCAAGCATCTCCTGAGAATTTGCAGAATTATCAACACTCCTTCCGGAAATATCCTTCTTGTCGGTGTGGGTGGTTCTGGTAAGCAATCACTTACAAAACTTGCATCATTCACTTGCAAACAAATCTTCTTCCAGATTTCTTTGACCAAGACCTACAACGACAACAACTTGAAGGATGATGTTAAGAACCTTTACAATGAGGCCGGACCAAAGGGTAACAGTGTTACTTTCATCCTCACAGATGCTGAGGTTAAGCAAGAGACATTCCTCGAAGCTATTAACTCCATGCTCGCTACAGGTGAGATTCCTGGACTTATTCCAAAGGACGAGAAAGATGTCATCTCACTTGAGTGCAAGAACATCTACATTAAAGACACTGGACAGAAAGGAGCTGACCCAAGCGTCGCTGAACTCTGGGTGTTCTTCATCAACAGAGTCAAGGATTGCCTCCACATGGTGCTTGCCTTCTCCCCGGTCGGAGTCAAGTTCAGAGAAAGAGCTCAAAAGTTCCCTGCTATCTTCAGTAGTACCAGTATTGATTGGTTCCTCCCTTGGCCGGAGGAAGCATTGGTCTCTGTGTCCAGCAAGAAAATGGCTGGATTCAAAATGGATGCCAAGAAGGATGTCAGAACTGCTCTTGAGCTACATATGGGTAAAGTGCACAATCTCGTGACCGAAGTGTGCGAAGTGTACTACGCCAGAATGAGAAGACATGTTTACGTAACACCAAAGAGTTATCTCGCTTTCATCGACCTTTACAAGGATGTGTACAAAACTAAATATGATGCTATTGATGTTGAAGATCAAAACATCTCTAAGGGGCTTGAGAAGCTTAACGAAGCTGCCGCAGGTGTTGAAGAACTTAAGATTGATCTTAAGAAAGAAGATATCAAATTAAAGGAAGCCTCTGATATCACTGATAAACTCCTTAAAGAGCTTGAAATTGAAAATAAGAAAGCCAAGGAGAAGGGTGACGAGGTTGCTATTGTGCAAACAAACTGTATCAATCAAAAGAATTCGATTCTGCAAGAGAAAGAAGAAGCAGATAAAGATCTTGCAGTAGCCCTGCCTTTCCTCAGAAGAGCTGAGAAGGCTGTCGATTCTATCAAACCTCTTGATATTAAAGAACTGTCTGGTATGTCCCAAGCTACTGATACCACTAGACTTATCATGGATACCATCCATATTCTCTTCCAGAGAGGAATGGACCCAGTCAAGCCTAGACCTCTGACAATTATGAAACAGGAAATTCCATTTATTAATGACTCCTTCGACAACCATTGCAAGGCTACATTAAAGAACAACAATTTCTTGAAAGATCTTGTAGAGTTCTCTAACAATGATAAAGATAACATCAATGAAGAAACTATTGAGCTACTCGAGCCATATCTTACTCTCAGAACTCCAAAAGATGAAGAAGTTTTCATTGGACCGGTTGCCAAAAAAGCTTCCTCTGCCCTGGAAGGTATGTGTGTCTGGGCCGCTGCTATGAGTGATTATCATAAACAATCTAAAATTGTGAAACCAAAGCTTAAGCTTCTTCAAGTTAAGATGGGTGAACTCCAAGAAGCCGAGACCAATCTTGCTGCTGCTGAATCTGAACTTAAGGAAGTAACTGACCTTAAGGAGAGACTCAGAAAGAAGTTTGATGCCCAAATGGCAGAAAAGAAAGCTCTTGAGGAGAAGGCTAACAAGACCAGAAGAAAGATGGACTAAGCCAATAGACTTATTAACTCCCTTCAAGATAACAAGATCAGATGGGAAGCTAGTGCTAAGGAATTCAAATCCCTCAAGCAAAGACTTGCTGGTGATGTTGCCAAAGCTTGTGCTTTCGTCTCTTACTGCGGACCATTCAACTCTGAATTCAGATCCAAGCTCCTTGATGAATACTTCCATAACGATATTATGGCAAAGGAGATTCCTGTCTCAGATGGTCTTCAACTTACTAAGTTCTTGGTTGATGCCTCTACTATTGGTCAATGGAACTTAGAAGGTCTTCCATCAGATGATCTTTCCATCCAAAACGGTATCATGGTCACCAGATCATCGAGATATCCACTCATGATCGATCCATAGAACCAAGCTTACTCGTGGATTAAGTCCAGAGAGCCACTCCTTGACGAGCAAAACTGTACTTTCACTCTGAACAACCCTAACTTGAGAGATGCTCTTAAGTGGCCACTCCAAGAAGGATTCCCTGTCCTGATCGAGTCCATTGAAAATGAAGTTGACCCAATGCTTGATCCTATTCTTGAGAAGCAAATCATTGTCAAAGGAAGATCAAAGCTCATTAAGCTTGCCGATCAAGAATTCGATTATGATGACAAGTTCAGACTATACATGACATCTAGACTTGCTAATCCTCATTTCTCTCCTGAGTTAGCTGCCAAAGCCACAATCATTGATTTCACTGTCACACAAGGTGGTCTTGAGCAACAGCTTTTAGGAAGATTGATTTCCAAGGAGCAAAAGCATCTTGAGGATCAAATCCAAGCCCTCCAAGTTGAGGTTACCATGAACACCAAGATCCTGAGTGACTACGAAGATGATCTCCTTGAGAGACTTGCCAATGTCCAAGGTTCCCTCCTTGATGATCCAGATATTATTGATGTACTTGCCACCATTAAGACTGCCTCTAAAGAAGTCAACGAAAAGTTGATTGAGGCAGATGAGAAGACCAAGGAAATCAATGAGAAGAGAGAAAACTTCAGACCTGTAGCTGCTAGAGGTGCCGTCCTTTACTTCTGCGTCGTCGAGATGACAGCTGTTAACTGGATGTATAACACCTCCCTCTAACAATTCCTTGATCTTTTCGATTATGGTATTGATTTCTCTCCAAAAGCCCAACTTCCAAAAGAGAGAGTGAACAACATCATCATTTGTATGAACAGAAAAGTCTATAGATACATTAATAGAGGACTCTTCGAGAGAGATAAGATTACCTTCAAACTCCTCATGGCCTCCAAGATCCTGATCAAAGCCGGAACTCTCACATCTGCTGATATCGGACTCCTCCTTAAAGCAGGTGGTGGTATTGATGACAGAAATAATCCATTTGCCTCATGGATGGCACAGAAGAACTGGTTGAACTTGAAAGCTCTCTCTAAGCACAAGTTCGGAAATGACCACTCTATGTTCTTCAAAGAACTTCCAGACAGAATTAACAGAAACGAGCAAGTCTGGAAGAAATGGGTTGATGAAGCTGAGCCAGAGAACATTCCAGTTCCAGACTATGAGGAGAAGATTTCCTCCGATCAAACCATCGGTCACTTCATCCATCTTTGCTTGGTTAGATCCATCAGAGAGGACAGAACTCTGTTGGCTTGCCAACAATTCATCTCAGCCACCTTAGGCGATGAATACGGAACTCCAATTACAGATCAAATTGCTGATCTTTATGAAGAGACAAAACCTGATAGACCTGTTCTATATCTCTTGTCTAAGGGTGCTGATCCAACATCATCCATCGATGAGTTCGCCAAGAAGAAGAAGTAATTCCCATGTGGCAAGGTATCAATGGGAGAAGAGTAGGAGATCCCAGCCATGCAACTTATTGACGCTGGAATGACTCACGGTAAGTGGGTTATCCTCTCCAACTGCCATTTGAGTCTCGAGTTCATGGGAGAGATGGAAGAAATTCTTTTCCCAAAAGAGAAGGAAGTCCATCCAGATTTCAGACTTTGGATCACTTGTGAACCTCATGACGATTTCCCACTCGGTCTCTTGCAATTGGCCATCAAGAACGCAACTGATCCACCAAAGGGTATCCAAGCTGGTATGTCAAGAACCTTCTAGACTGTTGTCAACCAAGATTTCCTTGAGAAGGTTGAGCCATATGACAAATGGAGATCGGTTGTATTCGCTATGTGCTTTATGCATTCTGTTCTCCTCGAGAGAAGAAAGTTCGGTCCACTCGGATTCTGCATCCCTTACGCATTCAACAATGCTGATCTTGAGGCTTCCCTTACTTTCATCGAGAAGCACATGACCACTTCATTGAACTTGAACATCCCAATATCATGGAAAGCCATTCAATACATGGTCTGCGATGTGCAATATGGAGGAAAGATCACTGATGGTCTTGACAGAGAAATGTTTGGATGCTACACCTAATTCTGGATCCAAGAACAAATCTTCACTCCAAACTACTGCTTCAACCAGTTGATTACCGACTTCAACTACCACATCCCAGATGCCACTGAGCATACGAGATTCATGGAGTACATCGGCAAGATGCCATCCAACGATGGACCACCAATTTTCGGTCTTCATCCAAACGCTGATTTGACTTTCAGACTCCAAGAATCCACTACTATGATCAACGTTCTTCTTGACACTATGCCAAAAGAAGCTGCAGGTGCTGGAGGAATGTCTAGAGAAGATATAGTCAAGGAAAAGATTGAAAAGGAACTCCTTCCAATGCTCCCAATTGACTTCATCATGCTTGATGTTCAAGACAGACTTAAGCAATTGAAAGGTCCAAGAGGACTCGGTGAGGCTGGAAACTTACAATTAATCCCTCTTAACATCTTCTTGTATCAAGAGCTCCAAGTATTCCAGAGCATCTTGACTATCGTCAGAAGAACAATGGTTGATATGGTTGATGCTATTGACGGTAGTATTATCATGACTCCAGAAATCGTTGACTCAATCAACGCTGTCTTCGATTTCAGAGTCCCAAAGAAATGGCAATATGACCCAACTGGTGCTGAGATCTCATGGTTGACCATGTCACTCGCTGGATGGATCAAGGGTCTTTTGGACAGACACTACCAACTCAACAACTGGGTCTTCAAGGAAAGACCAGCATCCTTCTGGATGACTGGATTCTTCAATCCTCAAGGTTTCTTGACCTCTATGAAGCAGGAGGTTACAAGACAAAGAAAGGCCTAGAACTGGTCTCTTGATGAGGTCGAGTTCACTTCAGATGTGCTAAAGGAAGTCATCCAAGGTGATGATGGTAAGATTGAGGGCAAACAACTCTCTTCTCCAGCTGAAGGTGTCTACATCCATGGACTTTATCTTGAAGGTGCTGGATGGAACAAGGCCGAGAAGAAACTTGAAGATTCCCAACCAAAGGAGCTTTACTATACATTCCCAATTCTTCATGTCTCCGCTGTTTCCGTTGCTGCTGGTAACCCAAATCAACCCGGAGGTGGTGGTGGAGCCAAGGCTAAGCAAGAGCTTGCCAACTTAGAGAAGATCGCATACTCATGCCCAGTGTACAAGTACCCTCTAAGAAACGATAGATATTTAATCTTCAGAGTCTATCTCAAGGCTGAAACCAACGGAGCTCCTCAACATCCTAACAAGGGTCTGACTGCTCCAATGAAGTGGAAGCTTGCCGGTGTATCCCTCCTTTGCACCAAGGATTGATTGAAATAAACAGACTTTAAATCTTAACTTTTCGATTACATTATTCATTCTAAATCT
>ERZ889217.1531-NODE-1531-length-11569-cov-8.837850_pt1 | contig 11569 bp, 5 predicted proteins | sample MGYA00521098_ERZ889217 | MGnify/ENA primary metagenome ERZ889217 (study PRJEB32303, sample SAMEA104408613) | aquatic metagenome | biome: Brackish water; feature: Pelagic; material: water | place: Baltic Sea | collected 2014-06-10T22:04:00 | depth 2,362 m ...
TTCCTGAGCAGCATTGGATATCCGTTGGCATTATTTATAAGCATGGGCCTATATGCTTTGGTGAGAGCTGCAACTAATATCCGGATATTTATGACGTTTGATCGTGCGATTGGAACTTTTATGTTAGTCTATGCCATGTGTTTTGGTTCCGCATTGCTTGCGATGTTGCGTCTGCGTGATGCAGATCCTACTGATGTCCTTACATGATTGCAGCTCTTGAGGTACATGAACTCAACCACTGGTTTCACGATGCAAGCCAGTCTTTCCATATTCTTAGGTCGGTAAGCCTTGAGATTTCGGCCGGGGAATTGGTGATTCTTTCGGGGCCATCAGGATGCGGAAAAACAACCTTGTTATCATTGGTGGGAGGCCTGCGCAGTGTGCAAGAGGGCAGTATCAGAATTTGTGGAGAAGAACTGTCTACAAATGACAAGGAAAGGCGCAACCGAGTGAGAGGCATGACCGGAATGGTATTCCAAAGTCATCACTTGATAAGATTTCTCTCAGCTTTAGAAAATGTCCAGTTGGCTATGCAGGCACCGACTCGAAGTCGCATCGGCTTTCGAGAAGAGCAAAGAATTGCGAGCGCCTTGCTCAGGGATATGCAGCTTGAACAAAAAACCAATTCAATGATTCAGCATCTTTCCGGTGGCCAACGCCAGCGGGTGGCAATTGCACGTGCACTTGCTTGTCAACCAAGGTTGATCCTTGCCGATGAACCAACTGCTTCTCTAGATGCACAGACAGGACGTAGAATTATCGAGATATTTCGTGATATTAGCCAGAACCGCGGTGTGGCCATTTTGATGACAAGCCATGATCAACGCCTATATTCATATGCTGATCGGGTGATTGAGATCTGCGACGGTCGGATTGGGTGACAGATGTTTTTGAGTTTCCAGTAAAGGTTAGATCTCTAGCCTCTGGCGAGCCTCACTGATCAGAACTTGAGGCCCATCAGGCTGTAGCATAATCAGACATTTTTAATTTCAGCGATCGCCAATGGGAAATTCTTATGTTCGCTCAGGCTCCGCTAAACCACTGAGGGCGTCTGAATCAATTCCCATTGATCATGGTGCGTCCAATGATGTCGATGCTATCGCCGTTATTGGCATTGGTTGTCGCCTGCCCGCCGAAATCAATTCGGCTGCGGAATTTTGGGATTTTCTTGCTGCAGGAAAGTCGGCGATCGGCGAAGTACCTCCATCCCGCTGGAGCCTCGATCGGCATTATCATGCTGATGCTGAGCACCCGATGACTCAGCATGTCAGAAATGGTGGATTCATTTCGGATATTGAGCAATTCGATGCGACTTTCTTTGGAATCTCGCCCCGAGAAGCCATGTGCATGGATCCTCAGCAGAGACTGATGATGGAAGTAGCTTGGCAGGCGCTGGAGGATGCCGGTTACCCGTTGGACAAAATTAATAGACAACGGGTTGGCGTGTTTGTGGGTATCTCCAGCAATGACTACGGATCACTTCTCTGGGCATCCGAAGAGGAATTCGCATTTCCTTATAATGAGACTTTCGCTCTTCCGGGTAATGCTGGTTGCATTGCTGCCAACCGACTCTCCTATTTTTTTGATCTAAAGGGTCCCAGCCTCACTGTTGACACTGCCTGTTCTTCGTCACTTGTAGCTGTTCATTTGGCTTGCGAAAGCATTCGCCGTGGCGAATCTGAAATGGCTTTTGTTGGCGGCGTTCAGGCATTGATCCATCCTGGCATTCAAACCACCTTTTGCAAGGCAGGATTGTTGGCCCCAGATGGCTTATGCAAAAGCTTTGATGCCAGTGCTAATGGCTATGTTCGTGCTGAAGGTGCCGGCATGGTTCTGCTCAAGCCCTATGAACAGGCTTCTGCCGATGGAGACCAAATCTATGCGGTGATCCGCGGATCGGCTGTGAATTCCGACGGGCGCAGCAATGGCATGGTTGCTCCCAATCTTTGTGCCCAGATCGATTGCGTGCGCCAGGCCTTTGCAAAGGCTGGCATCGATCCTTCCCTCACGCAGTACGTCGAAGCCCACGGCCCTGGGACTCGTCAGGGTGATCCGATTGAAATGCGCGCCCTTGGCACCGTGCTGAGCGAACATCGCACCGATGATATGCCGGCCTGCCGTGTCGGATCGGTGAAGACTAATCTTGGCCACTCTGAAACTGCAGCTGGGATCACTGGCCTGATCAAGTCGGTGCTATGTCTTCACCGCCGCCAACTTCCTCCTAGTCTTAATTTTAAGAATCCCAACCCATCGATTGATTTTCTGGGCCTCAAGATGACGGTCCAGACTGAACTGAGTTCCTTCCCCTCGCCGGAACGTGAGCTGATCGCCGGTGTGAGTTCCTTTGGCTTCGGCGGAACTAATGCCCATATTGTGCTCAGTGAGGCTGCAAATGTAAGACCGCGACCTTTGAACCACGGCCACCAGCCGCCATTGCATCTCCTGACGATTTCAGCCCGTACCGCTACAGCACGCTCAACCCTCGCGGGCCGCTATCTGAAACTCCTCAGGCAGCAGCCGGCACTGGCAATTCAAGACCTATCTGCCAGCACCAATCTTCAGCGCACGGCCTTCCGAGATCGGACCGTCTGCATTGCCTCTGACCGGGCGAGCCTGATGCAGCAGTTGGAGCTGTTGAGTCTGGGTCAGACACCGATCAAAGGCTTGATCCAGGGTCAGGCGTCCCGCCGTCCAGGCAAGCTGGCCTGGTTGTTCACGGGTCAGGGTTCCCAATGCCCCGGCATGGCCGCCGAACTTTTGCGGCATCACCCCACCTTCCGCGAAGCATTCGACAGGGTCTGCAACCTTCTCGATCCACACCTTGAACTCACCCTCAAATCCCTTATCTGCTCTGACGAGGGCCAGGATTCCAAAGTAGCCGCCACCTTGGCTAGCACCGGCTATACCCAGCCCGCTTTATTCGCCGTTGGTTATGCCCTTAGTCAGCTCTGGCTTGCCTGGGGAGTCGAACCCGATCTGCTCATCGGGCACAGCATCGGCGAAGTGCTTGCTGCCCATTTGGCCGATGTTTTCTCGCTTGAGGACGCCAGTCGACTAGTGATCGCCCGTTCTCGACTTATGCAGGCCCTGCCTGGTAACGGGGGAATGGCCGCTGTGTTGTGTCCCCCTGAGCGGCTCATTCCATGGCTGGCCGAGCAGCCTGATGTGGCCATAGCGGCCTTTAACGGCCCGGCCAATACGGTGATTTCTGGCCCTATGGAGCCGCTGCAGCAGGTGATCAACCGGGCCAAGGCCGCAGGACTGGAGGTGCGGCCACTGCAGGTCTCCCATGCCTTCCACTCCCCTGCCATGGCCCCAATGCTTGCGGATTTTGAGATGGAACTTGCACGGATCACCTATTCGGCACCCACCCGAATCCTGATCAGCAACCTCACCGGGAAGGTCGCCGGAGTGGAAATTGCTACACCGGACTACTGGTGCAAACACGTCATCCAGCCTGTGCTTTTCCATCAAGGGATCCAAGCCACCCAGGAGCAGGGTGCTCAGGCTTTTCTGGAGATTGGTGCACGGCCAACCCTGATCGCTATGGCGCGCCAATGCCTGGACGATCCCACTCTTTCCTTCCTACCAAGCCTTCTGCCTGGGGAATCCGACTGGAAGAGCATGTACACAACACTCGGACAGCTCTTTGTTGAAGGTCATACCATCAGCTGGGAGGGCTTCAACAGCCCCTTCCAGCATCGACGGGTCCAGCTTCCTGGGTACCCCTTTGAAAAGCAGGCGTATTGGTGGAGTCGACGTGGAGAACAGCCCGGAACCAGACTCTGGGTAGATCACATTGGCCCCGCTGGTGGCATGAACTCGGCAATCTCGCTGACCGTGGCCAACAAAGCCCAGCGGTATGCAACGCAAGTCGATCAGCTGGAGCTGATCGACTTGCCGAGCGCGGAACGCCATTACCGCCGCATGGTTTCCGCAGCCCAACCAGCCGATCTCAACGATCACCGCATTCGCGGCATCGTGGTCTTCCCCGCTGCCGGCTTCATTGACCAGTGTTTGGATGTGCTTCAACAGGAGCAGCTCCCGCTGCGGCTATCCAATCTTGTTCTGGAGCAACCGCTGAAGCTAGAGGAAGGGGGCATCCCGCTCGTGTTGGAGTTGCATCCGGATCCTGATGGGGGCCCAGCCCAGCTCAGTTTCCATAGCCGGCCGACGATTAATGGCAACGGAAGGTGGATGTGCCATGGCCAGGTTCAGTTGCCTGATCCCAAGGCCACGCTGCAGAGACAGCCTTTCGCCCTCGAGCCCACCCCTGTAGAAGTTAGCCCCTTGAACCTTGAGGGCTTCTATCGGGCGCTCGACCATTTCGGATTGGGCTACGGGCCCAGCTACCGGGCTCTGGAGCGGTTGGTGCATCGTGCCGGCATTGCCTGGGCTGAATTGCGACGGCCTCAGGGTGCCAGTGATCGAGGTCTGATCGACGGTTGTTTTCAGGCCGTTGCAGCCCTGATTGATCCCACCGCCAGCGCTGGGCAGGTGATGCTCCCGGTCGGATTGGCCGCGATGGAGCTCAAGACTCGTGATCTCCCTGATCGGTTCAGTTGTCAGGTCAGGCTCCGGCCCAGCCTTGAGCCTGCCTTCGTGGTCTGTGACCTAGTGCTCCATCAAGAAGGAATCATTCTCGGATGGATCGACGGTTTCCAGCTTCGCCGCCTGCCACGGCAGGCCCTGGAATGGCTGTTCCCCGTCAGCGAGGAGTCTGCGATCAGCGAGAAAAGTCCCTGTGCCTGGCTGATCGATCGGTACTGGACCAGGCTCCCCCCAGTAGCGGAGATGGTGCCGGGACAGGCCGGCCATCTCATCCACCCCCCCCTGCTGATCGGCCGTGAAACTGCGCGAGCAGAAACTCTTGCCAACTGGTGCGCCAGACAGAGCCTGACCTTGCAGGCGATTCCACTGGATCAGGAACCACCGGAGGGCCAAGGCGATGTATTGATCTGGCCCGAACTCGGGCGGATCACCACAGCCGAGGCGATCGCAGGGCTCTGCTGTTTGGTGTTGAAAGTGCTGCAGCAACTCACCGCAGGCCCCGTTCGGCCCGTTTGGCTGGTGCTCGAAGGAAGCGGAGCGGCCCAGGGAGCACTGGAAGGACTGATCAAGACAGCGGCGCTCGAATACCCGCAGATTCGCTGGACCCAACTGAACCTGCCAACTACCGTTGAGGATCAGCCCGGTCGCGACGACTGGGGAACCATCTGGCTGAACGCCTCCGCAGAAGCCTCGCTGCTATGGAGGGATGGCCAGCCTGAAGCCTTGAGGCTGCAGAGAACGATGCTCCGCGACAGGTTCCGCCTGGGCACCCATGCCCTCGGGAGCCTGGATGACCTGCGATGGCAACAACTCCCCGCCTTTTCTCTCGCCCCTGGGGACGTGGAAGTCGCGGTTGAAGTCACAGGCCTCAACTTCCGTGATGTGCTGAATGCACTCGGCCTGCTGGCCGCATACAGCGCCCAGCTCGGTATTGATGCCTCAGCCAAGGTGCCGTTCGGCGGTGAGTGTGTTGGACGGATTACGGCGGTTGGTCCTGGCGTGGATCCTGGATTGATCGGCCAGCGCGTGATCGCCGCGCTCGCGGTCGGCAGCCTGGCCAGTCATGTGCTCTGTCGGGCAGAGCTCTGTATTCCCCTTCCTGAAAGCTTCTCCCCGGAATTGGGTGCGAGCGTTAGCACAGTGTTCCTTACTGCCATTTACGCGCTGGTCAACCTTGCAGCCCTGCAGCCGGGTGAAATCGTGCTGATCCATGCCGCCGCCGGTGGAGTGGGTCAGGCAGCCCTCCAGATAGCCCGCTCACGCGGCGCGCGAATCCTCGCCACGGCCAGCCAGGCCAAGAGGAGTCATCTGCTGGAACAAGGCGTGGAGGTCGTCTTCGATTCACGCAGTCTTGACTTCGCCGATGCGGTACTTCGGCATACCGATGGTCGCGGAGTTGACGTGGTGCTTAACAGCCTCAAGGGGGAATGGGTGGACGCCAGTTTCCGAGCGCTCACGGCAGGTGGACGCTTCGTCGAGCTCGGCAAGATCGAGATCTGGTCGAGGGAAACCGCCCGGGAACGCAGGCCAGATGCACGCTATCTGCCCTTTGATCTCCTGGAGGTGGCTGCGGCTGATCCCCTTCTGGTGCGTCAGCTGCTGATTAACCTTCTCGAAAAGTTTGAAAGGGGAGAACTACATCCGATACCCATACAAGTCTTCCCCCTTGAGCGAACAGTTGAGGCCTTCCGCCTATTGGCACAGGCGAAGCATGTCGGCAAAGTGGTCATCCGGCAAGAGCTACGCCCAAAACCTTTGACGATTCGGGCCAATGCCACTTATCTGGTCACCGGTGCATTCGGAGGTATCGGCCTACAGTTGCTTGAGTGGCTAGCAGCCAAGGGAGCCACTTCGATCATCGCCGTGTCCCGCTCGGCGAACACACCGTCCGAACCTGCACTGGCTCTGCTTGAGAGGTTGTCTGAGGCTGGTGTGCACTGCAGACCGCTGGCCATCGACCTGGCTGCCGAGGGCGATGAGGCGACCAAAGCCGTATGCATTCTGCGCGAAGCGCAGGGGAACTTACCTGCAGACCAACCCCTTGCCGGTGTGTTTCATGCAGCCGGCGTTCTTGATGACGGCCTGATTGCCAGTCAGACCGCGGAGCGCATGCAACGGGTGCTGCAACCCAAGATTGGAGGCTGGCAGATCCTCCATGCTGGATTGTCCGCTGATTCCTTCTTCGTGTCATTTTCCTCGATGGCGGCCATGCTCGGATCCCCTGGCCAGGTGGGTTACAGCGCAGCCAATGGTGCCCTCGATGGCGATTGCCAGGAGCACTCTGAGCGGCCGGCGGACGACGCCCCCGTTTATTTGTCCTTGCAATGGGGGCCATGGGCAGGAGCCGGCATGGCAGGTTCCCTTTCAGAGAAGGACCGACGTCGCTTTGAATCCTTCGGCATCGGACTTCTGGAGCCCGCCGACGCGTTCATCGCTTTGGAGATAGCCCTGCAACGGGGGCGAAGCGGCCAATTGGGGGTTCTCAACAACAACTGGCTGCACATTGCCAAACAAAGCTCGGCACGCCAGGCCAGTTTTCTGGCCCCCCTGATTGAGGGCGTGTCAGAGCAAGAATCCGATTCTGGAGGTCGTTCCCGCGAAGCCCTCCTCCAGGAACTGGACGCTTCTCCTGAAACCCAACACCACCGAATTGTCGTGACGACGCTTCAGACCAATTTAGGGCGAGTGATGGGCCTGGATGATCCAAGCACCATCGATCCAGCCGAGTCTCTATTCCACATCGGTCTCGACTCCCTGATGGCTGTGGAACTCGCAGCCATGATTCAAAACGACCTTGGTGTGAAACTCGAACTCGAGTCGCTTGCTGGAGATCCCACGCTCGAGGCCATGGGGCACACCGTGTTGGCCGCCCTGCGTGACCCTGTCGGGACGACCATTCGGACGTTGGATCTCGCTCGGGACGCGCAGCTCCCGGCAGACTGGGAGATTGCCCAGTCTCAGACCATTGGGTCTCCGCCAGGCGAGGAGATCCTGTTCACCGGAGCTTCAGGATTCCTCGGCGCTTACCTGCTCGCCGGTCAACTGGAACGCTGGCCTGATCTGCGGGTCCGGTGCCTGGTGCGTTGCTTAAATCCAGAACACGGGCTGGAGCGAATCCGGTCCAACCTGCAGCAATACGGTATCTGGAATGCAGCTTGGGAAGGCCGGGTCGTCGCCATCCCTGGTGATCTTTCCCTACCGTCCTTCGGCATGAACGCCGAGGCCTTCAATGCCCTGGTTGATGGGGTAGGTGGAATCCTCCACAACGGCGCCCATTTGAGCCAGATGGCTTCCTACAGCAGACTCGCCCCTACCAACGTTGAGGGAACCAGACAGATTCTGCAGATAGCTGTTCAATCAGGCGGGCTGCCGGTGCAGATGATCTCCAGCATCTCTGTGTTTGAAGCTGCCGTTTATCGCAACAAAGAAATCGACGAAACCGCAGACATTGAATCCTGGGAGGGAATCTACAATGGATACTCCCAGACAAAGTGGGTCAGCGAGCGGCTGGTGGCGCATGCCGGAAGGCTGGGACTTCCAGTGACCATCTTTCGACCTCCCCTCATCGGTGGTGACTCCCGCACAGGAGCCTGGCATCAAGATGATCTTCTCTATAGGTTGCTCCAAGGATGCCTTGAACTCGGTATGGCAGCGGATGTGCCGTGGGAACTTGACCTGGTTCCCGTGGACTACGTCGCGAATGCTGTGAGCGCGCTGGCTTGGCTTCAGGAATCCAACGGCCGCAACTTCCACCTACACCACCCCAATCCCTTGCCACTCATTAGCTTGCTGAACGGGTTGATCGACAAAGGCTCCCACCTTCGTGTGGTCTCTATGCAGGAATGGCTTGATGCAATCGAGATGGCTCCGGGCAACCCCCTTCACAACATGCGAGCGTTCTTCACCCGTCGATGGGGGCCTGAGCAACTTACCTATCCAGAGCTCAACCAAGTGGGGCAGCGCGCTCGCCCCTCTAATCACCTCACCGTTGAAGCTCTGAAGCCGCATGGTGTGCGTTGCCCATCGTTTGAAGAGTTGCTCGTCCCCTACGGCGCTGCCCTGCTCCATGGCGGCATGACATGAAAGTCAAGTTAGGGCTTGACCCGCGCCAAGGGATTGAACTGAATGGACCCTGAATTCAGGCGAATCCATGCACTTGATTCGACATAGAAACGAAGTGCTAATGTGAGAGAACAGATAGGCCCAAAACCAATGCAGAACACAGCTCCCAAATTCTTTTACCAAGAAAGGATAAATTCTTGAGCTGACGCCTGATTTCGCCGTATTTGTTTTTCTTTTCCATGGCAGCTCTGTTTGAACCAGTCCGGGATCTTCCTACGATTCGTCGTCCGCACATCAACCTCGAAGCGGTACCTCGTGATTGGTATGGGGGATCTCCAGAAATCACATGTTTCGTTAATGCATTGCATCTTTTCATACCTGCAGGCGAAACTTTTTTTGTTCGTACGGTTAACGCAGCATCGCGAACAATTCCTGATCCGTTGCTGAAAGAGCAAGTCGCTCGATTTGTGGGGCAGGAGATAATTCATGGTCAACTCCATCGATCCTACCAGCGGATGCAGATTGATCAAGGGCAGGAAATCTCTTCTTGGCTCTGCTGGTATGAACAACTGGCATATGGAAGAATGGAGGCCAGAAGACCACTGGTGCTCAACCTAAGCATTACAGTTGCCTTGGAACATCTGATCTCCTCTCTCGGTGAATGGATCCTGAAGCCAGGACATTCTCTCGCTCAAGTTGCTGACCCGGAAATGGCAGCGCTATTTCACTGGCACGCTGCCGAAGAAATAGAGCATAAAGCAATTGCCTTCGATGTTTATCACGCATTCTCGGGGAATTTATTCATTCGTTGGCTCGGATTGGTGATCGCACTCGGCGAAATGCTTAGTTTTTGGCTTTCCGCAAGTTGGCATCTAGCTCGCCAGGATTCACGCATTAAAGCTTCGACACTTGTTCATGGCTTTGCAAAATTTCCAGATTTTCTTTCTATAATCCCTTGCTTACTTCGTGCGACTTGGCTCTACATGTGGCCCGGCTTTCATCCAAATAAAATAAATAATGATGCCTTGGCTGCAGAATTTTTACGTGAATTTGACCCAATGATGACAGGGGGAGGTTGAGGCGAGCCAGCTTCAGCAGTTGCTGCCGAGAAACCACTTATTGCATAAATTCATACCCAAAAGCCGCAAATGAAAGACCCCATTCTTCGCTAACAAGACGTTGCTCTTCGGCACTGATCTGAGCCTGGTTTTTGACATAGTCCTGCTCCTGCTTTATGTATTGCTTGAAGCGAGGTTCTGCAGACTTAAATCCCTGCAATCCAAGTGTCTGGTAAATCTTCTCAATTTGCTTCAACGGTTCACGTTCTAAATCCTCGAATCGTACCTCTGCCAATTGCCCTTGCGGAATCAGGTCCCTATCTCGAAGATAGCAAAGCATCAATGTCTTGTAATTTTCAAGGGTTGCATCTCTGGCGACGCTCTCGTTAGGAGCCTGCAGTCTTGTAATGTCAATAAGGCTCTTATGGAGGCCCATTGTTGAGGAATAAACTGCATAAGGATTGCGTACAATATGAATAAATTGAGCCTTCGGGAACAGCTTGAGAAGGATTTTGATTCTTCCACTGTTCACGGGATTTTTCAATACCAATGGCTTCCCCTTGGCGCGGAGAGTAGCGATAGAGAGCAGCTTGCTATAGGCGATTTCAAATGCCGACCCGCGGTGTTGGCGGGTGCCTTCGAAATCGATAGCTTCAACCAATGCGCGAGTGCTATCCTTAGGGAATAGTGTGCTTATATAAAATGCAAATGGAAGCATTTTGGAAAGAGCAATTTCTTCTTCCTGAGGAGAATCTAATGGCCACTTGACGTTATCCATCGGTCTCTTTTCTGGAATCATTCTTGACAATATTTCCGAAAGCCAACTGCCTCCAACCAAGCAGCATTCTGGAGCGATTCCCTGATACATGCTCATAAAGCCAAAGCTTGTGTCCTGAATCAGCAGGTTGTGCAAGAGAGTCGTACCGCTTCGCCAGTGACCAAGGATGAAGATTGGTTTTTCATTGATGAACGTTCCTGAAAGGATTCGCCCCCAGATCAAAGTTTCAAGCAGTCGAAGTGGCATGCTCAGCAGGCTCAGCAAAATCACCAGCAGAACCCGTGGAAGATACTGAGCCTCAATTGTTAAGATGCGCGGTGCGAGTGCCAGCACGTTGCTGAAACGGGTAAACCCCAGTAGCCCAATCTGATAGCCAAGCCGCAAAAGTTGGCTCTGCATACGAGTGTTCTCCGTGGATAAATGCTTGCTCGACCTGGACTCAGCCTGGTTGTGGCAAGTGAAGCCTCTGGCTCCTTCCCAGATTAGGAGCGTGTCCCACATCGCCCCGCGCCACCCTTCTACTCAGGTGCCCTGAAATCTGCCCAGATCCCAGGTGTGGCAAAGCTTCTGGGTGAGAAAATGAGCTATGAGCAAATCCAAGAACTTCCGCCCCGGCCGAACAGCACCTCCCATGGCTCCATCCAGCCCTTCTTGAACAGGACCAGGATCTGGCCAGCTGGATGCTGATGTCGACATACCAGATACCAGCGGCCCAACCCATACCGCAGGCAGTAGTGGCCCAGATCTCCCTTTGGTGACAGACTGCCCCAGCAGCTCTGGCGGCTCTGCATTGGTTTCGGAGATGAAGATCTGGAACAAGGAGCCAGCCGGGGCCTGAGCGTCATTTCTACTCATCGTTTATGGCCAGGTGATGCCATGGCGGGTGGCGATCCAGCTATAAGTGGGTTCCAGCTGCTCCCGCAGCGCCTGCCGCAGCCTCTCTGGCACCTTCGCCGCTTCGCCCTGGCCGGCGTTTGCGGGCTGGGCAAGCGGCGGCAGCGGCAGGGCCTCCAGCCCTAGAAAAGTGAGCACCTGCTCCCACACCTGCTCGGGCTGGGCAAACAGATCCTCGCTGCGCAGCACCAGCAGCTGCTCGGCGGCAAAGAGGGCCTCCAAGCGC
>ERZ889217.1532-NODE-1532-length-11566-cov-18.029971_pt1 | contig 11566 bp, 8 predicted proteins | sample MGYA00521098_ERZ889217 | MGnify/ENA primary metagenome ERZ889217 (study PRJEB32303, sample SAMEA104408613) | aquatic metagenome | biome: Brackish water; feature: Pelagic; material: water | place: Baltic Sea | collected 2014-06-10T22:04:00 | depth 2,362 m ...
ATCCTCGCCCGCGACGCGACTTTTGCCGCCCCCGAGCCGAACTCACTCGGGCGCGGCCGCCGAGACGCAGATGAGTTCCCGATCGTTGCGGGCGAAGACACACCGCTCGGCAAAGGCCGGATGACTCCAGACCACCTCCCGGCCGAAGCACTCGTTGGTTGGATCGAGGAGATGCATCCGGCCGAGTTCGTCGTAGCCTTCCCGGGTCAACTGGGCCAGGATCAGGTCGCCTGTCTCGGCGAAGATCCAGACCCGGCTGCCATCGCCGGGCGGTGCCTGCCGCACCAGAAACGCCGTGCCGTGCTTGCTTCGACGCTCGCCGCCGGTCGTTGGCTCGAGTGTCTCCCAGAGCCGCTGGCCCGTGGCGAGATCCACAGCCGTGAGCATGCCTGTGTCGCAGTCGCAGCCGTAGATGGCGGTCTCCGCGATGAAGGGGGTGCTATTAGCGCAGCAGACGGCCGTCTTCGGCTCGCCCCTCCAGAGCACGCTCGGGCCCGAGCCGTCGGCGGCCAGTCGGAACAGCGCCCCCACTCGGCCGATGCCGCTGGCGAACAGCACGACCCCCTCGGGCGTCTTCGCCATCTGCGGGGCCATGATCGCCATCCCATACATCGGCTTGAGCGGCTGCGACCAGATCACACGGCCGGTGTCGGGCTCGAGGGCGTTGAGGTTGTCGGCATCCCAGATGATGAGTTGCCGCCGGCCGTCATGCTCGATCATCGTGGGAGGGCAGTAGCCGCTCTCACTGGCCGAGAGGGCACGCCACCGCTCCTCACCACTATTCTTGTCGAAGGCCACGGCCACGCTGCCCGGGCCGCCGACCAGGCAGATCAAGAGCTCGCCCTCCACCAGCGGATGGCCGCAGAAGCCCCAGAGGGGCGTCGGGGCCGAATAGTCCTGCTTGAAATCCTTGTGCCAGAGGACGCGGCCGGTCTCGGCCTCGAGGCACAGAAGGTTCCCCTCGGCCCCGAGCGAGTAGACCTTGCCGTCGCTGACGGTCGGTGTGCAACGGGGGCCCGCGGCGTATGAGATACCGTAGCGGCAATCGTAGGCGTGTTCCCAAAGCGGTCTGCCCGTGGCTGCCTCGAAACAAAGCACTCGCTCGCGGCCCGCGAGTTGCGTCCGATTATTCGGGGCATTCGGTAGCGGTCCGGCGGGTCGATCGTAATCGGTGAGATACACGCGGCCGCCAGCGACCGCGGGGCCCGAATAGCCCCCTCCGACCGGCACCCGCCACTTCACCGGCAGGCCCTCGGCAGGGATCGTTGCAGTGATACCAGCCTCCCGCCAGATGCCGTCCCGCCGTGGTCCCATCCACTGCGGCCAGTCGTCGCCATGGGCAAGGTGAAATGAGGCGAATGCCAGGCCAATCAGCCAGAGTTGGGTGGCCGGACGGGCAGCAGGAGAAGGCACTGTCATCGGAGCGGTTTTCTGCGGAGGTTGTGCAGGGCAGTGGCGAGCGAAGGGGAACCGATCGGAGGTTGGCTCGGCTATGGTACCGCTGCGAGGCGAGGCAGGTCGATCGTCACATCAATTCCGTCAGGCCGCCAGTCGATCACCTCCATCTCGGCCGTCCGCCGGCCGCGAAACTCGTTGATCTTTGGCTTGAAGGCGATGTGGAAGGGCTGGCCTGGGGGTGGCAGATGGGGGAGCCACTCGGCCCCACCAAAGGCGATTCCGCGGACCTTCGTCCCATGCTGCATCACCTGGAGCGAGAGGTGCCGGCCCCCGCCGCCGATCGGCCGCGGGGGCTCCGCGAGCGTCACTCCCGAGGCGCAGAGCACCGGCCGCCGATTGCCCTGGCCGAACGGAGCGAGCCGCTCGATCTGTTCGACTGCATGGAGCGAGATACTCGCGAGCGTGGTCTCGCCGTCGATCGTGAGCTGGGCCCGGCGGAGTGAGTCGGGCAGCCGGGCCCCGACCTCTGCCACGAAGGCCTCGCGGAAGGCATCGATCTGCGGGTCTTCGATTCGGAGGCCGGCAGCCGCTGCGTGGCCGCCACAGGTGACCAAGAATCGCCGACAGGCAACCAGTGGTTCATGCACGTCGAAGCCCGGCACGCTCCGCAGGCTGCCGGAGGCGATCAGTCCCTCATGGGCCCCTTGAGCAATGATCACAACTGGTCGGTGGAATCGATCGGCCAGCCGTCCGGCCACGATCCCAACAATGCCGGCATTCCAGCCGCGATCAGCCAGCACGAGGGCCGCGTCATGCTCCGGGTCGAATCGCTCGAGAGCCTGTTTGGTGGCTGCCAGGAGAATGCTTCGTTCTTCCGTTTCGCGGCGGGCGTTGAGTTCGTGCACGTAGCTCGCCAGGCTCTCGGCCCGCTCAATGTCGGAACTGGTGAGCAACTCGATGCCCTTGGCAGCCTCGCCAAACCGGCCGGCCGCATTAAGCCGAGGCGCGAGCCGAAAGGCCACATCCTCCGCATCAATGGCTGACTTGTCCTGGAGGCCGGCCAATTCCAGGAGCTTCGCCAGCCCGGGCCCCCCTCGCTGCCGCAGGCATTCCAGCCCGTGCCGCACGATGATCCGGTTTTCATCGAGTAGTGGCACGACGTCGGCCACCGTGCCGAGCGCGGCCAGGCCGATGCCGCGCAGGAGCATCTCCCGCAGCCGCGGCGTGACCTGCTTCGCGCCGGTGGCCCGTGTGGCGATCGCCCAGGCGAGCTTGAAGGCCACTCCGGCTCCGCAGAGGTCGCCAAACGGATACGCCGTACCCGGCAGCCGGGGATGCACGAGCACGGCGGCGGGAAGTTCGGCGGCGAACGAATGGTGATCGGTGACGATCAATTCGAGGCCGAGTTCGCGGGCCCGCGCGGCTTCGGCCACGCTCGCGATGCCGCAGTCAACGGTGACCACGAGATTCACGCCCTCTGCAGCCAGCCGCTCCAGAGCTTCGAGATTGAGACCATAGCCCTCCTCAAAACGATTGGGCACGTACCAATGGGGCTCGATATCGAGCGCTGCGAGGCAGCCGGTCAGGATCGCCGTGGAGGTCATGCCGTCGGCGTCATAGTCGCCGTAGATCACGATCTTCTTTCCCGAGCGGATCGCGGCTAGGATCCGATCGGCGGCCTCGGGTACGCCCGGCAGGGTCTCGGGGTCGCGGAGATCGGCGAGCGTGCCCGTGAGAAAAGTCTTCACGGCGGCGGGATCGTTCACCCCCCGGGAAGTCAACAGCGCCGCTACGACGCTCGACACCCCGGCCCGCTTCTCAAGCGCGGCCACTGCCGCGGGATCGTGAGGTCTGATCTGCCACCGCTTCGGCATCGGCACGAATCCCTTTTGCACGTCTGCAGCGAGACATGGACAGATGGAGCGTCGGTCAGGAAACCTGTGGAGCGTCGGTCAGGAAATCTGGGGCGGGCAGGCGAGGCGGACGTCGGCTCGCGAAGTCATCGGGGCCAATCCTCGTTCGGCGACACGACTTTTGCCGCTCCCGAGCCGGCGATGCACGAAACGCATCGACCGACCTTGGCGGCAGTATATCGCCGCGACACGGTATAGTGTCCCGTCGTCCAGCCTACGTTTTCGGAGAGATCCATGCCGATCGCTGACCTGCCGTTGCCCGTGCTGCCCTCAAAGCCCAAGCGGGATGACATAGCCCAGGATAAGGTGCTCTGCGAATACTGTTCCGCCAAGTGTTGCCGCTACTTCGCCCTGCCGCTCGAGGAACCGACCACGCGGGAAGAGTTCGAATACATCCGCTGGTTTCTGCTCCACGAGTACGCGACAGTCTTCACTGAAGAGGGCGACTGGTACGTCTGCGTACACACCGTCTGTAAGCACCTCCAGGACGACCAACGCTGTGGTATCTACCAGACCCGCCCGCTGATCTGCCGCGAATACACGACCGACGACTGCGAGTATGAAGACGACTGGGTCTACGACCAGTATTTTGAGACTGCAGAGCAGGTCGAGGAATACATGGACACGGTTCTCGGCCCTGGCGGTCAGACGCTCGGCGAAGGTCGCAAGAAGAAGAACCGCACGCAGTCGATCCGCGGCCCGAAGCCGCCGCTCCTCCAGATCCTCTGATGATTCAGCCCCGTACGCTCAAAGGTTTTCGCGATCATCTCCCGGCCCAGGCCCTGGCCCGGGAACGGGTGCTCGACGTCGCTCGCCGCGTCTACCGTTCCTACGGCTTCGCTCCAATCGACACGCCCGCCCTTGAATATCTCGAGGTGCTCACCGGCAAGGGGAGTGAGGAGACCGACAAGCAGCTCTACCGATTCACCGACCATGGTGGACGGGATGTAGGGATGCGGTTCGATCTGACCGTGCCGTTCGCACGGTTTGCGGCCCAGCATGTGCACGAGCTTGGCCTGCCCTTCAAGCGGTATCACATGGCCGCGGTCTGGCGCGGGGAGAACACCCAGCGGGGCCGCTACCGCGAGTTCATGCAGTGCGACTTCGACACGATCGGCACCGCGGGCGGGGTGGCCGATCTGGAGATGGTGCTCGTCGTTCACGACCTGCTGGCCGCGATCGGCCTGGAGCGGTTTTCGATCCGGGTCAACGACCGGAGGGTGCTGACCGGGGTGCTCGAGCGGCTCGGCCTGGCGGACCGGGCTCAGGGGGTTCTCCGGAGCCTCGATAAGCTGTCGAAGGCGGGTGCGGAGGCTGTTGCCGCCGAACTGGGCGGGCAGGGGGTCGCCGCAGAAGGCGTGACCGCGCTGCTTGCCTTGGCCCAGCTCACGGGGCCTGCCCCGGATCTGCTGGCCAGGCTCGACTCGCTGGTGGGCGATTCGAGCGTTGGGCGGGCCGGAGTCGCCGCCCTGCGGGAGGTCGTGGCCGGTGCCCAGGCGGCAGGCGTGCCGACTGGAAGACTTATCCTCGACCCTTCGATCGCCCGCGGACTCGACTATTACACCGGCATCGTGCTCGAAAGCTTTCTCGATGATCTGCCCAGCCTGGGTAGCGTCTGCTCAGGTGGACGCTACGACAACCTCGCCGGCCTCTACACCAAGCAGCCCTTACCCGGAGTCGGTGCGTCGCTCGGCATCGACCGCCTGCTGGCAGGGCTCGAAGAACTCTCAGGGCCGCCGACCCTCGAGACACCGGCCGATCTGTTCCTTGCCTACTTCGAGGCCGATCGGCTGGCCGACTATCTCCGGATTGCGGCAGCACTGCGACGGGCGGGAGTCGCGGTCGAGTTTTTTCCCGAGCCCAAGAAACTCGGTCAGCAGCTCAAGCTTGCGGCCAAGCGGGGCTTTCCTGCGGCGCTCGTGATCGGTGGAGACGAGTTTGCGATGGGGACAGCTCAGTTCAAGAACATGGCAGCCCAGACTGCCACAACGATCGACTGGCAGGGCGATCCACAGGTGCTCGTCGATGCGGTGCGATCGCTCCTGGCAGGAATCCGCCTGACGTAGCGAGCCCTTCAGGCCGGGGGGAGCCTTTGGCCGTCGGCGCGAGCGGTCCCTCCAGTTTGTCCGCGCGTGTCGCGAGAAATTCTACCGAGGCGGCATTGGCGTGACCCTGGACGGCAGGCAGTAGGCCGAGCCTGTCAGCGGCGGGGCAATGGGAAGGTCGTCTGGGCATTCGCCCCGCTGGTCTCAGTCCGGCAGATCCGCTGCCGATAGATCGCCAGGCCATGGACCGCGTGGTACAGCGCACCACACTCCACATCGATGTCAGTCGTGCGCTCGAGCAGCGTCACCAGTCGTTCGGCCGCCCGGGTGACCCACGGCTCGGCGAGGTTCTCATCGTCGAGGAAAAGGGCCAGAACCTCAAACACATGACCCGTGGCTCCGAGGGTGGCGAAGACGTCGGGAGATCGTCCGGGACGTTCAAAGAAGTGCACCGAAAAGCTTCCGTCAGGTTGCTGAAATTGGCGGGCGCGGTCGATGGAACTGGCAAGTACCTCCTCAGCTACCGCCCAGCCACTGTCGGGCCGGGGCGGGTCGGGATGATGCGCTCGGTAGGCATTGACTGACGCAGCCAGGCCGTAGAGCCGGTGCGAACCACCGCAGGCCGCTCCAACGATCTCACTTTCGGCCTCCATCCGCACAACGTCTTCCGTCGTCCAGCGACGACCATCGCCGGCAGTCCAGGTCGCATCGGGTGGGAGATAAGCAGCCAGTGCCATCAGCGTCCAGGAGCATTCCTGCCCAGGCCGGATGTCGTGACAAGCCTGGGCAAGGAGATCGGCGAGCGTGTAGTTACGACCGCCGGCTACGATCTTCCGATCGAGCGGCAGGCCGGCCACGAGACCGGCTTCGGTCTCGGCCACGCCGCACTGGGACAGGTAGCCGAGCCACTGGTCGGGATGTCCCTGGCCCGTCGTGCTTCCCTCCTCGACGATCGCCAGCAGGCCGGGGTCGCCGGCACGGACCAGCCAGCCCGTCATTCGGCCGCCGCCCAGCAGGTAGTCGAGCGCGGGCGACACCTCACCGTCGTGAGCCAGGGGAAACCCAGGCCCGAAGGCCAGGATGCCGTGGACCGCCTGCCAGGCACCGTGGACGGAGGCGTCGAGCAACCGTCGATCCTCCGCGTGGCGGAGCACGGTGCCGATTCGGCCGCAGAGGCTGGCTGCGGTGGCCGGTGGTGTCGGCGGTGTTGTCGGGGGCCTGGCACAGCCAGTTGCCAAGAGCAGATAAGCGGTGCCAGCCAGCCACCACGGCGGGCACGGCGGGTGAACAAAACGAACGGGCGGCACGTAGAAAGTCATTGCTTGGACAAGGGTGTGTCGCCGGTGAGGCTGCCGGGGTTAGGATACTTGGAAACTTGTGACCGGGCTTCAGGGCTTGGGCCGGGCAAGCATAAAAAACAGGAGGTTTGCCAATCATGATGTTTTTCGACCCGATGTACTTCATCTGGATCGCCCCTGCCATGTTGCTGGCGATGTGGGCCCAGTGGCGGGTGAAGGCGTCGTTTGAGGCCGCATCCCGCGAGCCGGCAAACCTCTCCGGGGCGGCTGCAGCCCGGCATATTCTGGACTCAGCCGGGGTGCACGATGTGGCCGTCGAGCGGGTGTCTGGGCAACTGACCGACCATTACGATCCCCGCGCCAAGGTGCTGCGACTTTCACAGGACGTCTACGACTCCCGGACGTTGGCCGCGGTAGGTATCGCCGCTCATGAGGCGGGGCATGCCCTTCAGGATGCCAAAAATTACACGCTGATGGGCGTCCGAAACGCGGCTGTGGGGGTCGCCAATTTTGGCAGCGGCCTGGGCCTGCTCGTGTTCATGATCGGGCTGGGGATGGCCCTCAAGCCAGTGGCCTGGCTCGGGATCATCCTGTTTGCCGGTACGGTATTTTTTCAGCTGGTGAACCTCCCGGTGGAGATCGACGCCAGCAATCGGGCCAAGGCGGAACTCGTCACCCTGGGTATCGTGCCGGCGGCCAACATGCCGGTCGTCAACTCGGTCCTGAATGCTGCCGCCTGGACCTACGTGGCCGCCACCCTCCAAAGCATGCTCACGCTTCTGTACTACGCGAGCTACCTCACGGGCTCCAGTGACGATCGGTGATGGGGCAGTGGCTAGATCGCATCCGACGTACGTGTATCGCCGGCTCGGGGGCGGCAAAAGTCGCCGCTTCACGGTCCTGCGGATTGTCACCCGGGCGAAGATACGCCCAAGGCTCCTCGAGCGTTCGCCGACCCCCGTCGCCGACCGGCCCTCGCTTGCGTAGACGACGCTACACCTAACTTGGATGTGCTCTAGTGATTGAGTGAGTAAAGGAGCACGTTGAGGGCGATCTTCTCGGCGTCGTCGCGGGCGTAGCCGGCGCATTCGAGTGAATTTTGCTTTTCGAGCGCGCAGGAGAGATCGTATGGGGAGAAGATCACGGCCCAGCGGTCACCGATTCGGATCCCCTCGAGTTGCGGCGTGGTCTGTTGTTGTCGCACTGCCAGCGGGCCGTCGCCGCCGGCGGGTTCGCGGAGCGTGACCTCTCGGATGTCGTAGCCGCCATACTCAGCCGCCGTGAAGATCGGATCGGCGGCGGGGATCTGTTCGAGCGGCTTGTCGGGCAGGATTGCCGCAATCTCGGTCCGGAAGGCGGCAGTGAATTCGGCCGAGGCACACACGCTGTCGACAAATAGCATGCCGCCCCGTTCGAGGAAAGTCGCCAGCCGCTCTCGTCGCGGGGCGTCGAAGGCGAAGCTGCGGCGTCCGTGCATGAACAGCAGGTGGTAGTCGAAGATCGCGTCGTCGGTCGGGTCGATTTGAGCCGGCGTGTCATTCACGCGAATGCCCGTCTCGCGGGCAGCCGCCCGAAGAATGTTGGCCAGGGCCGCAGGGGCCACATCACACATTCCCGAGTGCCGCAGCTTGCCAATCGCCAACTGACCCCGCTCCAGTTGATCCCGCCGGGCGTCGATCTGGGGAGCGATGTCGAAGAGTTCGTCTTTCCGCTTGAGTTCCCGGTTGGTGGCGTAGGCGAGCACGTTGGCTCCGATGGCAAGGGCCGCCTGAATTTCCCGGGCGATCGCCGGAGGGAGTTCCTGCCGGGCTGGGCCGCCAAGTTCCCAGAGGCAAGAGAGGCTCGGCATCCCCGTGGCTCCGGGGCCCTCGTCGGTCGGCGGGGCGTAGATCAGGCAGGTGCGGCAGCCGTAATCGACCCCGAGGAGCGGTCGGTGCAGTTCCGGTGGCACGATCTCCTCCGCATGCCAGGCGGGATGCTCCGGGGGCAGCAGGCTGAGCCGATAGTCCGGCTCCGGGAAGATTTCTCCCACGAGCTGTCGCAACCGGCGGTCGAATTCACCGCTCTTCGGGCAGCAGGCCTCGGCGAAGATGAAGCCTCCCTCGTCGACATAGGCCCGCAGCCGCTTGCCCGCATTGGGGCCGAGGTCAAAGAGCGACTTGCCCGAGAGCCAGAAGACCGGCGCCTGCATCAGGTCGGCATGGGTGGCGGAAGATGTGGAGAGCACATGCCAGGAGAGGCCGGATGGGTAGTCCTTTCGCCACCGCTGTTCGATGTATTCAACGAGGTGGGCGATATCGTGGCCGTGGCGGTTCCAGTCGTCCACCGGGCCGTGGAGGCTCTTGGCAATCAAGACCGGCCGCCGGCCCTTGCCCAAAAAAAGCAGCGCGAAACTCGTAGCAACGGTGGCATCCTCGAGCCGGCGAGCAGTGAATTGGCCGCTCAGCCGGTCCTGGCTGGCGACGAGCATCTCCGCTCCTTCGCGAAACCAGTCGTGTTCGCCGATAAATCGCCGGGCGGTGAACCGGCCCACCCGCTCCAGTCCATAAAGGTAGTAGTAAAGCCAGGTATCGCTGCCGGTGCCCGGATTTTGATTGACGCTGAACCGCCGGCCTAGCCAGTCGAGCCCCCGCTCCAAGACCTGCGGCGTCCGCCCGCCCCCGCAGCACGAAACGCCATTGTCTGCGGCGCGAGCATCCGGCGTGCCCAGGTATTCCGAGGTGATCCAGATACTGCCGATGCCGGCACTGGTCATGCTGCCGGTCCCGGGAAGGCGGCCGCTGTATCCCCAGGAGCCGTCGGCGTTGGCGCAGGCCACGAAATACTGCTGCGACCGCACCCAGGTTTCGCGGCTTACCCGAATCCCCGCTCGGGCCGCCTCGTGCAGCGCGAGCAGGGCGTATTGGGTGTTGGAGTTATCGCCCATGCCCCCGGCCGGACTGGGGCCATAGGTCCAGGAGCCCGCTCCTGGGCCCACTTGCACCTGTGCCGATTCCAGCCAGGCGACGTTCCGGGCTAAGATTGCGGCATCGGCCCGAGGAGCGAGCATTGCCAGTGCCAGCGCCTGAAGGGAGACATGGTAGGTCTCGTTGGGTTCCTGCAGTCGCAGCCAGCCGAGACCTTTTCTGACGGCCGGGTGGTCGGCATCGAGGCCGGAATTCGCCAATGCCAACAGCACCAGACCCGTCGCGCCCACTCGCTTGTCGGGCGAGCCCATTGCATCCCAGGAGCCGTTGGGGTTTTGCTGCCGGAATAAAAACTCTTGTCCCTTTTCCAGTGCCCGCTGGATGTCAGTCGGTCGGAGTTGGGCGGCCTGCCCGCAGGCGATTCCACCAGTGGCGGTGATCGCGATCCAGACCAGCCCCATGGCAACCGGTCGGGTCCAGCCGTGCCACATCGAGAAACAGAGTCGCAAGACCGGATGCATCGATAGGACCCGCCGAGGGAGCAGGTAAAAGACCGGAATTCGTGAGTGTATCAGGTGAGGGGATCGCAAAAGACCACGGAAAGCTGCGGCGACAGGCCGCCGGTTTGCTGCTGCGGCGGGGAATCCCGATACTGAGCAGTCTGGCCTCCGTGGTCATCGTATTCTCGCAGGAAGGATCGCCGGCGTGTCCACCGCATCCCGTCAGAAGACACTCGACGACATCCTTCAGGAGTTTGCCCAGCATCGCCGCTTGATGCAGGAGGAACTTCAGAAGGTGATCATTGGGCAGACCGAGGTGATTGAGCAACTGTTCGCGGCGATTTTTACCCGTGGCCACTGCCTCCTCGAGGGCGTGCCGGGGCTCGCCAAGACACTGATGGTGGCCACGCTCGCTCGCATCCTCGATGTTGGCTTCAAGCGGGTGCAGTTCACTCCCGACCTGATGCCCTCTGACATCACCGGGACGAACGTCCTCGACGACGAGGGGGGACGCCGGGTGTTCCGCTTCGTGGAAGGACCGATCTTCACGAACATCCTCTTGGCCGACGAGATCAACCGCACGCCCCCGAAGACCCAGGCGGCCTTGCTCCAGGCGATGCAGGAACGCGAGGTGACGGTGGGCCAACAGACCTATCCGCTGCCGGAGCCGTTCTTCACGATCGCCACCCAGAATCCAATCGAGCAGGAGGGCACCTACCCGCTACCCGAGGCCCAACTCGATCGATTCATGTTCAACATCAAGGTGGGCTATCCGACAGCGGCGGAGGAGGAGCAGATCCTGATGACCACCACGCGGCCGGAGAAGCCTGAGGTGCAAAAGGTGCTCACCGGCAGAGCCATCATCAACATCCAAAAGGTCGTGGCAAGCGTAGCGGTCAGCGAATATGTCGTGAAATACGTGGCTCGGCTGGTGCGGGCCACGCGACCCAAGGATCCGCAGGCACCCCCCTACGTGGCCCAACTGGTCGACTGGGGCGCCGGACCGCGGGCGGGGCAGTTCCTGATCCAGGGCGGGAAAGCCGTGGCCGCCATGGATGGGCGGTTCAGCGTCTCGCTCGATGATGTGCGGAGGGTTGCGATGCCGGTGCTCCGGCATCGGATCGCCACAAACTTCCAGGCCCAGGCAGAGGGGCTCACGTCGGAGTCGATTATCGAGCGGCTCCTGAAGGAGACGCCCGAGCCGGAGATTCCCAAGTTCGTCAAGTAACACGGCGGCGCCCGCGGCCTGGCGGGTGGAGCGCCGGTGAGGTGATCCACCGATGGTGCGCGCGGTCGAGGAATACCTGAAGCCTGAGGTGGTCAGACAGATCGCCCGGCTCGATCTTCGCGCTCAGTTCATCGTCAAGGGCTTTTTGCAGGGGCTGCACGCCAGCCCTTACCAGGGGTTTTCGGTCGAGTTCAGTGAGCACCGCCGCTACACTCCCGGCGACGACCCCAAGGACATCGACTGGCTGGTCTACGCCAAGACCGACAAGCACTACGTCA
>ERZ889217.1533-NODE-1533-length-11561-cov-17.003303_pt1 | contig 11561 bp, 9 predicted proteins | sample MGYA00521098_ERZ889217 | MGnify/ENA primary metagenome ERZ889217 (study PRJEB32303, sample SAMEA104408613) | aquatic metagenome | biome: Brackish water; feature: Pelagic; material: water | place: Baltic Sea | collected 2014-06-10T22:04:00 | depth 2,362 m ...
GTGCTTTGGGGGTGCTTTGGGGGTGCTTTGAATGCCCGTGTTTCAGTTGGCCCGTGGCCGCGGGCTTGCAGCTTGCGGAATCTGGCTCTGATTCGTCGCCTGCATGGGTGCTTCAATGAGCCACGCACGGCCATGGCCGCCTGATCCGCTTACGCCAGCCCCAGCGGGAACGGGCTTAGGCATTCCACGCCGGTCGAGGTGACGAGGTAATCGTTTTCGATCCGCAGGCCCGCGCGGAGTTCGGGGGCGTAGAGAGCTGGCTCTACGGCGATCACTTCGCCTTCCTGGAGCGTGTCGTCCCAGGCGGGATTGAGATGTGGAGCCTCGTGGACTGAGAGACCGATGCCGTGGCCGAGATGGCTCGTCCAGGAGCCGACGCTGGCCCCGGCCAGCCATTCCTGCACGGCGGCGTAGAGATCGCGGCAGCGGACCCCCGGCTTGGCGAGCTGCTCAACCAGCCTGAGCGCTCCGCAGACCCGCTCCCAGGCGGCCAGTTGATCATCAGTTGGCGTGCCATCGACTGCGATCACCCGCGCGGTGTCGGCAAAATAGCCGCGGTAGGCGGGACCGAGATCGAGGATGAAGAGTTCGCCTGCTGCGCAGGCGCGGTCACGGGGCGGGCCACCGCGGACGCCACAGGCGTAGTCGTTGCCCGTGCCCGTGAGTAGCTCACCACAGGCCGAAACCGCGGCGGCCTGCAGGGCTGAGAAGACGTCGAGTTCGTTCACACCCGGTGCGATCAATCGCCGAGCTGCTTCGTACATCGCGCCGCAGGCGGCAATCGCCTTTCTCAAGTTGACGAGCTCGTCGGGATCCTTGATCCGCCGCATGCCGAGGAGAGCCGGTTCGATGTCAATCAGCTCTGCTTCGCCGAGCAGCCCGGTTACATGGGGCGGGCAGGCCGAGAACTCGATGCCCACCCGACGGGCTTGCTGCCCCTCGAGCCAATCACCGAGGACGGCTGCCGCCGCCTCGCGTTGATCGTTTCGGAGCGTGGATCGCCACTTTGCCTCGTAGGTTCGCAGGTCGTCAGCCGCGGGCTCGCTCGCCGGCTTGTCGGGAGCGATGAGCAGGCACTGGCCGTCGGCACGGAGGGCCGCGAGCGGCGTATACCGGTGGTCCCAGCGGTGGCCCGTGACATATTCGAGATGCTCGGGCGAGACGAACACCAAGAGGTCCAGTTCGCGATCGGCCATGGTCGCGAGCAGTTTTACCTGCCGGGCTCGGCAGGCAACGGGGTCAAGCAGCGGAAAGGCACCATTCATCAGTGGGCTGGAGACTCCGGTGACACCGGAGAATATAGCAGCCCCATTCGCCTTACCTCGGTCAGTCTTCGGTGCTCGCGTAGAACACGGCCCGCGAGCTTACGGCCCGGGGTCCGCGGCGGCGTTGCCGGGGCGGGGCGATCATCCGACTCTCCAGATGGTCGGCGATCACCTCGGCATCGAGCCCGGTGGCGGCTGCGTCCAAACCCGGCTCAAACTGACCATCGAGATCCAGCAACTCCGCGATTGGCCAGACTGGCGTTGCCCGCACCACACACTCGGTGTCGGCAACCCGCATGGCGAGTCGCATGGGCATGGATGTTCCGGAGGGACGGGCAAGGTTGATCATGGTGGGTTCTCCTCTGCGAAGGCTGAAGGCCACGGCGGGCCGTCGGAGGCAATGCACTGCATACGGCGTGCCGAACGAAACGGTTCTCGGCATTGAACCTCCCAGTCGCCACCATCGCTCCAGCCTGCCACGGCGAGGTTCAAACTGGAACGATCATCCCGATCGTGGAGGGATGGGCAGGTGCCGGCGGAGCCAGGCCAATTGAAAAAGTTGCAGGGGGCGGTGCCGCAACTCTGCAAAATCGGCGGCACGGGCTTCAACGGTCGGGACCGTCGGTCGCCTCAGGCCGGCGCCGTGCGGTGCGGGCGGCACCGCTCTGGGCGGTTGGCTTCGCCGTGGATCCAGCGCGGATCTCGTTGCGGATCTGGTCACGGATCTGGTCACGGATTTGGGCAGCAAGTTCGTAGTCTTCGGCCCTGACTGCCTCGACGAGTCGCTCATCGAGCGTGCGGCCAATTTCGTATCGCTCCCGCACGCTTTCGCGCATCTCCTCCAGTCGCCGCACGAGTTCGTCGTCGGCGTACTGCTCCGAGGCATCGTAGCGGGCGAACAGATCGCGGAACCGGGCCAGGCCGGTGTTGATTTCGCTGATCGCCGTCTCCGGACCGTTCTCCTGCAGGGCCGCCAAGGCCCCGGCCTGGACCCGATGAAAGAGCACAAAGGGGCGGTATTGCTCGTGTGACAGCGTCCACTCCTCGTCGGGCGAGTGGCGATGGACGAAATCCATGAAAGCGAGACTGTGGTCAGCGTCATGGGCGGCGCGACGATACTCACGGAGCGAGAGCCAGCAGAGCCGTCGCTGGTAATACTGCACGAATTCGCGATCCGCCTCGCCGCACTGCTCCTGGGTCAGTCTGAAGCTGTCCCCTGCCTGAATGGCCTCGCTGACGAGGTAGTCGTAGTAGGTTTCAGCCCCGTTGGGCTTGAGGCCATCGGGCCGAAGTTCGGTCTCCATCTGCACGATTCCCATGTCAATCCGCATCTGGAGCACCTCACGGCCGCTGCGGGCCTTGATCAGACGGGCCGTCACCTCACCTGGGCGGAACACCCAGTTCTTGAGGAGCGTGTCGATATCGCGGGGGCTGGGCATGGCAAATCCTTCGCCGGGGACGCGGCGGGCGTGGTCGCCCGTACCCGGCATTATACCAACGGAGAGTCCCGGCCGCGGTTCACTCTGTTGGCTTCTGCCGCAACTGCTTCGTGCTGCCGCGACGCTTCTTAGCCTCCAACCGGGCCGCCTTGGCCGAGCGGGGAATGCGGGTGGGCCGGCGTTTTTTGGGGGGCAGGATGGCCCGCTCGATCAGCGCCGACAGTTTGGCGAGGCAGTCGGCTACGTTGCGGGGCTGCTCTCGGTGGCGCTGGCTACTGATCAACAGATCACCGTCGATCGTCAGTCGGGATCGTTCCCGAGCCAGCAATCGCTGCCGAATATCTTCTGGCAGGGCCGGGCAACGGGAAGCCTGAAATCGAAGCACCGCCTTGCTGCTCGTGCGATTGACATGCTGGCCACCGGGGCCGGCCGAGCGGGCGAACTGCCATTCGAGCGCCTCAGCCGGAATCACCACGCTCCGACCACCCGCTTCGATGACCGTCTGTCGTGGCCGTGCCATCCGCCAATCTCCTTCGGTACCGCCCTTGATCTCCTAGTATGCCCCAAACGCCGCCAACGCTGCGGCTGGATCGCGAGGGAAATCCAGCTGATTGTCAAGGGCGAAAAAAGATGGGTTGCTGGCAGCCCCCGCCGGCATCGGGTTCATTGGCGACACTGCGGTTTCACGCAGCCTTGGCCGCTTCTCTGGACAGCCTGCGCGGCAGCGTTCCATACTCTGCCCCCACGCGGCAGGCGGGTCACCGTCGCTGCCGCGTTTGTTCCTTCGGAGCGTTTGCCAGCATGTTCCAGATCGCCATCAGCCAGACCACGACCGCTCGCTGGGACCTTCCACTCGAGGTGGCACGGCTGTCCGAGCATGGCTTTCAGGCAATCTCAGTCTGGCGACCGAAGGTGTCGGATCTTGGCGTCGGGGCGGCGGCGCAGCTGATCTCCCAGGCTGGGCTTCGGGTGGTGAGCGTGCTGTGGGCGGGTGGGTTTACCGGCGGTGATGGACGGTCGTTTGACGAGAGCGTGGCCGATGCCGTCGAGGCAATCGAGACGGCCGAAGCGCTCGGCGCTGCCAATGTCGTCGTCCACAGCGGCTGCCGCGGCGGCCACACCCGCTCCCATGCGTCTCGGCTTCTGGCTCAGGCTCTCGAACTGCTCGCGGCCCGAGCGGCAGCAAGTGGCGTTTCCCTGGCAATCAGGCCGATGCATCCCGCGGCCGCCGCCGACTGCAATTTCGTCACCCGGCTGGTCGAGGCGGTGGAACTCGTGGAAAAATTCGACGATCCGGCGATCCAGCTGGCCTTGGATCTCTGGCAATGGGCTGATGCGGCCGAGACTTCCGCGTTGCTGCCAAGGGTGGCACCGCGGACGGCCGTCGTGCAATTAGCCGACCGGATTGGGCCGCCGACGGTGGACGGCGACCGGCTACCGGTCGGATCGGGGTCGCTTCCGATCAAACGGCTGGTGTCTCGTCTGATAGAGCTGGGCTTTCGGGGAGATTTCGAGTTTGACCCGGTGGGGGAGCGGGTTGAACAACTCGGCTATGAGGCCTTGCTGGCCGCGACCCGAGGCGTGGCCCACGCCTGGCAACTCAGTCCCTTGGCAGAAGAAACACAGCAGTCGTGGTCGGCCTGGCCAACCTCGCTGCGAGGAACTCACTTGGCCGCGGCCGGTTCCCGCAGATCCCACGCCTCCAGCCAGACGGTTTCTCGGGGCTGAAGCCTGAAGTCTTCCCGCAGGTGGCGGTCGAAGTCTTCCATGTGGGCAGCGCCGTAGAAGATCGCGATCCGCTGACGGCCGGCCGCGATCTCCTGGCGGAGCACGTCGAGGGCTGCCGCATTCCGATCGGTGATCAACGTGGAGCCCTGCTCGCCACCAAAGGTCGCCGTGAGCACGTCCATGTCGGTGAACTGCTCGGCCATCAGCCGCCGGAGTTTGACCTGGCGGCCCTGCTCAGAACCAAAGAGCAGCCCGAACAGCTCGCCCATGCTGACGTCGGGAGTGGCAGACGCGTCCCGCTCGGCCCGGGCCATGCCCTCCCGCATCAGCTTCGTGAACATGCTCCACCACGACTCGCCTCGCTTCCGCATCGCGGCGTCAAACTCCTTGGGCGAAAGGTCGGCGTGGACGAAATTTGGGGCGGAGTAGTCGATCCGCTCCAACTGAAATTCAAGGCCTAGAATTCGGGTCAGCCCGTGCTGGGCGGAGCCGATGGCCCCGGACGGCTTGCGGCCGGGCTTGGGCACGCGGGCATTCGGCGGGGCGACGAGTTCGTAGAGCACGGCATCGTAGTCGGCGAACAGCCGATCAAGCGTTTTGTAATAGTCGCCGCCGCCGAGGTGGACCGCGGCCACGAGATCGACCTGGACAGGCCGGTGGCGGCGATCCCCGGGGGGCGCGGCGTCACCGGCGTACTCGACGATCGAAGTCTCGAGGGCCACCGGCTGGCCAGCATCGTTCCGAGTGAGCCTGAGAAACTCAACCGCCTCTTCCACCACCCGCTCGGCGGTCGCGGCCTGTGACGCTCTGGCGAACGCGAGGCCGCCGCCGGCCAGAGTGGCAAGGAGGGCAAGCAAGGGAAGGGCGGGGCGGCGAGGCATAGGTGGAAACTCCCGGAAACAGGTCTGGGGCGCATAGGCAATCCAGGTTCGGCCGCCAAACCCGTCTCGATTCGGCTGCCAAACCCGTCTCTAGCAGAATACCCGAGTGGAGCCACCTGGGCACCCCGTGGTTTTGGCCCGGGTCTGGCCCGGAGAACCGTCAGGGTTTCCCAAGTTTCGTCAACCCGAATGACCAGCACGACCGATACCGAAAGAGCGATCCGCATTGGCGGACACCCGGCTCCTGCACCACAGGACTCTTGAAAGATGGCTACGAAACTGGGATTCAGGCGGTTCTTGGCGACGATCCTCGCGGCGGCGGGCCTGGCGGCCAGCCACTCCGCGGAGGCCGGCGGCAACTGGATGCCCCTTCTGCCCGACCAAGACTTCTACGACTTCCAGCTGTTCGCCCCGCCGGACCTGAACGAGTACGGGATCTACCAGGAAGCCCACGATGGGATCTTTTTCTCGTACGACCGGACGTACATGGGAATCACGCCGCCGCGGTTCGTGCCGGTGGGCAACACGACCTTTTGGCCGGTCGAGCCACTCAACGCCGACGTCGCCCAGCAGCTCAACACCGCCAACGGCGGGTTTGCCGGCGTCGTGATCTACGGCACCGATCAAATGAATCTCGCCCTCAACACCACCTGGCTGCGGACCAAGATGACCTGGGGCAACCGCTACGAGGGCGGCTGGATCTACGACGACTACGGGATGCTGTTTTCCTACTGGGACTCCGGGCCGCAGGATCAGTCGTTCACCACCATCAATGAATTCGCCCTCAACAGTCCTGAGCAGACCTTTAACCAGGAAACGGCCACCAGCGAGTCCACGATCGGCGGGATCGCCGTGCCGATCGTTACGTCGACCATTGAGACAACGAGCCCGCCCCCTGACCATTTGATCGTTCAGAACTTCACGCAGCACAACCAGACCCGCATGCAGACAGGCTCCGCGGCCTGGATCGTGCGGCGGGCGTTAGGGGGTCGGGGTAGCGGTTCGAACGTGCGACTGGGCCTCGGGCCTCGCTTCGTCCAGCTTGCTGATCGTTACGATATCTCGTATCAAAGCTATCAATATGCCTTCAATGCCGGCTCTGGTACGACGGCAACGGGTGACGGCACAGCTGGCACCGCAGGGCTGGGTGGTGTTGGAGACATCGGCAATTCTGTGACCGCAGGAGCTGGCGGGACACTCCTGCAACAGGGGGCCGTCACCACACTCACCGGACAGGGCCAGGGCAGCAAGCTCCAGGACGGTGGCTGGGAAACCTACACCGCCAATAACGTCGTTGGCCCGGAATTCTCGCTGCTGCTGGAAGCCAATAGCGGGCGGTGGAAGTTACTCTCGGAACTCAAATTCACTGCTGGGATGAATTGGCAAAACATGCTGTATCGGGGCTCAAATTTCCCGGCGACCCTCTCCGCGGATTACTTCCGCACCGAGTTTGTCACCGCTCAGGTTTTGACGCAGTCAGCTTCTTCCACTGGGGAAGCGGCAACCATCCAGGGCGCCCCACTCTACGTCCAGGTTTATGGAACCGGTCAACAAAATGCAACGAATACCGCTGAGCATCAGTTTACCTTCACGCCGATCGGTGAATGGCGGTTCGGCACCGAGTTTCGAGTGAGTCAGGCGATCCTGCTCCGAGCCGGCTACACCGGGATGTGGCTCGGCCAGATCGCTCGGGCCTCTTCAAACACGACCTACATCAACACCCTCGATACCGTGCGGAAGTCAGTGGCGAACCCTAATTACGACCCCAGCTTACCGAACAGCAACACCAACCCACTCACCGTGGTCCAAGATGTCCCGGTGGAGTACTCACGGATCGGTCCGCCGCCAAACACGATCCAGGACTACGTCTTCACCAACGGCATCGACTTCGGCATCGAGGTGAAGTACTGAGCCTGCAGCCGGCCGGATGGCTCAGGCCCCTTCGAGGGCCGCCATCCAGTCGGCGGTGGCGCCGCGGATCGCGGCCAGCTGCTCGAGCCGCTTGATAAGCGGCTGCCAGAGCGGGTTTTCGGCGGTGAGCTCGATCGGCGCGGGCAGGGCCTCGGGCAGGCCGGCCGCATCGACCTGGGCAAAGCCGAGCAGGCCGTCCATCCAGGGAAGCGTGTGGCCCTCGAGCGGCATGCCTACGACGCCGGCCACGAGATAGCCCCGTTTGACCTGGAGCACCGCCCCGCGGATCTCAACGAGCGCGCCCACTGGCACGCTTCTGCGGCACTCGAGCGAGAGCACCCGGCGGAGCATGAGGCTGCCCTGGGGCCCCGCGGCCCGGCAGGCGGTGGCGTAGGCGTTTTCCAAGGCGTAACGGAGCAGGCTGCCGGCGTAGAGCGTGCCGTGATGGTTGGCGTCGGCCGGTAAGACGAGCCGGTGGGAGGTGGTTTCAGAGGAATTCATGGGGCCGGGTTATACCGGGCCGCGAGGGAAAGCGGATAGGGATGAGCGATGGTTGCCGCATGAGGGGCCGGAGGCCACGTCCTGTGATGGGTCGAGATAGCCCGTGCCCAGTCGCCGGACGTTCGCTGCGGCCATCGTGGCCTCCGCGCACTCCGAGGAAACTCGACCAATCGGCCGGGCCATGAAGCCGCCTAGCCGGCCCGGCGGGCGTAGCCGGGGTCGATCTTGGCGAGTTCTTCCTGCATCGCCGCCACGGTCTTACGGATCTGGTCGGAGGTGTGGCACGACGTGATGAAGAACCGGAGCCGGGCTGCCCGCTCTTCAACGGCCGGGTACAGGATCGGCTGAACGCTGATGCCGCGGGCGAACAGGGCCCGCGAGAGCCGGAGGGCGTTCATCGAGTGGCCGAGAATCACCGGCACGATGGCTGATCCACCCGAGGGGCCGGTATCAAGGCCGGCCTCGGCGGCGAGTTCGAGAAACAGCCGAGCGTTGTCATGCAGCCGGGCGACCCGCTCGGGCTCTCGCTCGAGCAAGGCGAAGGCCCCCAGAGCCGCCCCGGCAGCCGCCGGCGGCAGCCCCACACTGTAGACGAAGCCCGGCACGGTGTACTTGAGCCAGCGGATGAAGGTGGCCGTGCCGGCGATGTAGCCGCCGCAGCTGCCCAGGGCCTTGGAGAGCGTGCCCATCCAGATGTCGACGTCGGCCGGGTTGACGCCGTAGTGCTCTCCGATGCCGTGGCCCTTGCGACCCATCACCCCGATCGAATGGGCCTCGTCCACCATCAACAAGGCCCGGTGCCGCTTGGCCAGGGTGACGAACTGCGGCAGGTCGGTGTAGTCGCCGTCCATGCTGTAGATACCCTCGATCACGATCAGCACACGACGGTATTGGCCCCGCATCTGGTCAAGCAGTTTGCCAGCAGCTTCGTAATCGTTGTGCGGGAACGGCCGGCGGCGGGCTCCGGAGAGAATCGCCCCTTGAAGCAGGCTGTTGTGGGCCAGGGCGTCGTGAAGGACTAGGTCGCCCGGGCTGACCACGTGGCCGATCACGGTCTCGTTGGTCGCGTGACCGCCGACGAAGGTGACGGCGTCTTCGGTGCCCACTACCCGGGCGATCGTCCGCTCGAGTTCCTGGTGAATCGTCTTCTCACCCGAGACCAGCCGGCTGGCTGAGACGCTCGTGCCGTAGCGATCGAGGGCAGCCTTGGCCGCGGCCGTGACCTGTTGCTCGCCTGACATCCCCAAGTAGTTGTAGGTGGCCCAACTGATCAATTCCCGGCCACCGATCACCGTCCGGTCGTTCGTGAGCCCCTCGTGGACGCTGAAATAGGGGTTTTCAAGGCCCGCGGCGGCCACCGCCGCGAAGTTCTGCTCCAAGGCCCGAACCTCGGGAAATTCCTCGATCTTCCAGGCATCGGTGGGGATGTCGACCGAGCTCTGGCTCCGCTCCACCTTCTCCCGGCTCTCGGCGGGCATGTGGTCGATGATCGCTTCGGCGACCTCACGGCAGGTCTCGATCAGCGGCAGCACCTGCTCGGGAAACCGTGCGCCGAAGGCCTCCTCGAGGCTGGCCACGATCTCCATCCGCTCCAGCGAGTCGAGGCCGAGTTCGACGATGTTGGTTTCCAGAGTGAGGTTGGTGGCCCGCTCCTTGGCAATCCGGCGGACATGGTCGAAGACCGTCTGCACGATCTCCTGGGGTAGCTCGCGGTCTGGCCGCAGGGCCCGAGTTGCCTCACCAAGCGGTCGCTGCCGGGCCAGCCGGGGCATCTCCGAGGCCGGCCGCGCTGGCGGGGCAGCCGGCGCGAGCCAGCTGACATACTGCTCCACGACTTCCAGTGAGCTGTCAAGAAATTGCCGCCGGCAGGCATGCCGCTGGATCTTGCCGCTGGAGGTCTTGGGCACGCTGTTGGGCCGCACGAACACGATTGCCTCGACGGCTACCTCATGCTCCCGGGCCAGGCGACTGCGGATGATTTCGAATGCGGCGGTGATCTCGGCGGGATCCCGCCGGCCCCGCTCCAGTTCGGCCACGATCACCACCCGCTCCCGATCCCCAACATCCACCGCGAACGCTGCCAGCGATCCGGCCCGTACGAGTGACGTGGCCTGCTCAACGGTCTGTTCCAAATCCTGGGGATAGTGGTTGCGGCCGCGGACGATGATCAAATCCTTGAGCCGGCCCGTGACAAACAGTTCGCCGTTGTCGAAGAAGCCGAGGTCGCCGGTGCGGAGGTAGGGGCCCGGATTCGGTCTCCACTTGGCCACGACCTGGGAGGCCGCCGTAGGGTCGGGCTCCGCGAGCATCGCGCCGAACGTAGCCTGGCTCTCCTCGGGCCGATTCCAGTAGCCCTGGGCAACGCTTGGCCCGCTTACCCAGATCTCGCCCACCCGCCCCGGTGGCAGTGGCTCACAGGAGTGCGGATCAACGATCAGCACATCCTGGCCGTCGAGTTCGCGGCCGCTGCCCACCATCCGTCGGCTGGCCTGACCCTCAGCCCAGGCGGCAGCCGCGCCGGTCTCGATCGCCGCTGCATCGAAAGACCGGATCACGGGCGACTCAAACTTCATTCCGCCGGTCACCATCAACGTGCTTTCGGCGAGGCCGTAGCAGGGATAGAAGGCCTCGCGACGGAAGCCGCTCACGGCAAAGGCTTCGGAGAAAGCGTCGATCGTTTCGGCCCGCACGGGCTCGGCGCCGTTGAAGGCCAACGACCAACTGGAAAGATCGAGAGTGGCCCGCTGCTCCGGGGTGGTCTTCCGCACGCAGAGCTCGTAGGCGAAATTCGGGCCGCCGCTGATCGTGGCCCGGTAGCGGGAAATCGCCTGCAGCCACCGCAGCGGCTTTTGCAGGAATGCCACCGGCGACATCAAGACGTTGAACTTCCCCCCATAAAGCGGCACGAGAATCCCCCCGATCAGCCCCATGTCGTGGAAGCTCGGCAGCCAAAAGACTCCCGACTGGCTGCGAGTGATCTCGAAGGCCTGCATGATCCGCAGGGAGTTGTGGAGCAGATTCTCGTGGGAAAGCATCACCCCCTTGGGCGTGCCGGTGGAACCGCTCGTGTATTGGAGGAAGGCCAGCGTGTCGCCGTCGATGTCGGGGCGATCCCAGCGGTCGGCCAGGGCCGGATCCAGCTCGGAATCGACCTGCCAGGTGAGGTGCTCGAGACTCGGGGCGGTGGCTCCCAGATTCTCCAGCCGGTCGACCACGTCGCGGGTGGTCAGCGCCACGGATGCGGCGGCATCGGCCGCGATCGCCTCGATCCGCTCGACGGAGCGATTTTTCCGCGGCGGATAGGCCGGCACGGCAATCGCGCCGCCATACAAGCAGCCCATGAAGGCCGCGATGAAGTCAAGCCCCGATGGGTACAGAAGCAGGGCCCGCTTGCCTGTCATGCCGCGGTCGATCAGCCACGCCCCGAGGGCGCGGGCCTTCCGATCAAGTTCGGCGTAGGTGATGTTGAGTTCGTCGTGCTCGCCGTCTACAAGAAACGTAAAGGCACGATCGTAGGGCCGGTAGGCGGCCCGTTGGCGAAGCAAATCGACGATCGTAGGAGCGAACGACGCTTCAGTAGTCGGATTGGGAATCACGCGATTGCTGCCTCCACCCTCCCGTCGTGGCACCGCGGTCGCGGCGTACCGGGGACCGTCGGGGGATTCGGCAGAATGCTCCCCGCTTCGCCACATTCTAGCCTTCCGGCCGATACAACCAGAACTTTCGGATTCCGGCTGGTTTTTTCTCGCTCACAGGCGGCTGGAGCATCTCCCCGATAGGTGCAGCACCGGCTCGGGGGCGGCAAAAGTCGCGTCGCGGGCGAGGATACGCCCTCG
>ERZ889217.1535-NODE-1535-length-11555-cov-6.855739_pt1 | contig 11555 bp, 21 predicted proteins | sample MGYA00521098_ERZ889217 | MGnify/ENA primary metagenome ERZ889217 (study PRJEB32303, sample SAMEA104408613) | aquatic metagenome | biome: Brackish water; feature: Pelagic; material: water | place: Baltic Sea | collected 2014-06-10T22:04:00 | depth 2,362 m ...
CCCCAAAACCCCAAAACCCCAAAACCCTAGTGAAATGAAAAAAATATTATAGATTTTTATTTGTAATGAGTTTTATTATAAAAAAATAAATATTGTTTAAGAATGTGTGAATTTTATATTGCTATCTTCTGCTAATTTGAATGTTATTAATTTGTTATTACTTTCCTTATGATTTTCCATATTTCTAATCTATTTTATATCTTTTTTGCTATTCTTAAGATCTTTTTGTTTTTTTTCCTCAAAATCCATAGCCGCAAATCTCGCAACAACCGGCGTTTGAAGGGTTCAGGAACGTGCACTGAGGACAATTCTTCTCTACGGCCGCCACTGTTCCCGAGGCGCCTTCTCCTCCAGTGCTGGCGTCTGCCATGTTGTAGTCCAGAGAACCAGGGCCACCCTCGTTGCTCACATTCGGATAAATTGGGAGGCCATCACTGCTCTCTCCAACCACCCTGAAATTCCACTCGAATTATCCCCAGTCTGCCACAGACGGGTCCAGCTTAGTCAGTTAGATGACTGAGGCTTACGAGTGACTGCAAACCTCACATGGAATCGTAGACACAGGTACGTGGAAGTTGCATTCACCCAGTGGCTTGATTCGGAGCTCGATGACCTTGCTGTAGCCAGTTTGGTTGTCCACCTTGAAGGAGAGGACGCACTAAGAAAGGAGGCGCTAGCCAGAGTTCTCCGTCTCTGTTCCCTCATTGTTGGCTTAATCATAATTCTCGGCTGGCTCGGGCTCACTGTTGCTATCGAATTCTACTCCAGCCTGATCATTAATATATCCGCCACCTGGACCTGGCTCGGCACAGGAAATACCTCCCATGCCTCCGCCGGGGCTCTGGGCCTCTTCGTCCTGGTCTGCGAACCTGACATTTCCTGTCGCCGCCGAAGTGCCCAGTAGCTCCTGACCCTCCAGACTAGAGGCGCTGTCCCTCGCTTTGATATTTTACTGCCGCTCCTGATCTTAGGTAGCATCAGAGATCGAACTTATTTCTTGCGTGTTGTCGGAGCCAGCGTCTTCAGAATCAGCGTCTTCGCCAAGACCGGCGGCCCCCGTAGTCTTGCCGGGCTTGACCTTGGACTGCTAGCTCTCGCCTTAGGGCTTAGTTTTTCTCTTTGCTTTTTCTAACTGGCCCATTTTCGTCTGTGGAGTGCCCGGGTTGGCGGTTGCGTGCTGCTGAGTGCGTCTGCTGCCCCGACCATAGTGGTTTCTCGTTCGAATTTGGTGGGCAGCTTTCGTCCCGCTTCCTCTCGCGCCATCCTGTCGATTGATTGCACCCGACGCCCCACCGTGGCTCGCCTGGTTCTAGCCGAAGGCATTCTAATCAGCAAAGGCGCCCTGCAGGGCCAGGTTATCGTCTCCCGTGGGCATGCTAGCGCTGACGTGGCATGTGAGTAAGTTGAGAAACACCTCGATCTTGCCAGATTCGTCGCTTTTCCGGTCGAGAATGTCGGCACTCCGGATGTCCCACATGACGTAGGGCTTAGGACCGCCGTCGTTCTCTAGGTAAGAGATTACGTCACCAGGCTGTCTGCCAGGAATCGGACCGGAAGCTGCACCTCCTTGGGTCCTCTCCACCGCCTCGACCAAGCTCAGGACGTCGATAGAGAGCTCGAGCGCGGCCTTTTGGGACTGTCCCATCTGATACTTTCTGTTCGACTCAACCTCGTTTTCTACCCACGGTTTGACCCAGTCCCAGAAACGTGCGTGCTGGTAGGTTGGAGGGTCCATCGTGAACAGATACCTGAGCAGCCTTTGCTTCCTGTCTGTCAGGGCTGCCTCCAGAATGCACTTTAGGCTGTAGAGGACTGCCTTGCTTTGGGTCCTTCGGGCAGCCAGCAGTGCTTGAAAGGCGCACTCCTTCCTCCCGTGGAGAGAAGACGCAGCCTTGAAGAGCGGAGAGAAGTATCTGCAGACTTAGGTACCGACGTTCTCCGCATATGCCACTCCAAGCTACGGTCCTTGGCTCTGGTTGTAGAGCCCGTAGCCTGCGGTTCTGATGACAAGGTCGGCGACGCCGAAGATCCACTCTGCCCTCTGGTCGGAGAGCTCGTCGTCGACGAGGAGAAAGGCCTTCATGAGGGCCAGATAGGGGAGGATCTCATCCGCAGAGATCGCGTTGACGCCCTTAAGGATATGCTTAGCTAGCTTGCGTGAGAACTCCTTGTTCCCGTAGCACAGGTGGCCAATGAGTCTCGCGTACTCTTCTGTGGAGCCTCCATGCTTGGAGGCATTCTCATAAAACTTTTTCAGGGGCTTCTGAGAGATGAATATTGCCTTGTTGCAGTCATCAGGCAATTCTAGGACGGGAATCGGCTGGCCTGCAGGGAAACTGAAGGATTTTGTCAAGGGAATGTGGAGAGGGCTCATTGTTCTCGAAGCGAGGACCAGCTCAAGATTGGTAGGTGACTCTTGGCTCTACTGGGCCCGATCCCCCCCAAAATTGTAAGGATCACCGAGATCGACAACGCATGGGATGCTCCGCACGAGGAAGGAGATGGTGAGGACAAGCTTCTCAAATGGAGGGTGGGCCGCCGCGTAGAGAGGATTGTACTTGCAGAGGAGGTCGACAAGCCTGGCAACGGTGTTCTTCCTCACCAAGATATGCAAGATGGCGACGTCTGACTGGGCTAGGTCCAAGAGGGTGCCAAAGTAGGCACCAAGTTTCTCAAAATGCTTCTGGCACTCGGTCGGCATGAGGTCGAGCAGCGCGGTGATGGCTTGGTCGACTGCCTGAAGGTTCTTAGCTCCACCAATCTGCAGCAGTCTGTTAAGCACGAAGACGAAGATCATCGACGCCATGTCTCTCACATCGGCCTCTGGGTGCGAGCAGATCATCTCGAAGTAGTTCTTCTCGTCTTTTCCCAGCGTCTCTGCCGGTGCGAACACCCGGCGCCTGACCAAGTCCTCCACGGCCTCGTCTGATTTCGAGAGTAGGACGACAAGCAGGTCGGTCATGCCGCGCAGTGCCGCGTGGGACGCGCTGTTAACGAGGAGGTCAAAAATGACCCTGTCAACGACAGAGAAGATCTACCGGAACCTCTCCGCGTTGGCGGTGACGTCCTGCGACTGCTGCGCCTGCTGGATGGCGAGGTGGAGGAGCTCATAGGAGCAGAGGTAGAACGAGTCGGAGAAGACCTGCTTCTCGCAGAGGAACTTTTTGTTGTCTAAGTGGACCATCTTGTAGATGTCGTTTGGTACAAATTTTTTCGCGTCGTCGAAGTCGACAAAAGCAATATGCTCTTTTTTCTCGGCGTCGTATTTCACAAAGTCCTGCCCCCTTTCTTTGATTTGCTCTCTTAGATTTGGGAAGACTTGAAAAAGATGGATGTCCTCCGGACTAGTCATTGCGGTACCATCACAAGCTAGTGCTTGCATCACACTTTCTGAAATAACCACCTTCATCTTCTCCTTGACTCTCTTCTCGTAAATGAGCATGTAAGCGTTCTGGGCGGTCTGTTCCCCTCCAAAGCAGCTCTGCTCGAGTTGATTGAAGTTGAATCGCGACACCCTTCGATCGTTGAACTCCAGCCAGGTTTGACTCTTGATGTCGAGCCAGCCTTCTCTGTCTCTGGATGCGGTGCCATTACCCTCCTTGTCCCTCTCTACGTTGATGTAGGAGAAGTAATGGCCAGCCTCGGCGATTCCCATGTGGCACACTACGCCTACCAGTTTGTACTCGAATTCGGCCGGGTCTGCTCCTTCTGATGCATTCTTCGGCACCCCCTCATCTGACAGCTCCTCGTCTTCTCTAATATCTTGCTCCTCGTTGGCTTGCTGGTCCTCGGGGATGTGCTCGCCGTCGCCATCGACTTTGGCATCCTCCACGGGCACCCGGCTATTGCTCTTCCCGATGTCGGTCGGATCTCTCCTGGACGCCTTCTTCTAACCCTCTTTGGAGGCCTTGAGGACCTCCTCAGTCGTGTAATCTTTCAGGTTTAGGACATTTGGGAACTCTATCCTGTCGTTGTACTTGACCGTCCTCATCTTCTCAAAATCGAAGGTAATTCTTTGTAGGTGGATTATGAGCGTGTTTGGGCATCTCTAGATCGTGCTTTTCTTCTCAAGGTCGGTCTTTTGCCCGCAGGCATCGCATTGCCAATCGCTGATTACCTCCGATTAGACCATTTTCTTGAGCCCATCGAAGATGCTGGACTAATTCTTGACCTCGAAGCTGAGGAAAAAGTTGTCTTCCAAATTCGACCTCGTATTTCCGCAGTTCCCGCATCTCAAAATCTAGCAAGTCTGGACCCCAAAGACGTTTTGCAGGAGGTATTTCTGGCTAGTGTCCTTCAGCAGGTTCTCGAGCTTATCGAAGGCCGCTATCAAGAACTCTTAGGCGTCCTTCTGTTCTCGGACGTTTGTGCGCGTGCCATCGAAGGATTTGAATGAGAAGCAGAGCGGCGTTGGGTCGTAGTACTGGCGGTCTGAGAGCACGAGGAAGCCGAACACTCGCATTACCTGGTGCAGGAAGTTGTCATCCACCAGAGCTCCTTCGTGCCCCTGCCAGTCAGCCACGATTCTGTCGTTTGCTGCCAGTAGGCAATGCCTGAAAGAGGGCACATTGAAGAATTACTGCATCATTGAGTTGATGTAGCAAACAGCTCCTAGGTTCTTGATTCCACAGTAGTTGCTCCACGACCTGCAATCGTCTGAGGGCTGGAAGCCCGCCGCCTGTGGCTTGTCGACAGAGTTGATTTGCCGGATCCAATACTTTTCTAGTACATTCTACGCCAATTTTGGGACAACTTGGCTCTAGCAGAGGGACACAAGGAGGTCGTAAGCGGCCTGGGTGCTTTCTTTGGCGTGGCACTTGTTGATTTATTTCTTCTCAATGGGGCCCAGATCGACGTCTTCTGTAATATGGGTGTCAACTGCACTGATCTGGAGGCAGAAGAGACACTTTTCCACGAGCATCGTCGCAAGGTCCTTGAGCTCATCGTGTGAAAGAACGGTTTAGTCGCTATCGAAGAGGATGGTTACTAAGGTAAGAAAGCCTATGAGCGTGTAATCTCCAAAGTAGCTGCCTTTTGTCTCGTTTGGCTCGTAGGTGTGCAGCCTCCCGATCAGGTCCGCAGTCAGGGCCTAGGTCTGTAGAGTCTCACCGGCAATCAGCCCGAGGGAAGTCGCCTCCTATGTCCTCTGCCTCGCCATGTGCATGGGAAGGAGTTCCTTGAGCAGCTCAAAATAGTGCTTGGTGTTTCTGGAGGAGGCGGTATCCTGGATGTAGTCGAGCTTCGAGATCAAGAGGCGCACGAAGAAGAAGAGCGGAGAATATGGCAGCTGAGCAGACTTAATGGAGCTCACAATGAAGCGAATGGTATTGGCAATGGGCTCCCTGATCTTCTACTCTGGGCCAACGAGGCCTTTCTCGATGAGAATGCTGGCGATTCGTCCTTAAGTATCGTCGCTTCCCGGTGTTTCTTCGTAGAGCCCGGCGAGAATGGCAGGTTGAGAGGCCAGGCAGCTCATCCAAATACTCAAGCCCTGGTTCACAATTTCGGTGTCCTCGATCTTCAAGTCTTTTCGGTTGATAAAGTCAACGATCACCCCCAGGAGCTGCTCCTAGAAGGCCTCAAGGCCCTCGGTTAAGTGGCTGCCGACCTCCAAGTCGATCCTGCTCTACAGAAGCTCAATGAGGGGCGCCATCTCCTCAAGAGTGCTCTCCTAGTCTGCGATTAATTTATTTGCTGCCTGTGTGCTCGCAGGCACTGCCGATTTTCCCAACTTGTCTATCGACTCGGGGCTGTCCTCCTTGGCCTGGCTCTCACCTTGCGAGTGCGTGCTCAATTTTCGCTGCAATGTCAGAGCGAGGTCCCGGTCTGCAGAATTAGCGCAGAACGAGCAGCTGAGGAGGAGCTTGACGCATTGCATGACTTCACAGAGGCATTTCTTGGCGATCCTCTTCGTGTTCTCGCTGGTCTCCTTCCCACTGCTCGTAAAGAGAGACAGGCTCTGTGTTAGCGCCAGGAGCTTGTTGACGCCCCCCTAAAGGAGGAATTATGGCAACCACTCCTTCCGTCTCCTGGCCTCCTCCGATGAGAGGGTAGAACGGCGAGGGAATGGAATCTCGATTCTTTCCCCTATGAAGTCCTCGATGGTGGTAAAGTGAGTTGCATAGTTGGACGATGAGTGTGTGTTCGCTGCGCAGGGAGCCCCGACCTCTGCCGCTTGTGATCTCGGCGCCGCCGGAATCGAGGCCCTAGGTGAGCTCTACTTCGGCTTTGGATCGTTTTCAGGGGCTCCGTAGAGGTCTTACGGGTCATCTGCTAGGGGAACATCGAACCTTTGGCCCGTGCTCTGGCTGCCTTGGCCTGGAAGCCAAGGTCCTTGAAAGGCTGTAGGTTGGCCGCCCTTTGCACCCCTTTTCTCGGGGTTTGCCCCCTCGCTCGCGTCGAATCCACACGTTTTGTCGAGGCACGTATCACGGACTTCCAGTTGAGCGTCAACGTAGTTCACTTTGCCCTGCAAAGCTCCATCGTCTATGTTCTCCTCATGGATCTTGATCTCATTGGCCCTTTTTTTCCCGCGTATGGCTTCCTAGCTAGCCTCTCCTTCCATTTGGCTGTCAGAACTACCAAGCCGAGGGAAATCGTCCGCGTAGTTTTCGGCGACTAGCTAAACGTTTTCCTGTTACCAGCCTGTGGCTTGCTCAGGTGCGTCAGCCCCCTCGACGTGGAGGGTAAGCTTCCTCTTACGGGTCCGCCTGTACTCAAAGATGAGAGACTGGATGATTTATAGGCAGTAGAGAATCCTGTAGAGGTTCTTCGGCTCAGCTTCATTCTCAGCTGTGGCACATTTGATTTCTAGGTTGCCGTCTTGGTTACAAAGGATCGATTCCTAGATCTGAGCGTTTGTTTGGAGCATAAGGAGAAGGTTCCAGAGGGGCTCGGCCTCGTCGCCCTTGGAGCCCTCGACTAGCTCGAGGATTTTGTCGAACGCCATGAGGTTCCGAGAGAGCCTCGCGCGCGGGAGGATGGCATCGTCGGCCGCGACTCTGCCGTCGTTCTCCCAATTTAAGTTTTAGTAGTCGACCCTGGGCTTCAAGTCGGGGCCGATGCCTTGGTGCCTCAAGTTTTGCTCGACGAGGGCGTCCTTGCTCTTTGCTCTATCGACGAAGTATGAAATGAGCTCCTCCACTACAAGCAGCTGGCCGTTGCCAAGCGCTTTGCTGTAGGCGAACAGGCCTGCGATCCTCGGGTCATCGACGCCGATATCGGCCACAGCCGTAATCGCCGAGGCAAACGCGGCCCCTTTCCGTCTAGTCATGACCCGGGCCCCTCCCTGCACCGCATTCTCAACCAAAACCTCCCCATTAGATGCCTGATGGTCGCCTCGGCTTGTCTCGGCGATTTGCTCTGGATCGAAGTCCTCTGAGAACCTCTGGAACCAGCCTCGAACGACTTCCTCGAACTCAGGTACCATTTTGCCTTCTCGGTCGAGCAGAGGAACGGTGACGGTTTCTGGAACCCTTGCCCTCGTGATGCTGAGCACCTCGCCACTTTAAAATTCCAAATCACTCAACAACTTGCAGTGCTTGTTGTCCCTTATCTCCTCTAACGGCTTCTTCTGGTCTGCCCGCCTGATCTGGATGTTCAGCGGGCTTTGGCTTGTTTGCTCAGCGATCAGCCTCTTCAGGTCCCATACGGTCATGTTTGAGTAGGTGTCGAACACCAAGAAGCTCGGGGCCGCTCCCTTCTTGAAGCTCAGGCGCGTCTCCACCACAATGCCTTACAAAAATTCTCCCTAGTCGGTCTGCCGGTGCAACTCTAGGGCACCCAAGCCTTGCTCCTCGCTGGACTCGAAGAAGGTCTAAATCATCTGGCAGATGAACCTGTTGGACTCCCTCTTTTGCTTGCAGGTCCTCAAGACCAGGCTATCCCTGCTAACGCTCTGGAGGCAGTCGAGGCAACCAGCAACAAACTAATCGCCAATGTCTTCCCTCTAGGACCTAAGGGTGATTGAGAGGTTTGAGTAGATGTTGATGAGGGTCCTCTACACCATGTGGAACAAGAACTGGTTGCTCTGGTCGTGAGCCCCGAGAAGTGACCAAAGGATCTTGATGCCCTCCAGCTCCTCTGGCACAATATTCACTCGAAAGCGGTTGAACTTCGCCCTGTTTCCGCTATTATTATCGGCATCTTGTCCGTAGCCTCCAATGCTGGAGCTTGGGTTGTAGGCCTAGTATCCTTGAGCGGCTTGGCCGCCAGTCGGGTGGTGGCTGGCCCCGTAAGGGGCATTCGTGGCTGGGTTCTTCGGCGGGTCGAGATCGAGGACGTTGCCTTTGGTCTCGTTGACTAGGACAAAGAGCCGAACGATGCACTCCAGCCCGGGCACCTTGAGAGACTTGAGGAGGCCGAGGTCGCTGGGCACAATCTTTACGCGGAAGAGGTCGATCATGAGCTCTTCTGACAACACGTGCCTGAGCTCCTTGCCTTGGAGGACTTTGAACCAGTTGAAGAAGACATTCTGGTCGTGCTCCCGCAGCTCTGACTTGGCGACCATGATGTCCCAGATCTACTCCATCTAGTTGGTGGACAATTTCTCGCGTGCGATGTGCAGAAGGGTCTTAAGTCGCTTTAGCCTGGAATTGAGGTTCTTGAAGTGGGTGAACAGGTGGTTGCCGTCGAGCTCGAGGGTCTTCACGTTCTCCTTCGTGAGGACTGCCCTCTTCACGAGGGTGTTAGAGAAGTCCACGTAACTGCTCAGGTCCTCGATTATCATGCCAACGAAATCTTGGGTCTCAATGAGATCCCGGGCGAAGTCAGCCCGAGTTCTTTTCCCGTTGTAGTTGCTGTAATTCATTTTCTGGATCAACTTCATCGCGATCTTGAGGTTTTGGAGAGCGAATCTCCTGTGGGCAATGTTGTCCAAACAGAGAGCCACGTACTGCTCCTTGAGGCCGTCGTCCCAGGACTAGATTTGGTCACAAAACTTCTTCCTCGCAAGCAGTGCGATTGATTTTGGGAAGTCCTTCTCCAGGATAGCTATAGACCACAAAATCTCTGCCGCTTTCGTCGCAAAGCCCTCAGGCTGCCTGTAGGCAGCGCCCAATTTCTTGCCGAGCTCCGTGACTATCTCCACATCCTTCTCTATCAGCAGCGACGCCGGGACCTGAGAGAGCTTGTCGATGAAATAGTCCTTTGCTCTATCCGTCATCGCGCCATTTGAAGAGCGAAGAACCTCGAGGGTCACCTTGTAGACCTCCAGCTTGATTTGCTACCCTTGCTTGCTGCAGACGTTCCAGATAATGTCGATCTCTTCTTTAGTGATCTCTGCGTCTTTCTCGTTGAAGAAGAGCCTGACTAGGTCTTGCGAGCGATGGACGATCTGGTAGTGCGTTTGCTCTCCGAAAACGAGCCCAATTACGTTGAGTTCTCTGAGCATCAGGAGTACATCCTGGCTCGTCATGAACTTGTACTGCATGTACGGTAGCCTGGCATGCCTAATGGACTCACTGACGTATTTGATGCCTTAAATCCTCTTTTATAGATTCGAGAGGCTCATCATCGTGGCGCCGATGAGTATGCGGTACTCACACTGGATCTTTCCTTAAATCATCTCCATGGTGTAGTGCCTCTTCCAGATAGGGTCGACGAGGACATTGATTATGTGCTCGAGGACGTTCGAAGCAAAGTCGTCGTCTTGGATGACACCCAGGACCATGTCGTGCTTGTTCTGGTCCGTCACATCCTTGTTGACGTAGGTAAATGCGGCGATTAGAAGCTCGGTCAACTCTGGCGTGTAGACGACGGCGAAGTTCCGCGCCCAGAGAGGCAGCGTCCTCGACAAGAATTGGCAGATTGAGCAGAGATGGAGGATCTTAAGCCGAAATGCGCCTCGTGAGGCTTTTGCAAGAATATCTAGGAGCCTTCGAAATCCACCAGCGATACCGAACTCAGTGAGCGCATCCGGCATCGTCTTCAGCCCGCCGAAAACACGTGCTCTCGGGACGGCATACTACCTCAGCTCTTTACTCGAGGTGATCACGTCGTCCCTATCGTTGATGCTGAGCCTCTCGAGCGGCCTCTGGTAGATCTTGTGGGCAGACTCTACTTTCTGATATTGAAGGCAGACTGAGTCTGGCCGTTGGAGGAGGGGGTCCGTCACGGCAAACCAGTCGTCGTACTTGTCACTCCAGCCAAAGAACCTCTCCTTCCTCTCCTCGTCGTATTTAGAGCCGGCCTCCTCAAAGGTGCGGAAGCCTACGAGGACCTCCTGGATTAGCTCACCGTCGGGGTTTGTGGACTATCGCGTCCCCAGCACCGTCGACTTGTACCAGGCCTTCTCGCTGTCCATGCAATTGAGGTGGTCGTCCACCGCAAGGCTATACCGCCAGTCAAAGTCATCGGTGAAGGTGCCCGGTGGAGCGATTCTGGCGTCACTAATGTCAAATCGCTCGACCCTAGCCTCGGAATCTTTCTCAAACTTGACGTCGATCTTCATGGCCTATAGGCTAGACCTCATGCTCTCATCCAAGAGCTTTGGATCGGCCTAATCGTCCGTGGGGACGCCCTTGTAGACTACGATGCCCCTGCTCCACGACCGGATGACTTGATCTCCATTGGAGTGGATTGTTGCGGTTTTGAGGACATCGACGGGGTCGTCAACGCGGAGCGCCTTGATCCTCCATTCCATCTCTGATTTGACCCTGCGGTGGTCGAGCGACTAGGTTTGGTCGAACCTTAGCACCTCGGGCTCGCTGTAGGAGCACAAGACTTTCGAATGGAAGTTCTTGTCCAAGTCAAAGATGAGAGCGGCGATATCACAAAGCAGCTAGCACTCCACATCCTCGGCGAAAAATGTGACTAGAAGGGTCCGGAAAAACACGAGGATCTAGTTTAAATACTATATAAGAATTTTTTTTATTAGACATGCAGAAGATATATCGTGAAAATGCATACTCTGCTGATGAAAGTGTCAAATTGGAATGAATTGATGTTTACTTACTGTGGGCTTTTTTATAGCTTCCTCATTCATGATAGCTGTAGTTATCCTGAGTAAAACGTGTTCATAAAACTCAAGCTTTATAGTTTCGCTGGGATTACGAGCTTCAGACTGCTAATTACCTCCAAAAACTTTTTCATCCTAGCTTTACATATGTGCTCCCTACCTAATAACAATCAAATGTCTCGGCGTGTGAAGAAGTTCCCAGACTTCTGCAATGTTGTTAATAAAATACCCATTGAGTTCTATGATATCTTCAATTGGCTCTTACTTATTTGAGATGTGATTTACAATGGTCTCTGTGAGTGTCTAGAAAGCACTAAATAGATTAAATTTACTCTAGAAATCTTGACTAGCCTTGAGGTTTTCAAGCATGCTTGAAGTCTCTTAATCCACGGACATTGACGAATTCTAGGCGTTCTCCTCATTCGTTGCATTTATTATCTCGGATTTGGGTTTTTCCAAATCTTTGCCGGAATTTTCCATTTGAGAACTCCAACGATTTTAATAAATTTTTGATAATTTTATTGATTTTGAGCCTTATAAATTGATTCGAAATATCTTTTCAATTCATCGGGGTTTTGGGGTTTTGGGGTTTTGGGGT
>ERZ889217.1536-NODE-1536-length-11553-cov-10.494869_pt1 | contig 11553 bp, 3 predicted proteins | sample MGYA00521098_ERZ889217 | MGnify/ENA primary metagenome ERZ889217 (study PRJEB32303, sample SAMEA104408613) | aquatic metagenome | biome: Brackish water; feature: Pelagic; material: water | place: Baltic Sea | collected 2014-06-10T22:04:00 | depth 2,362 m ...
ATTTGTAGTTGAGCTTTGAGTAGCAGCAATAGTGGTTGTTGATTTTGACTCAGTTAATGAATTTGAAGGTGAAGGTGAGTTGCTGTCTGCCGTTGTGATATTACTTGATGCTTTTTGCGTTATGCTACTTGCAGTTGATGGGCTGTTGTTGTTGCTGCTTATTGATGTGTAAGGTTGCAGAGAATTAATCTTTAAGTTTGATGAATTTATTGTTGATGCTGATTGTACTGCTGCTGCAGTTGTTGATATTGGCTTTATTGCAAAATTGCTAGAGATGTTAGTTTTGTTACTGTAATTGCTGTAATCTAGAACTGTGTCCTTTATTAGTGATACGCTTTCGTAGGTGGATATAATTGCATTTCCTTTGCTTGCAATTGCATTAGTCTCACCGCGATGCTCTGCTTTTAATTCAATTTGCGGTAAAGTAGTGTATTTGCTTTTGTCACTAGGTAATCCCATAAATTTATGCAGCGACTCAAAAGTTTGTGCACCATCGGCAGTGTTTTGATCACTCCAAAAAACTTTTGCTGCGCCCCCATCTGAAAAGCCTGCATCTTTTTTTATAACATCAGCCAGTAGATCTCTAGAGGAATTTATGCCTGAATTTAATAATTTGTTGCTTCCAAGACCGTCAATTGAACGGTCGCTACTTATTACAGAAAGAACTTCACTGCTTGCTCCAGATTGCTTAATTAAACTGTTTGCTTGTTGGGTGATGCTGCTAAATGCATCTAATGCACCGTCGCTAACATTCACTGAGGCAAGTCCGTTGAAATAAGCTTTTAGGTCATCGGTTGCTGCGAGATCCAGGGTTCCGATTGAGCCATCCTTGCGGCTAGCCGCCCTTGCAAGCTCCTTTCCTAAAGATTCAAGGCCATTGAACCCTTCTTGCCCAGCTACCGCCTCAGTTACATAGCCAAGATTAAAAACTTGTGCTGCTTTTACTTTGTAATCAAGTGCAATATCATTATTGTTTAGTGAGCGTGAATTGGATACATTAATGCTAAACGGGTCATATTTGAGCAGATCTATTGTGCTGTCGAGTCCGAGAATTTCGCTAACCATTTTTTCGGCGTCTGCACTTGCCACTCCTAGATCTTTGCTGATGCCCTCCACCAAGGTTGTGATCGGGCTAATTACGCCACCGGTGCCACTAAGACTCGTGACCATCTCATGACGGTTTAAGGAATTAGAAACTGTGTCTGTGCCACCGATTACCCGAACTTGCATTTTAGATCCATCTGTTATGTAGTAAGTGCTGCCATCTTCTCTTTTTAAGGCTTCTGTTTGTTCCCAAATACCATTTTTATTGCTGTCTACATAATCAATGCTGAAATAACCAGCATCATCTGTGTAGGTATACCAGTCACCTGTATCAAAATATCCGTTGTTATTGGTATCTATATATGCTGTAGACCCTGCCATTGGCCCATCAAATGCGCGATATTCGAGACTTGCTGATGCAGCGGATGGTTTAACCACCTCTGGCGCTCCGCCGCCGCCGCTATTTGGATTGCCGCTAAAGCTACCGGCTAAACCCGTGGAGCCTCTGCCAGGACCCGATAATGTTCCCGCGCTTGCTAATTCCTGTACCGCTTCTCCAAACTTTCCTGCCTGCAGACTGGTTAGATCTGCTCCTCCGGCAATTCCCGTTTCCCCTCTGCCAGGGCCCACAATTGCTCCTACAGATGGCGTTGTTGCAGTTGCATTGCCATTTTCGGGATTGCGAACACCAGTTGTATCAACAGTTATGGGCGCACCACTATCTCCACGGCCAGGGCCAGAGCTGGCACCAATTGAAATATTTTCGCTTGGTTGAGAGGCTTGTTGCGTTAATTGAGTTTGCGTAGGGCGACTGCTGCTACTCCTACTTGCTTGGTTTTCCGCACCTACTAATCCGCTGCCGCCTTGGGTACTGCTTGCATTACTGGAATATGGAATTCTAGTTTCGTTTAAGGCAAATCCTGGTTTTTGATTGGCTGTTGCGGTTCGATTTGCACTTTTAACGTCGTCAATTTCTACATCACCGAGGTTTGGCGGTGTATAGGCGGATGCTTGCCTTAAGCGCGCCGCATCTTGCATGCTTGCCTGGGAAACAGCGATGCGTCCAGTGGGTACGCGTGTGGCATCAAAATTCAGCCTGGAATCACCCTGAAATTCATCACCACCAGATGCTTGTGTTTGTTGCTGCTGCAGCACCAGCATCATCATCAAGCCGATAGCTGCGGCTGTTAAGGCCCCTTCGGCGGTAAGCCTGCTTTGATTTGATTCAAGCGTAATTGCTTTGCGGAAGCCCTTTCTCATGGCTTTTCCCGCTGTTTCGATCTGTTGCCAGCAGCGTTGTATGTATTTCTACAGATTGAGGTATTTTTCGCGTTTGTGCGGTGAATTGAGCAATGAAGAATATTTCTATACCCGTCAATACGTGTATAGAAATTTGATGTGATAGTGGCTTTTGGGCCGTTGTTCACTGCAGGTATTCTTTGCACTTCATTTTTACCTGCTGCGCTTTAGTTGTCAACTATTCGGTCTAAATACACCCGTATATGCATGTAAATACGGCTGAATTCTAAATTTCACGATATCAATTTATCTGCTTTTTTCTTTCCATCTTATCGGAATGCCTCCTATGTGTTTTTTGTTTTTCCACTGAAACCTTGTTGTAGCAGTGGTATTTTCGAGTATTTATTTAACTCATTTTTCAATAGTTTATATTTAGTGTGATTTGCTTAGTTTTAATTGCTTCTCTTCTTGGTTGTGGCTTGTTCTACTGTTCTACGTTAGTGTTTTAGTGAATTTTAGACGAATTTGATTTACCGAACTTGTTTGGCTTGAATGTAGAAATACATATTTCCCTTTGCGCCGCTCTAATCGATTGCCCTGAAGTGGGTTGCTTGTTTTGCTTGGCAGCCAGGGGTGAGATATGTATGTGAAGCATTGTTGTTTGGCGATTTAACGCTTATAAAGGGCTGTGGATTTACGGGTTAATTGACCTTCTAGGGCACTTTTATGACGGCCGACGCATCTGCAACTGAACAAGCGCAACAAGCTGCTGCTCTAACCGCGGCTGGAGCTGTTAGTTCTGTAGATGCAAAAGCTGTTGAGATTAAAGGTCTAAGTGTTGGCGACACGTTTTCTGCGCCAGCTTCTTTAACCATTGAAGCAAAAGCAGTTGGTGCTGATAATTCTGGAATTAGCAGCGCGCTGGCTGACTTGCGTGCCTTTGGCTTAACCCTTGAAGATTTGGCAGATGAAAGCACTGGTGATGCAGTGCGTTCCGCCCTCACCACAGGCACTGGAGCAAATCTCAGCTCAACAGTAAATGTAACTGCTGAAAGTAGTAGTAGTTCCGTTGATTTCACTACAAGTGCACGAACTCAAGTAGATACCGCAGGCGTTCATGCAGATCAGGCCAAGGTTGAGTTTGGCGGTACAGCTTCTGTTGCAGCATCTTTAGTTCTTGATGCTGGTGCATCCGCCAGTGCTGTTTCAGATTCTGCTAATGCTTATCTAGGAATATCTCAGGCAGCTGGCCTTGATTTAAGTGGTGGTGATTCAGGCGATGTTCGCTTAGATGTTGATAATAATTTCATTGCTAGCGGTGTTGTTTCTGCTGAGCTTATTTCAGCAGCAGAAAGTGCTGCGGATGATGCAACCGCTACCGCAGAAATTAATCGTTTGCTGGGTGCAGATGTTGAGCAGTTATTGGTAGGAGGTTCGTCTCGAATAGACGGCAATACGAATGTAACTCTTGGCATTAACAGCAGCAGCCAAAGTGGAGCTAGCAGTAGTATTGCTGAAGCAGCCTCTATTCTTGGCCTTAACTTGCAGGAGGCAGCTGGAAGTGGCGACCTTCATGGAGTTGGTGGTGCCCTTTTAGTTAATAATAAATCTGATTTAAACGTAAGCCAAGCATCCACTAGCTCTAATGGTGATTCCTCTGCTTCTGCATTATTCAATGCCGTTGGTGGTATCAACCTTGGTGATGTAGATACAGGTGCCCAACTTGTAGCTAATACCAATTCCACTGTAAATCTTGATCAATCTGCCCAGAGTAGCGGCGGTGATGTTGAAGTTTCAAGCCAAGTAAATGATGTATATGGTTTACAACAAGATGGTTTGCTGGAAACTGGTGGTAGCACTTCCATCACCTCAAACCTTGAAGTTCAATCCAAGCGGGTTGCTCAGGCTGTTGCAGGTGCTGCCAGTTCAGATTACATCGGTGCTGATCAAGTTGGCATTAGCCTAGGAGTACAGGAATCAGCTGGCAATCTTCAGTTAATTGTTAATAACTTTCTTGGTAGCGAAAGCTTAGCTAGCAGTGTTCTTGCAACTGCTAGTAGCCAGGATGTGCAGGCTTTTATTGCTGGTTTAGAAGCTGAAAGCCTTAGCTCCGGTGGTACTACCACTGTTACCGTTGATAATGTTCTTAATACTAAGGGAACCGCTTCTTCCAATGAAGATACGGCAGTTGCTGCCACAAATGCCACCGAGATTTATGGTGTAGCCGTTGAATCAGTTGCTTCCGCTGGAGATATAACTATTGATTCTAATACCAGTGCATCAATAGAGCTCTTATCTGAAAGTTTACGTGGTGATGCCACTGCACTCACTAATTTAGGCAGCGAAGTAGCTGTTGCAGCTGCCACTCTGCTTGATGGTAATGCTGATGCAAGCATTATTGCTAATGCTCTAGCTGTATTAGAAGGCAGCGCTAATTCTGTTGATGGCGATGCTGTTAGTGATTCTAACCTTGGTGCCTTACTTGGTTTACAAGCTAAAACTGTATCTATTGAAGGCGATGCTGATTTAATTGCTAAGGCTGGTTTCACTGCAACTAATAGTGCCGGTTCCCTTGCCGGTGATTCCAGCTCTAGTGTTAGTGCTGGGAATATTATTGGTAGCAGTGTTAATGAATTTAATGCTGAGGGTGATATTACCCTTGGTTCTGATGCTTCAGCAGATTTAGAATTGCTTGCATCCTCTCTTGCTGGTTTTGCTAGCAGTGATGTTGATCTTGATCAAGTATTCGCCCTTGAAGGGTCTTACAGCTCTGGTGGGAATGCAGATCTTGATTTAAATACCCTGGTTTCTGTTGATCAATTAGCCTCCAGCGTTGATGGAGATGCTTCTAGCCAAATTTCCATTGCTGATCAAGCTGCAGCTTATGGAGAATCAGCTGGAAGAGATGTTATTCAATCTGATGGCTCTTTAGCTATTGAAGCTGACAGTACCTTATCGGCCCAGCTCGAAGCTTCTAGCACATCAGGTGATGTTGTTGTTCAAGTGGATGGCGGTGATGGTAAGGCTATTCAATTGTCTGGTGTTAATAATAGCGATGTTTCCAGCGGTGAAGATTTAAATGCTTCTATCACAACTGATTCTGTAGTAGTTGCAGAAGCAAGTACCCAAGAAGGTACCTCCACGGTTGGTTTGAATCTTGATGTGGCAGCTGTTGATGCTGCTGATCTTGAAGCTGGTCGTGATGGATCTGTATCTCTTGTTGCTTCAAGCAGCAGCTCTGTTATTTCTAGTAGTGAAGGAGATGGTGGAGCTGATAATGCTGATATTGATCTAAGGCTAAATGTTTATGGTTTTAATGGTAGCGACGGAGATGGAATTGCACTTGATCGCAATGGTTCAATCGATGCTACTGCTTCCAACAACAGCCAATTGATTTCAAGCGCAGAAGGAGGTCAAGCACAGATTGAATCAAGCCTCAAGGCTGTTGGTGCATCCCTTCTTAGTAATGGAGTAATTAGTTTAGCTGGTGCTGGTGATATTTATGGTGTGGGTGTTATTGGTGCTATTGACGCAGCTGGTGAGATCAGTGATCGTGCTTCCATGATTGCCAATAGCCAAGGTGGTGATGTTGGTGTTAGTGCATCGTTCATCGCCCGTGGCATCAGTGGTGGTGAAGTGAAAGGAGCCGGTTCTACTGGTTCGTTGTATGGCGGCGGAATGATTGGTGCCGATCTTTTAAGCGTTACTCTCGAAGGTGATGCTGTTAATGATAGTGAAGCCAGTGCGGTTGGCTTGGATCACAGCATGCTTGGTGCAGGCTTCGGTAATAGTGATATTACAGGTGTGAGCCGTGTGGTTATGGACAGCCTCACTTCAACTGAGTTGGGCAATTCATATGCCAGTCACAACAGCCGTAGTGTGGGTGTGTTTGCTAATTCAGCTAATCCAACGATCACCACTGCTGGTGCCGATTTAGTTGCAATTGCGGAAGGCGATAGCTTTGTTACAGCGATGACGAGCAATGGCAAAGCAAGTAGCCACAGCAGTTCCGAAACCGTTGGTTTGAGTGGAGCAAACGTAACCCTATATGGCGAAGGCGACCTTGTGGTAGACGCTCACTCAAAGGCAACAGCATTAAGTTCCAGCAATGCCTAGTAGCTGCATAATGCAGTTATGAATTTAAGCCGCACTTGTGAGCACTCGCTTTGGTAACAGTGAACTTCGAAATGAGCAGGGTCGTTTCATTGAAAAGCAAACGCCCTTAGCTCGGCGCGTTGAATTATGGCTGGATCCTAGTTGTATTGAAGCAATAGATCGTCATTGCAACCCCCTTGGGGTTGGTCGTGGCAAGTTTTTGCAGCAGTTGTTATTGGTGTTGCTTGCTACTGATGTTCCGGTTGGTGTTTTTTCACCTGGTGCTAATTTGATGCGTGCGTCAATTAATGGTTTTAGCAATTGTTTGGTGTTACAGCAGGATGCTGAACGTTGTTTATTGCTAACTTCTGACCCGGAACCCTGGTTGGAATGGCAGTTATTGCCTGGTTGGAACCTTGCTGTGCGTCAGCAGCCGTTGGAGGTGGTTGGTGCTTCTCTAGATGATATTGCTGCAGTGTTAGAGCCTGCTTTGCAGGCGTTTGGCATTAGCCCCCTTGATCCGGAATTCATTCAATTGCAGGACCTCTGTTTAGAGGCGCTGCGGTTAGAGCAACCCTCCCTTGAACCGGTTGCCAGCAACCTTGATCCTGATGAGGATTTGGAATTCATCCCCTGGGATGGCACACCGCAACATATTGAAATAATTTAAGAAAATTTCTTTTTTTGCTTTTTCCCTGGGTTTTAATTGGTTCTTGTATGCACAGATAAATACACGATTATCCGTAATCATAGTGCTGCATGTTTGTTTATTTTTTAAGCGTATATACAATTTTGATTTATTGCTAGGGGCTCTATTTGGTGATTAGTTGATATTCCCATCTGTGCATACACAGCCATACTGAGCAATATCGACAGATCTATTACTTCGGTATAGGTTGTTGTTACGCCCCACTGTGGGGTGAGCTAATTCAACGTTCATCCCCACAAACAATCCTTTAAAACCATGGCTCTCCAAAAGACCAATTCATCACTTCCCACTTCAGATTCATTCGCGTCTGATCTGCTCACAAACGTTGCAGGTCTGAAAGATATCAACGCAAATCTGGATGGCGAAGCCACGATTCAGGCTACAGCTACAGCCAAGTCAGCGGCCTCCAGCGAGGGTGTTAGTGGCGACGCAGCTTCCGTTGCATCGATTCAGGTTAATGCTGGTTTAACTACAAGTATTGACAACTGGAGTACACCAGTAAGTGCTGACTCGAACGGTTGGTTTTATACAAGTGGAGTTCCAGCCGTAAAAGTAGGTGATGCTGTAAATACAGCATCAGGAAAAATATATTACGTAGAGAGTGTTGTTCCCACCGCCTTTACTCTTTCAGAGAGCCTAGGGGGAAGCAGGGCAACTACTGGCTTACCTGGAGTGAATGATTTCGTAGATGCAAATGATATTGATGTTGCATCCAACGCCGGAATCAATAACAGCGCTAATGCCACTATTGCTGCTAAAGCAGTTACAACCGATGGCAACGCTGCATCTGTAGCAGACCTTGGCCACAGTGCTGGTATTGAAAATCTTCTTGATTTGGATGTCGGGGGCAACCTCACTATGCAGGGCAAGAGTGCTGCTGGCATCAGCGCATCCTCCGAAACCGTCACCGGCAATTCCGGTGCCACCTCAACCTTAAGCGGTTCACAGCTTGGTATTGAGACAACTGGCCTGGCCGACATCAAGGCCGATGCCAGCATTCAAGGCATTACCCAGCTCACCAACACGGCAACTGCCGCAACCTTCAATTCCAATACAGCTGGCGTTACCTCCCTTGCCGGGGTAGATGGCGCAGACGCTCTAGCATCTGCCGGCAATATCCAAGGTGCCAGCCTTGAGGATTTAACAATTGGTGGTATTGGTAGCATTATTGGTCAGGCAAGCCTTGCCAATAATGCTGAGGCCAGCAACGTTGCCGGTGCTGCAACTGCTGCTGCCCTTCAGGGTGGAGGTGCTGCTGGAACTAATGGACTTTTTGAAGGCTTAGACCTACAAGGCCCTCTTAATGTAAAAAGCGATGCCACTCTTGATGGTATTTCAAATCTAACTGCTAAGGCTGTTGCCAATACAACTGCAGGTGCTGCCATTGCTGATGCTGAAGCTAATCTACTTAAAGGTGCAGATCTTTCGGGGGGCACTGTTGATGTTGGTGGCACTGCCACTATTAAGGGCAATCTTAACTATGGCCTCACCGCACTAGCCAGCAATGTAGATAGCGGGAATGTTTTAGTAGATGCCCAGGCCAATAGTGGCGTTGGTTTAGCTGGAAAAGGATCTGGAAGTACCAATCCTATGGATTCCGATGCTGCAATCGGCATTGATATTGCCTCAGATGCCACCCTTTCTGGCCTAAATATTGGTTCTCTAAAAGCTACTGCTAGCAGTACCGCTGGTGAGGCTAAAGCTACTGTTGGGGAATCAGATAAAGCTGTTGGTGCTCAGTTACCTTCCCTTGATATAGGCGGGGTTGGCACTATTACTGCTGGTGCTCAGCTTGATAGTGCGGTTATTGCCGAAAGTGTTGGGGGAATTTCTATTGCAGAAGCTGGAAAAAGTGGTGCTGTTGTTGGCTTAAATGCTGAAGGGCAATTTGCAAGTGAAACTTTTCGCAATTCCATTGCTGACACCGCTGGTGCCAGAGATTTTTCCTCTTCCGTAGCAGCTACTGGTATAACTTCAGGAAATGATCTGCTTGACAACTTCAATATCAACGTTGCTTCTGATGCTTCACTAACTGCCCAGGCGTTCAGCAACCTCGATGCCACTGCCACCAGTACCGCTGGTAAAGCTGTTGCCACTGGTGGTTTGGCTTCCAATGTTACCGGCATCGATGCTGGTATGGATATCAAAGTTGGCGGCATTGGCAATCTCACCGCCTTGGCCCAAGGCACTACTGATGCCACCGCAACTTCAGTATCTGGCGATGCAGAAGCCCAGGGCACCCTTACTGCCACAGGTTTTAAGGAGTTGGAGATGCAAACCCTTTCAGATGCCACTTTGAAATCTACGGCTGGTTTGGTAGGTAATGCCACTGCTAGCACTACTGGTAATGACGCCACAGTTAATACTGGTGATCACGCCTACGCCGGTTTGGATCTAACTTCTAAAGCTGTTGATGGCCTGGCGATTTCAGCTGGTGGTATTGGCAATCTCACTGGTGCTGGTTCCGTAAACGGTGCGGTTACGGCTGATTCCGTTACTGCTAATTCCGATGCCCGTGCTGGCCTTGATGCCACCGGTATCGATAATGCTTGGTTTAAGAGCCTTTCTGATGGAAATATCAATGGTTCTGGGTTGCTTAATGCCGATATAACTTCAACTACAACGGCTGGTAATGCAATTGCAGAAGGTGATTTTGATGCAACAGGTGCTTCAAAACTTTATGTGGGCAATACAGAATTCACTGGTGGTTCTAACGATGACTTTAAGGGTATTGGTGGCATTGCCAATATCAAAGGCCAAGCCCAAGTAACTGCTGATATGGATGTAACCAGCGTTACTGGTACGGCTACTGCTTATTCAGGGTTTGAGGATCCAGCCAGTTCTGATCCCGGTGTTCTCCAAGTTAATGCTAATGCTTCAACAATAAGGGGTTTGTTTGATGTTGATATCAATGGCGCGAGCGATGGCACCATCTTGGGTACTGCCAAGGGCACATTTACCACCACAGCCAGCACTACTGGTGATAGTGGTTCAGATAATGCAATTGCAAAATCTGCTCAGAGCTTATTTGGTATTAATGATTTAAACCTTAATCTTGGTGGTATGGGGCAGATAAATGCCATTGTTAATGATACAAACTTTACTGATGCCCATTCTGTTAGTGGTAATGCTACGGCGATTTCCACTATTGATGCCATCGGCCTTGATGGTGGCGACATGCACATTGCAGGTAATGCCTCGATCATGTCCACCGTTGGCGTGGATTCGCGTAGTGAATCAAGCGCGGTTGCTTGATGATTTCTAATTTGCCTTAGGCAGTGTTTCCTATGCCCGCCTTATGGCGGGCATTTTTTTGCTCTGATTCAGGCTGGCAGCAGCTCAGGCATACTCATAAGCAATACATATACATACTGCTATACGTTTTTAGTTTGTTTTTTCCAGCCACCGGTTACCGGTAATTATCCGGCCACTGGTGGTTGGCTTGGCCATGCTTGTATTCGCTATTTTGTATTGCTTTGTATTTACGTAGCGCTACAGATTTGCTCTGTTGGTGTTTTAGTCTATGCGCCGCCTGCGTTCTTGCTTGTATTGCTCTAATTGCTATTTTTCCTGCTTTTGTGTATACGGCAGTTGCTTTTTTGCCTTCAGATCTACAACTGAGTTTTTGTAATCGCTCGCTGGTGCTGTTTGAAATTGTTCTCCTGCAGTTGTTTATTGCCTGTTGGTGCATCTAGGGTATTTGTATATACATCACTTCCTCTAGCTGATGCCTGCCGCCTCAACCACCACAGACACAATTTCCGCCTCAGGCCTCCAGGGCCTGAATCTTTCCACTACTGCTGCGGCCACCGTTCAGGGCACTTCCACCGCTAATTCGCTTGCAGAAGCAACTTCTGTGAATGGCGCTAGCACCGGCACATCATCGGTTACCTATAACGACGCCCTCGCTGCCTCCGGTGCCACCAACAACACCATCAATGCCGATGGCGCTGGCCTGATTAGTGGCATTGCAACTACCACTTCCCAAGCCACCGCTGATTCGGTGCTTGGTATTGCCACAGCCACAGCTGGAGTAGTTACTAGTTCTGGTATCACAGATCTCGCCAGCCTCACAGTTGATGGCGGCCTTGAAACCCTTGGAAAAACCTTAAATACGATCACTGCCACTGCTGAATCAGTGGCACAAGCAGCTTCTGCCACTTCAACCCTTAGCGGTTTGCAGCAGGTCCTCGAAAGCACCTTGATCCACTCCGGTGCTGGTGCCAACCTCACCGGTCTTGCCTCCTTAATTAATACAGCCACCGCTGATTCCGCTGCTGTTTCTTCTACTGCCAGCTCCACCGCCTTATCCCTGGTTGGTGCAGACATCGACACCACCACAATTGGTGCCACGGGTTCGTTGCTTGGCCAGGTTGGTTTCACTGCTGCTGCCACCGCCACCAACGTGGCCGGCACTGCTACCGCAACCGTTGGTGTGGATAGCTCCAAGGGTTTACTGAATTCAG
>ERZ889217.1537-NODE-1537-length-11547-cov-12.752698_pt1 | contig 11547 bp, 3 predicted proteins | sample MGYA00521098_ERZ889217 | MGnify/ENA primary metagenome ERZ889217 (study PRJEB32303, sample SAMEA104408613) | aquatic metagenome | biome: Brackish water; feature: Pelagic; material: water | place: Baltic Sea | collected 2014-06-10T22:04:00 | depth 2,362 m ...
TAAATAGAGTCAGACTCAAAACTAAGAATAACGAAAGTACTTTTCTTTGGCTTCAAATGGTGGAATTAGAACAGAATATTAGGATCAAGTGACATTTACGTTTCCAAAGTGAATGAACTCCGTTGTTAATCTAGTTATCCAACAACTAGTTAATCAAAAACTGTGTTTTTCAGTTCGAAGATCCAGTTATAAGACATAGTTACAGTGACCATTGTTTGTTATCTTTATAACAACTTCAAGCTGTTCGACCCACAACCCGGACTCTACCCTGCTTGTGTAGCTTTTCGTTTTAAGTAAAACGGTGAATTTTTCAAAGTTAAAATCTAAGAAAATTTACCCCTCAAGTGAATAAAAGTGTTATCCTTATAACAAACATTTTATCAAGCTCCAAGCTGTTCGGAACACAACCCGGACTCTACCCTGCTTGTGTTTGCTTTTCGTTTTATAACCGTTTACCTGTTCGGTATTATCCCGAATTTCCCAAGGTATTTCGGTATCCATCTCCGATTCTCCGTCCCACCTGCACTCCGGCAGGTTTCTAGTTAATGCTCCTACTCCTTTTCCACAGTCATTTTCACCCTCTCCTCCGTAACTGTAGTTTTGGTTGGGAGGCGACTCTCCCGTAGTTTGTACCTCTTTCTTCATCCTATAACCTTCCATGCTAAAAGGAAGTGTTTCATCCTCCCAAAGCTCAGGGAGTAGAGGTCGGAGGTAGACCTAGGCTGGTAGTCGGATCTGACCCATCCAGAAGATTGGGGGGCTCACCAGTTATTCTCTTCAAAAGGCAGTGGACGAGGAATCCGTAAGACCCAAGAGCTCAGTCAAAGTAAGGACCCCTTTTATAGTTTGTGTTCAATTTTTTTATTCTCCCCTTCTTCTCTCGTCTAAACCTGTATAGTTCGTTATAGTAATCTTATGAAAATCCTGTAACCACTCCTGAACTTTCTCCTTCATTCTTTCTTTTCCTCAGGTTTTAGCTCCAGGTTAGGACTAGACCAGAGTAGGGAACGATTGTAAGTTTCAGGCAGGTTTCAGGGTAGGACCAAGGTTAGGAACAACACAGATCTGGATACGCAATACACACTTTTCCTATGAATCTCTAGAATTTATTTTTCAGTTTCTTTGGGTTCACGTTAAGGGTTTTCTTGTTTGATTTCGTCTAGTACTCAATCAGCTCAGTTCAGTTCAGTACTCATTCAGTTCAGTTCCGTAAAAAATTCATATCGGTTCAGTACATCTAGGTTTATTCGGAAGCGCTATTTCGTTTTCTTCAGTTCATCCAGATCCGTAGATTTAATTTTTATATGTGAGCTCATCCAGTCCATTCTCCTTTCAGATCAGCATGTCTTCTTCGGAAACGTCTGAACCAAACCGACCCCAGGATCGGGATGCTTTAATGAGCAACCTGGCTAAGGGCAAACCAGCCCTGACTTGGTTGAGCCAAATCTCCGCCGATGCTCTCGCTGTCTTGAATCCAGAGATCGTGGCCTCTATCCAACAGGCTTTCGAATCTACAATTCAAACTCCAGAAGCTCCTCCAGCGCCATCTCAACCTCCTCCGGGAACGATGAAATCCCTAGCCTCTTCTGCCGCCGGTCATGTGTTCAGTTCTGAGGAACTCTTTGCCATAAAAAAGCTCATAGATTCACAAGCAACGATGGCTGCACCCTCACACTACATTCAGCCAAAGATGGTATTTGGGACCAAGGAAATGACCACGGAGCAGGAATCCAAACTTGCTTCTCTCCGCCGTGATACCAAATGCCAAGCTTCCTTGGAAAATACTCTCAGCTGGGTAAATGACAAAATAGAGGAATTTCCAGAGGTGTCGGAGTCTGCATTTATTCGTCATCTTCACTCTGTCCTGCCCCTACACACGCTGAGAAATCTGGAACTTCTCAGAATTCAACACTCAAACCTGGGTCAGATTTTCTTATATCTACAGCTCCATCATGGGAACCTTAAGAGCCCATCCCAACTGTACACTGAGCTTAACCGTCTCACAGAATCTGTCGGAGAGGACGATCCCCTTCGGACAATGGAACAAGTTTCCCAGCTGTTGCTTCAGGTCTCTGATGGATCAGAGGAATGCAGTAAATCCGCACTGCGTGAGAGTCTGAAATATCTGAAGAACGTCCTCAGTGACGAAAGCTACTTGATGATTGTGCAAAGGCTGGGTAGAGGCAGCTTCTCGGACCTCCTCAGCCTCTGCAAAGGCGAATTCAGCGAGATTTTGCTGTCTCGTTACAGAAAACTTCGTGCTGAACGTCATAAAGTACGGAGCATAGAAGTTCAGCCTGACCGTGAGATAATTACCGTTGGTGCAGGTTATCAGAATTATCCCGGTCACCAGAATCCTCCACAGCCTGAAAAAGAAAAATATGATCTTTGTGAGATGTTGAGACAAATTTCAGGCCAACCACTCATATGCTATAATTGTCGCAAAGAGGGACATTACTCGCGTCAGTGCCCCCTGCCAATTACTCCCAGATCCAATAATCCTACAGGTCAGAAGTCAAACAAATCCTACTCCCGTCCTCCCTTTCCTAATTCATCCCAACCTAGCAGAGCTCCCTACCACACCCTGAGCTGTTTCATTCATGAAAACTCGTCCCACTCCAATGGAGAATGTCACATCCAACAGAACAAAGGTTGTGACGCACACCAAGGTCATCACGCACTAGCTGCATGTAGGAAAATGACCTATCCTAAGCAAAAAACTAGGAATCCCAATCCTAATCCCAATCCTAATCCCACAACTCAACAATATTCCCAATCTCCTCCTTCCCAACCTCCATGGACGAACCAGAACCCAACATGGAATGCTCCTAACCCCCAATCCCAACCCCAGCAACCACCTTGGAATCAACAATCCCAAAATCCCAATCAATGGAGACCCCAGCCTGTTCCATTGCTCCCAACTCATCCTCAGCCCAATGTTGCCCAACCTATGGGTAATGCTCTTGTTAGACTTCCAGCCAACATTCCCAACTATTCCCAACAACCTAACCAACCAGTTAGACAGCTGACCCATCAAGGAGCTGGGCAGAACTTTGCCCATCCTCCCCAGCAACCTCCAGAGGGATTCCAAGCAGATCTCTACAAACTTCTGTCCCACTGGGGTATGTCTCCCAACTGACGGGGTCAGCAAGGTGGTGGCCTGTACCCTTGCTCCCCCCCAGTAGATGTAAATATGTGTTTAAATGAAAATATGTGTTCAACTGAAATAAATGATTCTTTAATTATGGACAATTTTATTTCATCTTATTTAATCCCAACTGATATGGAAAGATTGGATGTATCTATGTATACTGATGAAAATATGTGTTTAACTGAAATAAATGATTCTTTAATTATGGACAATTTTATTTCCTCTCACCCAATCCCAACTAGTATGGAAAACTCTCAATTTGTTAATTATATGCCTACCTATTCTACTCCTCCGGGAGTCTCTTATTTATTGGATTCCCAAGTCGGGATTATGAACCAGGATTACAGTACCATATCTGCATATTCTAAGGAAGGTTCGCCATCTCAATTGGTTGACCAGGAAATTTGGAATCCCAAACAGATTTGGGATAAGGATCTGAATCTCCCTGCTGCTCTGGTTCCTCTAGAAAAGTGTAATTCGTCAAATTTAGGAACTATATCGGATTCAAATCCTAATTTAAATTTGAGTTCCTATGTCGAATCAATCAAAGAAAGTTTTCATGATAATATGGAATCATCAATTGTGTCTAAAGTTAGTTTAAATAAACCTGCTAAAATCGTTGTGAACAAAGTATCTAAATTATCTATATCTAGTAATGATTCTGTAACTTCATCAGGCAGTTCAATTGTAATTCGCCTCCCAAATCGTAGACAGTTTTCTCCCCCCCCCTCCTCGCAGATACCTGGGGCGAGTGAACTATTCCATTGTGAAGACTCGGGTTTAACACCTTTTGTTTGGAAAGTACGAACCCCCCTCCCTCTTAAACCTTTGGTTAGGGGGGGTATTCAACCTACAGTGTGTATAAGTGCTGAGTCGCATTCAGAAACCATTGCAAATCCCAATTCGGAGCCGTTACGATTTCCCAAATCATTTTTTCATTATTTTAAATCTCTTCCCAATTTCCCAAAGACTAAAGCAGGGGGATATTTCTTAGACTCAATCTCTGCTTTAAGAGATTGCATTTCGGAGAATCCCCCCATGAATCCAACAATATTTCACAATGCAGGCTTGACATTTTGCTGCAAACGTGAACCCCCCTCCCAAAATAGCTGTATGGAAAATCGTGACCGCATAGATTTGAAATGTTTCCTGGATAATCTTCCCAAAGATTCGCTCCGGGACAAATTGTACAGGTGGTGGAATTCAGACCAATTATCTCCCCCCCCTCCACCTGCTCAGGGTGCCGAACCCTCCCCCCAGGATTTCAACTTCTCAGAACCATCGGATTACTACATTTCCAGTTATTGTGCAAGTAATCCCGTGCAGTTTCATGAAATCCCAGATCATTCGATATGGGAGTTTATGATTTTCACAGCTTTATACATTGTACAATTCCTGGGATTGTATGCATTCCAAAATTTAGGATTTTTACCCCTCTCAACCCTCGTTCTTTTTTTTGGATGGGGGAGGGGGTCCATTAAAATCTTTAATTCCTACCTTGAGATTCTGGGATTCTTTATAGAAATATTTCTGCAAGGTCTGGAATCTGCCATGAAAGGATTGTACCATCTATTTCCTCGTTTTCTCAGAATCCTAAACAATCAGAGCTGGATTAAGCGGTTTAGAGGATATATAACATTGAGATTTTACGATTTTTTAACCAGATTCCAGACTATATTTTTGCAACATTCTCATTTTCAAACCAAGATTCTTTATCACAAGAATCTCAGACACATAACCTCTTATATATGTTATAATAAGAGATCTGATAGAAGCAGCGCTAGGCGCTATAGAGTAAAGAAACTTACAAGGGGAAAAAATCAATTTCTCCAATTATTGCATGTGCGTAGCGAGGCTCAACCTTGTTCAAATTCTGAGATAAAAATAGATCTGGAGATTAAAAACAATGTGCCCTTAATCTCAACTCTTCTGGGAAGACGTAAATTGAATATGATAGTTGACAGTGGCGCTCCGGTAAATGTAATTCCTCAGCACATCTTGAAAACTTTTGAAGATGAAGAGGGAATTATATGTACTAAATTTGAACATACAGTTAAGCTTCGCGCGCACACTGCAACCCCTTTATCTTTATGTAACTACGGAGCACTAATCCCTTTTAATATGACTACGTCTAACAATATTAAAAAGGAAGTTTATTTGCCATTTATAGTGGAAAAAACTAACTCAGATGATATACTACTAGGCCTCCCTAGTATCTCTTCACTTAATGTTAATCTACGTAACAAATCTGTTACTATAAATATAAATAAATCTTTGAAAAAAATCATTCCAACTTCACCCGTTCCAGTGATTATTTCGGAGAACGAATGTATGGTTCCATCTGAAATACCACTTGTCAACGGAATTTATAATCTTTGCTGGCCTGCGTATCAAACTTTCCATGACGAGTTTTGTTCACGTGACCACGACCCAAGGATTAAATGTAGATCAAACCAATCCAATGGTTTAAACCCATATAAGAACTCAGATAATGATCAATGCCACGGAAATATTTTTTATGTTCAGTCTAACAAACTTGAGTGTTTACCAGTGAAAGAACGTACGGATATTTCGTCAACTTTTAGCAGTTTTGGAACACTAGAGTATGTTTCTAAAACCTCCAAATTTAAGAGAGGACTTCCAGATTTTTTTAGGCCAGAAAAAGATGGGATCCTTCCTTCTGCTAATACCTCTTGCGACGAAATGTCTAATTCTAGCACTGATGAACAATCAAATTTACCGTTTAAAAATAATTTACTAAATGCTGAAACTTCCGAAATTCCGGAAAACCCTGATTTAAATTGCACGGATGGTGCACTGTTCACGGATATAGGTCACGTGAACAATAATCATTTGGATGAAGATTACGTCACAAACAAAACTTATAACTATGCTGATCTATGTATGACAAATATAACAAATTTAAATAATACCTATGATTATGCATGCGTACATTTTGTTTCCAATTATCCAGATTTTAAATGTATCTTCTCCTCAGCAGAAGATCCTTGTTCTTGTCAACACCTAAAAAATACGAAAAAATTGAAATCTAAATTTAAAGATAAAAATTCTTCAAATATTATCTATCATGTAGATTCTAATGGATTAAAACACTTTTATTTTAGCATGCCTAACTTCTCTGATATTAGCATGAACCCTAAACTAGTACTACTTGTGCAACTCATGGAAAAATTTTCAGTTTCTGCACTGTGCATGAATATACCTAGCCATTCGGCTCACCCGTTTCTACCAGACTTTTATCGTCGTCTTATCTTAGGTTTTCAAAATGTAGTTTTATCTCATCCAAAAACTTATAAACTTTTTGCAACTTTGCCCATATCTTTGCAGCCTGAGGGACAAAACAATGTTGAATCAAACGTTCATAAATTAACAGTAGTCAAAAATATTAATATGAGAGGTTGTGACTCACTCATCCCGGATGAGGTTTTAAACGAAAGTGAAGCCATACCATTCCTCAGTGTTAATACTTTTGACGAAGATTTTTCAACATTTTTAACTAAAAGCGGTAAAGAGGAAAAAGAATTTTTGACAGCTCTTCTCACGGAATATAAGCATGTGGCTTCTCAGAGTCCCATCGATATTGGAAAAGTTACAGATCCTGAATTTATCATGGATATAAAGTTGTTGGATGAGAATGCACCACTACCCTTGGAAGTACCTTTTAATACCACACTTTTTAAGAAAGTTGCTGCAAGTAAAATAGTTCAAAATTGGATAGATTCGAAAATAGTTGTAAAATCAAATATTCGTACTCATGCTTCGAGATTAGTTATTGCCTCAAAGCATTTAAATGACTCAGATTTTGCAAAAATTATCGATCGATTGAAAAATGAATTAAATCTGGACTATTCAGAACTTGATAAATCTCAGATAAATAGAATCAATCCATCAATCTTGACAGCATATGAAGTGTCTAAATGTTATCGTCTCTGCTTAGATGCAAAAGCACTTAATGCCATGACAAAACCTGAGACGGTATTTTCGGCAAATCCCGACGTAACGATAAGCGAGTTAATGTTTCACGATGCACTAGCTCCGGATTTAATTCTTGATTCGCCCATTTTGGACAGAATACCCGCTAATCTTAAAAAGTTTGTTCAACAAAAATCAAAAGACGACGATAAACTGTTTTATAGTTGTTTAGATATCAGAGGCGCGCACAATAGCGTAACTTTGTCACCAAAAAGTTCAGAATACCTTAATACCGTGCTTCCTAATTGGGATTGCATTAAGTTTATTTCAGCCCCTTTTGGTTTAAGAAACATTGGAAGTCATTGGAATTATATTCTGAGTACAATTCTGAAAGAACTAATTGAGAAGGGAAATGTCGTCCTCTATGCGGACGATATTTTAATTATCTGCCGGGGTAGAGCTGCTCATAGATTGGTTCTTTCAGAAGTATTTAGAATATTTGCAAAGCATGGTATTAAGCTATCACTGAATAAGTGTGAAGCGTTTGTTGATGAATTTCATTTTCTGGGTTTTAAATTTTCCAGAGATGGGATTAATTTAACGGACGAACGAGTTCAGGGGATAACAAATATTAAAGCCCCCCGCAATATAAGGGAAGTACAAAGACTTCTGGGATGTACCGTGTATGTAGCGAGGTTCATTCCAGATCTCCAACTTATCTTAACTCCCATCTCTGATCTTCTAAAAGCCTCAATTCCCTTCAGCTGGAACCAGGAACATCAGGATGCACTAGACAAGATAAAATTAATAATTACTAACAACTTAAAATTATCTTTTATTGATTCTACCAAACCCCTCAGTTTATATTGCGATTCAAGTAAATTAGGGGGAGGTGCATGCCTTTTTCAGGAAGATGTAAATAGAGTTTTAAAACCTATTTGCTTCTTCAGTCGTAAGTATAACAAATTACAAACTCAACACCTCTCAGCCCTGGAATGTGAGATCATCAACATCCTGGACTCACTCCATAGGCTGAGAGCGTTTGTAAATTGCACGACTCATCCAATTAATATAGTAACGGACGCAAAAGCTTTAATTTTCTTGCTCAAAAGTTCTAAAGAAGGAAGTAACCCTAAGCTTTTAAGGCTTGCTAGCCGCCTTACACAATACGATCTGAATTTTACTATCACCTATGAAAAACCATTAAACAATTCCCGGTTTCTTATAGCTGATTTTTTATCTAGATCTAGAGGAGAGGGGGATATGGATTTAAAATTTGCGCCGATGAAAAGTTTCCGCTGTGTGCAAAGAAGTCAAATAAATCATAACTTAACCCCTGGTTCGGTCCTGACTTATTCAGACTTAATAGATGCAGTGCAGAAAAACGATTCATGGTTCACAGGATATTTTCCAACCCAAAACCAACCTTTTCCCCCTTGCTCTAGAACTAGTAACCAGGAATTTGAAGAGGAGCTAGACTCCCACGCTTCTCTAGCCCCCCCTCAACCTTGTAAACATTTACCCCCCCACATTCCTTGTAGTCTCATCGGTACCTTTAAATTTGGTCCCAACCCCCCCCTTTATCCTTCCTACTCTTCTCCCCCCCCTCCTAATCTGTACCCTGTAAATGATTTACACCTGGAGGTCTCGGATACTTCGGATATTCTGGACATCAATCTTCTGGAATCTCCGAATTCTCATCCAAACCCACCTGTTCCTGAAACAATTCATAAATTAAACATTATGAAATTTAATTTATCTATTGAAGAAATTGTAAAAAACCAACAATCTGACGATTATTGTAAAGAAATTATTGATGAACTGAGAAACAAAGATTTGGTTAAAAATTCAAGTGGATTTTTTTTGAAAAATCATATTTTGCATAAATTAAAGAATGATGCACTTGAAATTAAAGCAACAAATTCTTTGATTGTCATTCCTTCTAAATTACTTCCGGAACTAATTGGGAACTTTCATGTATCTTTTGGACACTGTGGGAAGGAAAAATTGTGGCATATTATGAGGGATATTTATTATTCCCCAAAATTGTCTCAAAAAATTGGACAATTGACGTCTGGTTGTCATCTTTGCCAGATAAACAAGCCTAACAATTTAAGACTTCCCCCATTGATCCAGAGTAGACTTGCTCTGTACCCGAATTCTCAGTACTGTCTAGATTTTTGCCATGTACCTCATATACACGGTTTCAAACTCATACTTATTTGTATTGATGCTTTTTCGGGTTTTCTTTTTACCCGGCCCTGCAAGTCTGAAAATTCGGCAGAGGTATGTAACTTGCTTAAATCTATTTTTAGAATATTTGGTCCACCCAAATGTATTAAAAGTGATAATGGCAGTTCGTTATTACGTTCTAAGCAGGTTAAATCGTTTTTAGCATTATGGGGGGTAGAAAAGATTAGTCTAAGCTTACCTTTCAGTCCCACCCACAATGCTAAATGCGAACGTACAATTAGATCTATTAGAGCCTTAATTAGGGCACTGTGTCCCAATAAACCTACAGGTTGGTTTAAGCTACTTGAGATTCTAACATATGTGTACAATGTAACACCTAGGCATTTTCAGGACGGAAAAAAATCACTCCTGGTTTCTCCTTTTGAACTATTTACTCGGAGAAAGCCTACTCCATTGTTTCCTACAGCTGGTTTAATAGCAGACCCTTTAGAATTAACCTACTTTGAGGAATCGAAAAAAGATATTCTGGAGATTGAAAAATTCGTCACAAGTTTTTTGAACAACCAAAATAAGCTAAATTTAAGCCGAATGAATAAGTATGCTCGCAAAAGCAATCTTAATATAGGAGACTTAGTTTTACTTAGAGATTTAAGCCCACCTCAACCAGGAAGATTAGCAAAAAAACATCTTCCAGCGTTTAAATCACGTCTTTTTATTATTCGCTTTCTAAAAGACCACTTGGCAGTTTTGGAAGACCCTCTAACTTCTGACGTAATTTTTCAATCGATCCGGTACATTAAGAAATACAAGGGGCGGGACGAAATATTTAATGACCTTTCTGCGGAGCTCAGGGAGATTATGGGGCGAAGTTTTACCCCTTTGAATTTTTCGTCGAGAGAAGAACTAAAGAATTTTATTAATTCTGAAAAGTTTGTAAAAGATCTTGACGAAATTTCAGTCCCAAGCTCCGAAAGAGAAAATTTTTCGTCCACACTTACCAAAAACTCTGTGATTTCTCCGCCCAAAGATAAAGATTTATCCGCCTCTGTTCGAGTTTCTTCGATTTCTTCTCTGCAGAGAGGAGTTTCTTCGGTTGATACGATCCTAAATAATGACAAATTAGATTTAATTTCTCTCAAATCTAACATTACAGGTTTTATTCAAGCCCCGGGCGATATGGTGTTACATGATGAGTTTCATCCCGAAACTACAACTGAGCCAAAACAGGCCTCAGTAAAATCTAAACCTTGGAGTAATATTATGACTAGAGCCAGGGCTAAATTCAGCAGAAAAAATTGATAATTTTCTGCATTTTTATTATTTATTCCGCCTCCACCCACCTAATTTCATCCTGTCTAAATTCCATGCGTATCTAATTACGATGTATATAAACTTTCTCTGTGATCAATTCTTTATCCTACCTGCATGATACATGCTTAGTTGTAAACCCCCCCCCCTACATACTGTATATTCTTTGATTTTACTGTTTATCGTCCCATTTTATGATATTTGTTTTTTATGTTTTCATTTACATTCATGTTAAGTAACATATGATATTTTTTCCCCAAGATCCCCTGGGTTTCACAAAAAATATATACATAGTTCGCTTAATTAAACCCTTGGTATTACATACATGAGGTACTATTTTTGGTAATGTAGCTATTATTACTATATAAGTCTTTTAGTCAAAGTAATTCGCTTTACATTACATTATTATTGAAATCCGGAATACTTCTTGCGGTGTGTTTTGACAACATTTTCGGGCGGAGGGGATCAAGCGTTTCGGTACATATACACCTAGCGCTGTTACACCTATACATACCGTATTTAAATTATAATTTTTATTTTATATTTACATTTCTTACTGTTTGAAAAGACGATTTAGGACGTGATACCCCTTATAAATCTGTCTCCGAGGGGAGTCCTCATTTGTCAAATTTTTTCCACCGTTTAAAACTGGAATTTGTCAAATTTTTTCCTTTTATTTATACTAGCTAGTTCAGAATAGATACACAGAATGGAATATTTCTACGTCTAAGATTTTGCGCCCAACTACCTTACATTTTCAAATACTATAAATATATTTTTTTTTGTATCAAATTCCTGGCAATCTTTTAAAATGATCATTGAATTTAAAACTTTATTTTTATTTTTTATATATCCGACTTTTTCTAATTATTTGTAAATATTTTGATTTTAACTGATAATATCTGAAAAAAGTTGAAGAATTTTAGATAATTTAAGATATTTTGACTACAATGTTCACGTTT
>ERZ889217.1540-NODE-1540-length-11532-cov-5.650431_pt1 | contig 11532 bp, 9 predicted proteins | sample MGYA00521098_ERZ889217 | MGnify/ENA primary metagenome ERZ889217 (study PRJEB32303, sample SAMEA104408613) | aquatic metagenome | biome: Brackish water; feature: Pelagic; material: water | place: Baltic Sea | collected 2014-06-10T22:04:00 | depth 2,362 m ...
ATTCCTTCCAGCCGAGGATCGACTCCTCGACGAGCACCTCGCTCACCGGCGAGAGGTCGAGCCCACGGCGAACCTTGCTATCAAAATCCTCGCGGTTGTAGGCCACGCCAGAGCCGGATCCGCCGAGCGTGAAACTGGGGCGGATCACCGCTGGCAGGCCGACCTCGGCGAGCACTTCCCTGGCCTCGTCGAGGCTGCGGACGATTCGCCCTCGGCAGGTCTCAAGGCCAATCTTTTCCATGAGCGCCTTGAACGTCTCGCGGTCCTCGCCGCGCCGGATCGCCTCGGCCTTGGCTCCGATCATCTCCACGCCATACCGGGCGAGGATGCCCTGGCGGTCCAGCTCCATGGCCAGGTTGAGGGCCGTCTGACCGCCAAGCGTGGGAAGCACCGCATCTGGCTTCTCAATCGCGATCACCTTCTCGAGCACCTCGACCGTGAGCGGCTCAATGTAGGTCCGATCGGCCGTGCCAGGATCGGTCATGATCGTGGCCGGGTTCGAATTCACGAGGACAACGCGGTAGCCATCCTCACGGAGAGCCTTGCAGGCCTGGGTGCCGGAGTAATCGAATTCGCAGGCCTGCCCGATGACAATTGGGCCAGAACCGATGAGGAGAATCGTGTGGAGATCGTCGCGACGGGGCATGGGTGATTCGAGGGGCCGAAAAAACAAATTTCCCGAAGGTAGCATCCGCCCAGGCCGGAGTTCAACGAGTGGCTACAATTCGGCTGCTGGACGACCGTCTCCCCCTGCTCTCAGGAAGCCCCGCCGATGCCGATTGCCACACCCTCCCTCGACGCCCTCCGCGACACGCTGCCTGAGGAATTTAAGGACACGCGGCTCAATCTCGCGAGCGTGCTGGCAGGCGAAAACCTCTCCGACACGCAGGCCTTCGGAGTGGCCCTGGCGGCTGCCCGGTTTCTCCGGGCCCCGAAACTCGCGGAGGCGGTTGAGGCCGACATCCTGGCCGGGCTCGCCGACTCGGCCGCGGCCCTGATCTCTGACGCGGTAGCCGCATCCGGGCTGATGGCGATGAACACCGTCTACTACCGGGCCCGTCACATGATCGGCAAGGAGAGCTACGCGGCCCGTCCAGCAAGGCTGCGGATGCAGCGGATCGCGAAGCCGACCACCGACGCGGTTCACTTTGAGCTCATGAGCCTGGCCTGCGCCGCCCTGGCCGGCTGCGAGTTCTGCCTCCAGAACCACGAAGCAAAGCTGCTCGCCGAGGGCACGAGCGAAGACGCCTGCCACGACGCCGTCCGGATCGCCGCCGTGATCGCCGCCGCTGCAGTGGGCGTCGAATAGGCATCGTGTGCACGGGGTCGCGCCCAGTCCGCGTCGACCACGATTGCCAGGGATGGCCGGTTCTGCCTCAAAGCCCGGAGTTCGGTCAACCAATCTCGTGGAGGTATTCGAGCGTGTAGATGCCACTGTCGTGACCATCTGAAAACACGATCGCGTAGGCATACTGCCCGACCGGCCTCATGCTCTCGACCGTGAGCGGCACCGTCTCCTCGGGGGCGAGCACCGGCAGTAGTTGGGCCGACGGTGGAGCGGCCCGCTTTTCGCGGCAGGTCGCGCAGGGACAGGCATCGCGGAGCAGCCGGGGCGTGTAGTTGGCCGTGGTTCCGTCGCTCCAGGCGATCTCGATCGCTGGGGGGCGGCCCGGCTCAGTCTCCCGGCGGGTGATGCTCGTGGGCACAGGCTGATTCATCGTGAGCTTCCTGGAGTCCGAATAGGTCAGGTGGGTTCCGTTGTCGAGCGGCCAGCGCGGAGATCGATCAGCCGGTGGCCCTTTCCCTCAAACCGCGGCAGGCTTCCAATTGGCACACTCACCACCTCCACCTTGAGACCGAGGCGGAGCCGGAGTTCTTCCGCCACGCGGCCTGGGGCATCGAGCCGATCCTCGATTTCCAAACGCAGCCCGTCCAGGCTTCCGTGAGTCGCCACCGTCAGCCGGTGCTCGATCACCTCCGGGAAGCCCCGCACGATGTCGTCGAGAGCGCCCGGGAAGATATTGACACCGCGAACAACCAGCATGTCGTCGGCCCGACCGAGAATGCCCCCTTCGAGGTGAACCCACGGACAGGCTGTGTCACCGTCGCAGTCGGCCCAGGTCGGCCGGACCACGTCGCCGGTGCGGTAGCGGATCACGGGAGCCCCTGAGCGGCCGAGCGAGGTAAGCACCAGTTCGGCGAGTTCGCCCGGCGCCGCCGGTCGGCCGGTCTCGAGGGCGAGAAACTCCGCATGGAAGAAGGGCTCGATCACATCGAGACCACCTCCAGTCAGATCGCCGACGCCCCATGGGCCCACCTCGGTGGCACCTGCATGATCGAGCACATCGGCCCCCCAGGCATCCGCAATCCGAGCCCTCGTGGCCGGAACTGAGCCGCCAGGTTCCCCGGCCACGATCACGAGGCGGATCGGCAACGCAGCCAGGTCGATTTTGTGTTCCTCGGCCACCTCGGCAAGGTGGAGGGCATAGCTCGGGGTCGCCACCAGCACAGTGGCCTCGAGGGTGCGGGCGAGTTGGAGCCTGCCGAGGCTCGGCATGCCACCGGTGGGAATCGTCAGACAGCCATGGGCAACGGCCGCATCAAAGCAACTCCAGAACCCGGCGTAGGGCCCGAACGACGAAGCAACGAGAACCCGATCGGCCGGCCCCACGCTGCCCCGGGCGAGAACCAACTGCCAACAGTCCATCCACCAGGCCCAGTCGGCGGCCGTGTCAAAAACCGGCAGCGGTCGCCCATGGGTGCCACTGGTCTGATGAAACCGCACATATCGGTCGACAGGCCAGGTGAGGTTGCCGGGAAGACCGCCGGCAGCCGCCGCAACGAGTTCTTCTTTGAACGTGAACGGCCACTCCACCAAGGCATCCAGCGACGTGATTCCGGCTGGGTCAATCCGCGCGAGCTTGGCGGCGTAAAACTTGTTTGCCGGCAGGATATCCCGGAGCCCCTCTCGGAGTCGGTCGAGTTTCCAGGCATCGAGGGCGGCCCGCGTTGTTGGCAGGCCAGCGAGAGGTGCGTGGGCAGACATACCTCTGATTATGGCATGCCCAGGCTGGGGATGCCCTGCTGAGGCGGGTTCTGCTGCGGCGGCTGCATGCCCTGCCAGGGCGGGGGGCTCTGCGGTGGCAGCACCAGTTGCTGGCCCGGCGGAGGGAGTGGCTGCGGCTGGTACTGCTGGAGCGGCGGGATGCCCGGCGGCGGCGCGGGGACGGGTTGCGGTGCCGCAGGCACCGGGGCGATCACGGCCGGCGACACGGGAGCCATGCTACCGGCGCCCCTCCGAGCCTGTTCGGCCCGGGCCACCACCGACTCTGGTGGCGCTGAGGCGGAGGGAACCATCGCGAGATCCACGACCCGCTCGTCGCGAATCTCCCACGGCAGGATGTTTTCGGTGACGAAGTCGAACGGGAAAATCTGGTACCAGGGCAGCGGGAAGGGCTGGCGGACGGTGAGCGTCTCGTAGCCGTCCTTGACGAGCCTGATTTTTCGCGTGCCGTAATAGACGAAGTCGTGTGAGACAGGTGAGGTTCCCAACTGGTAGTCGTCAACGTAGACGAGGGCCCCGGGAGGGTTGCTCCGGATAGTCATCCGCCGCTGGACGCAGCCGGAAGTGGACAGCGTGAGGGCGACGACGGCGAAGGCGGCGGCGACGGCACGAACTCGCATGAATCGAACGGTAGGCCCGCCCGACCGCCGCCGCCAGATCAATCCGACATTGCCCAGTTCCCCGGGGCGGTTCTCTATCATCACCCGCTTCTCCCGGCTACACTCCGGCTTCCGCGGCTTTCCTGGCCGTTGCACCCCCGGGGTCCCGACGCGTGGGATCTGGTACTACCCTCGAATACAGCGACATCTCCGACATCGGGCTGCGGCGGCAGAAGAACCAAGACTCGAAAGCGGTCGTCGCCCCGTGGAGCCGGGAACAGTATCGCCGCACCGGGTGGCTGTTTGTTGTCGCTGATGGCATGGGGGCCCACGCGGCCGGCGAAACGGCCAGCGAGTTGGCCGCCAAGGTCGTGCCGCAGGCCTACCAACGCCTTGCACCGACATCGCCCCCGATGGCCCTGCTGTCGAGCATCCGTCAGGCCAACGAGGTCATCCATTCCCAGGGCGAGGCGACGGCGGAGTTGCGGGGGATGGGCACCACGTGCACAGCTCTGGCTCTCCTGCCCCGCGGCGCGGTCGTAGGGCATGTCGGCGACAGCCGTGCCTATCGTATCCGGGGCAGCACGATCGAGCAGTTCTCCCGCGACCATTCGCTGGCCTGGGAGGTGGAGGCGATGCAGGCGCGGAGTGGAGAAGAGCCGGTCCATGCTCCGCCAAAAAACATCATCACCCGCTCGCTCGGGCCACACGCCAAAGTTGACGTGGATGTAGAAGGGCCGTTTCCGATCGACGTGGACGACACCTTCGTTGTCTGCAGTGACGGCCTCTCAGGGCAGGTCGCGGACGAGGAGATCGGCCTACTAGCCGGCACTCTGCCTCCAGTAGAAGCGGCCTCGGCGCTGCTTGGTTTGGCTCTCGTCCGCGGTGCCCCAGACAATGTCACGATCATCGTCGCCCGGGCTGGCGTCCAGGAGGCCACCTCCGCCTCGGGGGCGGAGACGCCCTGGCCGCTGACGACGGAACCCGCGCAGGCCAAGGGGCCCCAGCCCCTGCCGGTGAACTGGCTGGCCCTGGCCGCCGGAGCACTCCTGGGGGCGCTCGTGTCGGCCAACTGGGTCGACTGGGACCGCATTCGGAACGGTGAACTGCCGGCTGATCTTGCGGGGTATCTGAACGCAGGTATCCTCGGGGTGTTGGGGCTCCTCTTTCTGGCGGCAATGGTGCTGGCCGTCATCCGACTTCTGCCGAGCGGTGCTCCTCCCCCGCTGCTCCAGAATGGCAAACAACTCGGTGGCGGCCCCTACCGCTCCTTCGCCTGCCCCCCATCGCTCGCACGGATCGAAGGGATCATCAGCAGCGTTGAATCGGCTGCTGACGGCCTGTCCGACAGCGAGCGGCAGCGGTGCTTAGCGCATGTCACAACCGCTCGGCAGGCCAACGTGGCCGGCGATTTCACCGGGGCCCTGACCGCGGCCAACCGCGGAATTGCCCTCTACCGTCTGGCAGTCGAAGCCGCCAGGCGGGACGAGACGGTCAACACGGCCGACGACTGACCTCTGGCCCGGCGGACATGCCTGGCCCGCAGAAACCGGCCTGCAATCGCCCCGCTTCCTGCCGCTACACTCCATCAGTCATGAAAATTATCACGAGGTATGTGTTGTCCGAATTGCTCCAGGTCTTCCTGGTGTCTCTCTCGGCGCTCACCCTATTCATGCTGGTTGTGGGTCTCGTCAAGGAGGCCCAGCAGCAGGGGTTGGGCCTCGTCCAGATCCTCTTGCTCGTGCCTTACGTGCTCCCCGAGGCGATGCGGTTCGCCGTGCCGGGCACGATGCTCTTCGCGGTGTCCAGTGTCTTCGGACGGATGAGCGCATCCAACGAGGTGACAGCCCTCAAGGCAGCCGGCATTACACCAATGGCTCTGATCTGGCCCGCCGTGATGCTCGCACTCGTTGTCAGCTTTGTGTCGGTGTGGCTCAATGACGTAGCGGTCTCCTGGGGCCGTGACGGCGTGCGGCGGGTCGTCGTCAACAGTGTGGAGCAGATCATTTACGGCAGGCTCCGACAGCAGCGGAGTTACAGCACAGCGGAGGTCTCCATCAACGTCAAGGCGGTGGATGGCAAGCGGCTCATCCGCCCCACACTGACCTTCCAAACGGGAGACAACGGCCGGCCAGCCACCGTCTCCGCTGCCGAAGCGATGCTGGAAGCCAACCCCGACGCCGGCACGCTCGTGGTCACGTTTCGCGACGGCACGCTCCACATGGCCGACTACACCGCTTCCTTCCCCGATACGATCGTCCGTGAGGTGCCACTCACGGCGGTGAGCCGCAAGGAGACGGCATCGACAAGCCCGTCGGAGATCGCCATGGCCGACTTCGGCCGGGCCCGACGCGAGCAGATCGCCACCATTGATCAGGTTGAACAGATGGCGGCCGCCAAGGCTGCCATCGGGATGATCACGGGCCGAATCGAGCACACCACGCCGGAATACACACAACCGGAGCGGGACCTCCTCCGGAGCGAGCAGAACCGTCTCAACCGCATCATCATGGAGCCCTGGCGACGGTGGGCCAATGGCTTCAGTTGCCTCTGCTTTGTACTCGTCGGGGCACCGATGGCGATCCGGATGCGAAACGCCGACTTCCTCACGAGCTTCTTCCTCTGCTTCCTGCCGATTCTTATCGTCTACTACCCCGTCTTCATGCTTGGCGTGGACCAGGCCAAGCGGGGAGCGGTGCCACCGATCACGGTCTGGCTGGGCAACGTTCTGATCGTGCTCTGGGGCTGGTGGCTCCTGCGGCGGGTCGTGCGGCAGTAACCCTTCAAGCCGACCGTGCGGCAGGCCTTTCTGGGAGCGGCCGGATCAGGCAGCGGTTGGGAACGGCCGCGTTGTGGTCACGGTGCCCTCAACCATGGCGTGATACCACGCGAAGTGCCGCCGCACCTGATCTTGGAGCGAGGCCTCCAAGCCAGCCGCGGTTATGAGTGCACCGGTGGCTTCGGGGCGGCAGTTCTTCCGCGGTAGGTCGACCAGCGCGTCGATGCCAAACTCCTGACACGCCCGTCGCAGACTGGATTCAACGTCGTCGAAGCGGATGATCCGCGTGTTCGACCAGGACGGCCCCCCCACATCAAAGAAGGTCGCGTAGGATGGCAGACGGCTACCGATCGCGAGCCGAACGAAGTCGGCAAAGCGTCCCTCCCAGGCAGCCGAGACGAGTCGGTCCCGTGGGTTCGGATTCGTGGGCGATCGCTGCCAGTATGCGGCGAGTGAGGCAAGCATCTCGAGCGGTGGCCGCACCACCCCGAGAATGCGGATTTGGGCAGGCAATTCCGGAAGCGGCTGATGCGGGAGCCACCAGTTTGACGCCCGCGCCAGGTAACGCATCCGCTCGAACGGGGGCAGCGAGCGGCCCCCAGAGAGCCAGGCCAGCGATCGCCGCACATCCACGTGCGGGTGCCCAGGCCGCACATAGCAGGCGTCAGGAAAACTCCGCCGGAACCATTCAGCGATCGCCGAGCCGGCGGTCTTCGGATAGTGGGCGAAGGCGATGTTGTGGACCAGGCTGTAGAGCATCGGCAACCCATGGGCGACAGCCGATCTTGGCTATCTGCCCACCTGTTAGCGGTAACTCTCGACCCGTGGCTACTCCGATTTAACCCCGGTGCGGCGGCACTCGTGAAACAGGGCAAAAACGGCAGGCTGGGAAGCTGCAGGGCTCCGTCAGGCCGCTGCAGTTGGGACCGGTTTTCGCAGCGTGGCGTGGTCGAAGAGCTGCCCTTGGTCATCGAGTCGGCGGGCCCCACTGGAGATAGGGTTTGAGGACGATCCGTGGCCTGACACCCCGCGGCACGTTTTGTGGCGGTGCCGAGTCTGCCGGCAAGGCCACAAGATCGGCACCATGTTGGAACTCCCGGCCCCCCACGCAGGCTCCGCAAGCGAGTGCCCGACGTCTTCTACCGTCGCGGATGCAGAGCGAATTGTGAGAATCTTGAGAATTGGTGCCGCCCCGACCGTTCTCTTCGGCAGTTGAATCTGGCACAATTCGCTTGCGGGGGTCGGTTGAACACCCCGTCAAACCTTCGCCAGTCTCCAGGAGCCATTCATGTCCCGTCCCGTGACGCTCTTTACCGGCCAGTGGGCCGACCTTCCACTCGATGACCTTGCCCGTAAGGCCCGTGAGTTTGGCTACCAAGGCCTTGAACTCGCCTGCTGGGGAGATCACTTCGAGGTCAACCGAGCCCTTGAGGAGAGCGGCTACTGTGCGGCCAAGCGGGATCAACTCGAGCGGCACGATCTCTCTGTCTATGCCATCTCGAATCATCTCGTCGGCCAGGCCGTCTGCGACCGGATTGACGAGCGGCACAAGGCGATCCTGCCGCCTCATGTCTGGGGTGACGGCGATCCTGCTGGTGTAAATCGGCGAGCTGCCGAGGAAATGAAGAACACGGCCCGGGCCGCCCAGAAGCTCGGCGTCTCCGTCGTCAATGGCTTCACGGGCTCAGGGATCTGGCCGTTTCTCTACTCTTTTCCGCCGGTCTCGGAGTCGATGATCGAAGCGGGGTTTGCGGAATTCGCCGAGCGGTGGAACCCAATCCTCGACGTATTCGCCGAGTGTGGCGTTCGGTTCGCGCTGGAAGTGCACCCCACCGAAATCGCCTTCGACATCTTCACCGCCGAGCGGGCGCTTGCCGTCCTTGGCCGCCGGGAGGAATTCGGCTTCAACTTCGATCCTAGCCACCTCCACTGGCAGGGCGTGAGTTCCGTGGAATTCATCCGCACGTTCGCCGACCGGATCTATCACGTTCACATCAAAGACGCGATCATCACGCTCAACGGGCGGACGGGCATCCTGGCCAGCCACCTCAATTTCGGGGATCCCCGGCGAGGCTGGGACTTCCGCTCGCCGGGGCATGGGGCTGTTGATTTCGAGGAGATCATCCGGGCCCTCAACCAGGCGGGCTACGAGGGGCCACTCTCAGTGGAGTGGGAAGACTGCGGCATGGACCGGGAGCACGGAGCGGCCGATGCGGCCAGGTTCGTCAAGAACCTCGACTTCACTCCCAGCGGCCGCCAGTTTGACTCTGCCTTCGCCGAGTCATGAGCCGATCTGGCCAGCAGGTGGTGCGGTTTGGCACGGGCCACCTGCTGGCTACGGGGGTTACGGTTGTCGCATGGTTGGTGACTGGAGACCCCGTGGCGGCCGTCGACCGCCGGGAGCCGGAGCGTTCGCTGGCGGTCATCGACGAGGAGTTCGCGGCGGCGGCCCAGGATCTGGTGCGTCGCTGCCGTCAGGAGGATGGTGCGGAACTTGAGCCACTGATTACCGCCTGGGAACTGCCTACCGCCGAGGGACAGCAGTTCGCCTTCCGCATCCCCGCAACAGTCGAGCAGCCTTCCTGCATCGACACGGTTCAGGAGCGATCGATCTGGAATGACTTCCTGGCCGCGCGGCGGGCCCGCGCGGCGGCGGTTTTTGCCCACGCCGTCTGGGCGGCGGGCAGCCATGACCGCCTGCCCGGTCGGGGAGCGGACAGGCAGTCCGGCGCACCGGCCAGAGTTCCGCTGCCGCAGCAATCGAGCGAGGCAATCCGCCTTGTCTTTCTGGCACTCCGTGACGATCCAGACCACGCCCGGGCCAGAGAAGCGATTGGCTGGGTGCGACGGGGTGACCGCTGGGAATGGCCAGCCGCGGCCCGGCGGCTCGACCGGGGTGAGGCCTATGATCCGAGTTTCGGTTGGATGCCCAAGAGTCGGCTGGCCCGTTATCAAGAGGGTGAGCGGCTGGTGGGGGGCCGCTGGGTTCGAGGGGACGACGACGAGCCTCCCGAAGACATCCGGCATGGCCGGCAATTCAACTCCGACCATTGGGAGATCGTCTCCACCGCGGGTGAGGAGGCGACCGGGCACCTCGCCACGACACTCGAGGCAACGCGACTTGTTTGGCTCCAGATCTATGGCGGCTTCGCCCTCGAGCCGGCTGATCTGGAGCGCCGACTCGGGGGCCGCGGCCGGCTGCTCCCACAAACCCCCCACTCGGCGATCCTCTGTGGCAGCCGAGATCAGTATGTGAAGGAACTCCACCAACTTGAGCCCCGGATCGACGTGAGTGACGGAATCTACTGGCAGCCCACTCGCACCATCTGGTGCTTCGCCGCGCTGGAAATTTCCGGCATCGCGACGGTGCGACACGAGGCCACACACCAGCTCTTTGCCGAGTCGCGGCCCGACGTGATGCGGATGCGAGGCGTATCGGGCAGCCGCTGCGGCTTCTGGGCGGTCGAGGCGGCGGCGGTCTATGCCGAGTCGATCGCGGAAACTCCCTTCGGCTGGACGCTCGGTGGCCGCGATCAGGGACGGGGGCCGGCAGCCCGGCAGTTGATCGAGGACGGCTTCTTCATCCCACTGGCAGAACTCGCCTCGCTTGGCCGCGAAGACTTCCAGGCCGACGAGCGATTGGCCCAACTCTACGACCAGAGCGGCGGCCTGGCCGACTTCTTCATGAACGCATCAAGTGGCCGCTACCGCGAACCTTTCCTGGAGTATCTCGTCCGCATCTACTCCGGCACTGCCGATCCCGACACCCTCTTCCGACTCTGCCGCCGCTCTGCTCCCGAACTCGACGCCGAATACCGGGAATTCATCACGGTGGCACCCAGAGCTGAGTGAGCAGAGGACAGGATACCCATAGTGAACGTCTGGCGATCGGGCTCCCCGGCTGACAGGGTCAATGACTGGATGCTCACGAGAGTACGATTACGACGTCAAAAACCGCCGGTGACGAGCACGCGGCCCCAGCCGGCAGGTTCGGCTGCAGAGTCCCGCGTAGCTGACGTTTGAGCGAGGGAACCAGGTTCGTCTACACTCCCGCCGCACGATTCACCCGTAGGAACAACCATGCCCGCGACCGCCACCGACCTCGACAAACTCGCCATCGACACCATTCGCACACTCGCCATGGACGCCGTCGAGGCAGCCAAGAGCGGCCATCCCGGCACCCCAATGGCGCTGGCACCAGTGGCCTACACGGTCTGGAAGGATTTCCTGCGGTACGACCCAACTGACCCCGCCTGGCCGAACCGCGACCGCTTTGTCCTCTCTTGCGGCCACGCCTCGATGCTGCTCTACGGGCTGATCCATCTGGCCGGTATCCGCCGAGCAAGGCCGGGCGAGGCCCACCATGACGAACTGGCCGTGTCGCTTGATGCGATCAAACGGTTTCGCCAGCTGGATAGCGTCTGCGCCGGCCACCCTGAGCATCACATGACCGCAGGGATCGAGACCACAACCGGCCCACTCGGCCAAGGCTGCGGTAATTCGGTGGGCATGGCCATGGCCTCCAAGTGGCTGGGAGCACACTACAACCGCCCTGGCCACGTTCTCTTTGACTACGACACGTACGTGCTCTGCAGCGACGGGGACCTGATGGAGGGCGTGGCCGCGGAAGCGGCATCACTCGCCGGCCACCTGAAGCTTGACAACCTCTGCTGGATCTATGACGACAACTCGATCACGATCGAGGGTGAGACTGAACTCGCCTTCAGCGAGGATGTTGGCATGCGGTTCGAGGGACTCAGCTGGCGGGTCGAGCGGGTGGCCGACGCCAACGATACGGCTGCCATCGGTCGGGCGCTCGCGGCCTTCAAGTCTGAACAGCACAAGCCCACGCTGATCATCGTTCGGAGCGTGATCGGATTCGGAGCCCCAACGAAGGCTGGCTCTCATTCCTCACACGGCGCTCCGCTGGGTGCCGAGGAGATCAAGGGGGCGAAGGAGGCCTATGGCTGGCCCGCAGATGCCTCGTTCCTGGTGCCGCCGGAGGTGCCGGCGCACTTCAAGGCCACAATGGGGGCCCGCGGGGGCGCCGGCCGACAGGCCTGGGAGGGGACGTTGGAGGACTATTGCAA
>ERZ889217.1541-NODE-1541-length-11523-cov-12.058511_pt1 | contig 11523 bp, 13 predicted proteins | sample MGYA00521098_ERZ889217 | MGnify/ENA primary metagenome ERZ889217 (study PRJEB32303, sample SAMEA104408613) | aquatic metagenome | biome: Brackish water; feature: Pelagic; material: water | place: Baltic Sea | collected 2014-06-10T22:04:00 | depth 2,362 m ...
GAAACTAAATACCACATTGGGCTCTATTTCATTGGCACTATATGCTTTTCTACCATTTAGTAATTGTAGTAAAAACCATAATCTTCACCACAAACATCAAGCCACTGAATTGGATCCAGATTTTTCCTCGGCTAATAATAAAGGAATTTTAAGTTGGTACTTTAAGTTTATGACTGGATACTTAAGTTTGACCCAAATGGGAATGCTTTTGTGCAGTTGGGGCTTGCTATGGTTTGCATTTAAAAATGTTACCCCATCAGCAATGCTAAATGTGTTTATCTTTTGCATCGTTCCGCTACTTTTAAGCTCGATACAATTGTTTATATTTGGTACTTATTTGCCCCATCGCCACCAAGGGGCTGGCGAGGCTAAACAACAAGCTCAAAGCCTAGAGCTACCAGCTTTGCTATCACTGTTGGCCTGCTACCACTTCGGGTATCATAGGGAACACCACATCAATCCCTCACTTGCCTGGTTTGAGCTTCCCGCTGCCCGTTGTAGATCGAAAGAGCTCGCGATCAGCGGAGAACTCAATTAGGATCTTTTAAATTAATTTTCAAAATATGGTTGACACTGTTTTAGAAGGCTGGACAACCAGCGAACAAACCATCGCTAAAAGCGCTTTTGATCAGGCCTATGCGAGGTCTATAGATCAACTGATTAAATCTGTACGCTCTAAATCTGAGCAGCTAGATACGGCCGAAACCATTTGGGCACTTCATGATTATTTAAGCATTCAACGTCACACCATCGAGGGCCGTTTTGATTTTAGGCCAGAAGGAATATTGTTTGTGTTCGCCCGGCTAGTAAAAGATGAACTACTCAAGTTATCTGAACTTGACGGACTAGATAAGGAAAAGCTAACTAAGATTGCTGCAATGGCACGCTTCTAAGATCCAGGTTGTTTTTGTGTTGTTTTGGTTAGATACCCAATGTTTCACCGCCATCTAAGTAAAGATCATGAAAGGATATATGTGATGAATCTGGCGAAAGTAAAAATGCTGCAGCTGCTGCCACCTGATCTGGTTGGCCCACATGGGCATCAGGTATTGGCGGTCGAAAGGATTCAAGGTTTCCATCAGCTAAATTGGCCATATTTGGATGATCAGCAATTAATTTGCGCATCATCTCCGATTCAGTTGGCCCTGGTGAGATCAAATTAATACGTACCCCATGGGGAACTGTTTCCAAGGCGAGCACCCGCAAAGCTTGGCGCATGCCAGCTTTTGCGGCACCATAGGCCACTTGGCCTAAGCGAGGAAAACGCCCAGAAATTGATCCTATAGCAACAATAGATCCAGATTTTCTACTTATCATTGCTCGGGCATAATGCTGAGCAGTGAAGAAAACACCATACAAGTTTATCGCAAGTACGCTATCAATCTCGGCTCTTGAGGTGGTTAAAGCTGAACTAGAGATATAAATACCAGAAGCAATAGCAACCCGCTCAGCTTCATTTGATTTTTCAACAAGTGCTGCTATTGAGCATTCATCTGCAAGATCAACATGTAACACATCAACCTGTAAACGGTCTGATCGAAGTGTGCTTGCAAGAGAATCCATCTCGGCATTTGAAATCCCCGCAAGCACTAGGCGAGTTGTCCAGAGTTCCCTTGCCACCCGGTGGGCGATCGCAGCTCCGATCCCGTGGGCGGCTCCCACCACAACAGTTGTTCCAGATTCCATGTGAATTCAATTCTCCCTACGGCATAAGGCTTGGAGCATTGATAAACGGCTCCTCTAGGGGAACTTGCAAGACATTATTGGTTAAAGCGAACAACACGTATTGTGAAACCAAGGAAATTAAATCTATTACTTGTTGAGCACTTATCTGGGCAGAATAAGTTGTCCACAGTTCAGCAGATATAGTTCTATCAACAACCATAGCTTCCGCAAAGCACAATAGGGCTCTATCTAAGCCAGTGAAAAAATCAAAATTTCCGTTACGCACAGCATCGATCTCATCATTGCTTACCCCAAACTCACAGGCAACAGGTACATGATGCTTCCACACATAATCGCTTGCATATAAGCAACCAATTCGCAAAATCACCAATTCTTGTTGGCGTTCAGCAAAAGCCATTGCACTTTTACTGGTAACCCACCAATCAAGAAATCGGGCAAGTAGTTCAGGGCTGTGCATAAGTTGACCAAGCACATTTGCTGGAAAACCAGAACCCTTAAGGCCAGCACCTGGAATACGCTCAAGAATTGCGCAACACTCAGCACTTAATTCCTCGGTGGAAAGACATTCCAACCTTGCAGTGGCCTCATTTGGATGCAGGGGGGGAATAGACATAGGCTAAAAATTACTCACTTTAAACTAATCCATTATTAGGATATGGGCAAATTTAGTAGCAAATGATCACCGCCTGAATGGGTGATTAAGCCTAAACCAACAGGTAGCCCTTCAATATTATCAAGGCTCCCTGGCCAACACAGTTGCGGTAGCCCACCAATGCTGGCAAGAGCTCCAAGTTGCAGTAAGCGGTGAATCACATTGCTGTTGCTGCGATCAGAACCAAGACTATTGCGTAGGGGGGCAACTGTTGGTGTGCAAGGCATCAACAACAGAGCAGGGGCATCACTGCTGGAATTGGGTGCTAATAGATGGTGCAACCTTTTTTGCAAATTGAGGCGATCTATTTGGGCGGAAGCCAAGAGATTGCGATCACGGTTCGCTACTAAAGAGCAATTACGCGCAAATGTTGTGCCAACAGGCAACTGAGGTGGCAAATGGGAGAGGCTCGATTCAATTTCAGCCCATTGCACTGCCTCCAACAGGTTTTTTAATTGCTCTGTACACGAAAGATTCAACACCGCTAAGGGCCATTCCTGGAGTGTTAATCCCAAACGGCTAGCCAAGTGCTGGCATTTTTCTTTTAATGGTGCCGCCACTGCCGGATCAGCCAGCTCCCATAGTTCAGGAATCCAAGCAATTGCGCGAATAGCAGTTGTTTCAGCAACTGGATTGCCTAGCTGAAGCAAGGTAAACATCCCTTTTCGCAGTAGCTCAAACGATGAGGCGAAGAGGCCCACCGTGTCGAGGCTTGGCGCTAGAGGTGCCACCAATTCTGTGGATATCAAGCCGTGGCTAGGACGCATTCCCCATAAGCCACACCAACTAGCTGGGGCGCGAATTGAACCAGCCGTATCAGTGCCAAGGGCTATGTGAACCTCACCAAGGGCCACGGCTGCTGCACTGCCACTGCTAGATCCTCCGGGAATTCTGCCCGGGGCTTTCGGATTTGGAGGTGTTCCACCCCAGGGATTCTCACCAGCCAAACCAAAGGCGAATTCATCAAGCCAAGTAGTGCCAAGGCATCGGGCACCAGCAGCCAATAACAACTCAATGGCAGGAGCTGTTGAATTACATACGTTCTGTTTGGCTGCCCAATGGGGGTTACCACAACCCATTACACACCCCCTCAACGCCATCAAATCCTTAACGGCAAAACGAACATCAGCCAAAATCGGCGATTTATGCATCAATGCAGCCTGTTCCCCAAGGTTCAAACGACGGGTCCAGATCGGATCAGGCTGGGTTTGCATACAAGCTGGGTGGGGTTTAAGTAGAAAGATCAAAGCATCGGCTAATTATGAATCCACCTAGCGATTTCACTCTTCCCCGCACTCTGATGCTGCTTGGCAGCGGCGAATTGGGCAAGGAGGTGGCAATAGCTGCAAAAAGGCTTGGCTGCCGTGTAATTGCAGTTGATAGTTATGGGGGTGCACCGGCTATGCAAGTGGCAGATGAAGCTGCCGTGGTGGCGATGGGCAATCCAAACGCGCTGAAGGCAGTTGTACGCGCCCATAAACCGGATGTGGTTGTTCCAGAAATTGAGGCTTTAGCGGTTGATGCCCTTAGTGAACTTGAGGCAGAAGGGATCACCGTTATTCCAACAGCTCGGGCCACGGCGGTAACAATGAATCGCAACAGAATCCGCAACCTGGCGGCCGATGAATTAGGGCTACGCACTGCCCGCTTTGCCTATGCCAAGAGCAGCGCTGAATTAGCAGCAGCAGCACAAGATCTCGGCTGGCCTGTGGTGGTAAAACCGGTTATGAGCTCCTCCGGAAAGGGGCAAAGTGTGGTGGATACACCAGAGGCAATCACTGCTGCGTGGGAATATGCGATGGCAGGCGCCCGGGGTGAAAGCAACTTAGTAATAGTTGAGGAATATTTGCATTTTGAATTGGAGATCACACTTTTAACCGTGAAGCAATGGAACGGCCCAACACTATTTTGTCCACCGATCGGCCACATACAGGAACGGGGCGACTACCAATGCAGCTGGCAACCAGCTGAAATACCCGTAGAGAGCTTGCAAAAAGCCAAAGAAATGGCATTAGCTATTACCAATAATCTTGGTGGGGCTGGCCTATTTGGGGTTGAGTTTTTCCTATGCCGCACTGATGATAATTCAGCTACAGCAAAACAATTTGAAGTGGTTTTTTCAGAACTTTCACCTCGGCCCCACGACACTGGCCTTGTAACACTTATTGGACAAAATCTTAGCCAGTTTGAACTACACTTAAGGGCTATATTTGGCCTACCAATACCAGAAATTAATAGCCTTGGAGCGGCAGCAAGCCGTGTAATTTTAGCTGATAGTTTAGGTGCGCCTGTTAGCTACAGCGGCATCGAGGCAGCCCTAGCCGAAATTGACAACGAAATATTAATATTTGGCAAGGAAGAAGCAAGGCCCCAAAGACGGATGGGGGTGGCATTAGCCCGTGGAAGCAATGAAACTGAAGCACGCCGCAAGGCGGATGCAGCTGCCGCTCAAGTGAAAGTAAACGTGCAGCCTAGTAGTGTTGTTGCGTAAATGACTAATTACCGATAAGGAAACGTTGCATGTTTAAAAAGATTGCTGCTGTTGGTTTTTTTGTTTTGATTGCCGCTGGCTCAGCCCTTGCAAAACCAGAGCTTGGTAAAGACAACGGCAAAAAGCCGTGGGTAGTTAATATTGATGAGATCACAACATTAAATACAAATTTTCGTACCACCCATTGGACGGGTAAAAACCTTCAGTTAACAGTTATGTCGTTAAAAGCAGGCGAAGAAATCGGTTTAGAAAAGCACGATGTGGGCGATCAATTCATACGTGTTGAAGAGGGTAATGCCCGTGTTGTGATGGGTGCAACCAAGAACAAAATGACATTCGACAAAAAAGTATCGGCAGACTGGGCAATTCTAATACCAAGTGGCTACTGGCATAATATTATCAATATCGGCGACAAACCCCTCAAGGTTTATGTTCTTTACGCGCCACCTGAGCACCCCGCTGGCACAATAGACAAAACATTTAAACATTAAATCCATATACCAAGTAACTAAATTCTATTTAAAGATTACGCAATACATCTAGATCCTCAGCATCGAGCGGCGTAGGCACCCCAGCGCGTAGTAGCCGGGCGAACTCACCGCCGTCATTTGCTAACAAAGTGATCAAATAAACGCGCCCCGGACCCGGATTTTCAAAATCATGGGAAGCATCAGGAGGTGTAATAACACGATCTCCACCACGGGCCAAGATCGCCCCTTCATCGGTGTGAAAGATCACTTCACCACGAAGCACGAAAAATGCTTCAATTGCATCATGGTGCAAATGTGCTGGAACGCGATCACCAGGATCATGGATTTCCAGAAACCAGGTAAATGATCCCCCACACATCTCAGGATCAACCAAAATCGCTAAACGGCAATGGTCATTGCGGTTAAAACGAAAACCCTCCAGCTCATCAACATTGCTAAATTTTAGTTTCATATAAGAGGTTAATTTCCAATTAGATCAAGAACAAAGCGATAACGCACATCGCCCCTTTGCAAACGTTCAACCGCTTCATTAACACGATTGATCGGCAGGTGCTCAACCTGCGGGCGAATGTTATGACGCACACAGAAATCAACCATTTTCAGCAAACTAGCTGGGGATGAAGTGGGGCTACCGGTGATGGAACGCCTTGCCATTATCAAATCAAAAGCACCAACTTGAATTGGTTCAATAACGGCTCCTAATTGGTGCAAGCGCCCAAGGGGGGCAAGGGATGCCATCACAGCAGCCCAATCAAGCGAATGATTAACAGTATTAATAATAAGGTCGAACTTACCGGCCAAATTAGATAGCTGATCAATTGATTCCACCTGGTGGGCACCAAATCGCTTTGCTTCCTCCGTTTTAGATAAGTTGGTTGTGATTGCAGTTACCTCACATCCCCAGGCCCTGGCGAACTGGAGGGCTATGTGCCCCAAACCGCCAATGCCAATAACAGCCACATGGGCTGTTGGTGAAACCGCTTCATCGATTAATGGCGAAAATACTGTTATGCCAGCACAGAAAAGAGGCCCGGCAACTCCAGGATCAATGCCCTCGGGCAGGGGGATTGCCCAATCTTGATGGGCTGTTACATGACTTGCAAAGCCACCCTGACGGCCAACGATCGTTGCCTCCAATGACGCACAAAGATTACCCGTACCGCCAAGACATTGAATGCAATGACAACAGCTACCACTGATCCAGCCAAGCCCACGCAACTCGCCAATCACATCGGGGTTAACGGCGCTGCCAACACTCACAACCCTGCCCACAACCTCATGGCCAGGTATCAGTGGGTAACTAGTTAAGCCCCAATGGTTATTGAGCATTGAGAGGTCGCTGTGGCATAAACCGCAATGCAACACCTCCAGCACTAATTCGTTGGCAGCCGGCTCAAGCAGTGGTCGCTCTGCAGCTTGCAATTTGCCACCAGCTTCACTTGCTTGCCAAACAGTTATGGCCATTGTTGCTACTTATTTGCCAAGATAGTTAGCTTAGCGGTTTTGCTTAGCCAAAGCAGCTCAAAACTCAGAAAAAACCAGTGCACCTAACAAATTTTGCTGAGTTTGCTCAACAGGCTGATTATTCGCTGCTGGATTCGCTTAATGCAGATCCCCAAGCAACTAGCGATGGCAACGATCACAGGCCACGGCAGGTGTTCAGCGGTCACTATGTGCCCGTAACGCCAACCCCGCTTCCAGAGCCGGAATATGTGGCCCACAGCAGCACCCTTTTCAACGAACTAGGGCTAAGCGAAGAGCTTGTTAATAATGAAAAGTTCAGTCGTTTGTTTTCTGCTGATATCAGCGTTGCGCAGGAGCCGATGCGCCCATATGGCTGGGCAACCGGATATGCCCTATCGATATATGGGAGCGAATACATCCAACAATGCCCATTTGGCACCGGCAACGGCTACGGCGATGGCCGAGCCATATCTGTGTTTGAAGGCTTGTTCAAAGGAAGCCGGTGGGAGATGCAATTAAAGGGCGGTGGGCCCACCCCCTATTGCCGTGGCGCAGATGGAAGGGCTGTACTGCGCTCAAGCGTGCGTGAATTTTTGGCCCAAGAATTTATGCATGCCTTAGGGGTTCCCAGCTCACGCTCCCTAACGTTGTATGTGTCGCACAGTGAACAAGTAAGCAGGCCCTGGTATTCAGCAAATTCCAGTTCCTTTGATCCCAACATCATGGTGAACAACCCTGCGGCAATCACCACAAGGGTGGCAGCATCATTTCTGCGGGTGGGTCAACTGGAACTATTTGCCCGCAGGGTTCGCAGCAATGCCCATCCAAATGCATTGAACGAGCTGCAGATGATCGTGATGCATTTGATCGAACGCAACTACCGCCAGGAAATTGATCGGAATTTGGATTTCAGCGATCAGGTAATAGAGCTGGCGAGATTATTTCGAGCACGGCTCGCTGCATTGGTAGCCAACTGGATTCGGATTGGCTACTGCCAAGGCAATTTCAACAGCGACAATTGCGCCGCTGGTGGTTTCACCCTCGACTATGGGCCATTTGGTTTCTGCGAACTCTTTGAGCCAAGATTTCAACCCTGGACCGGGGGCGGTGAGCATTTCAGCTTCTTTAACCAGTCGCTTGCGGCTGAAGCCAACTACCAAATGTTTTGGTTAGCACTAAGGCCGCTGCTTGATGGCAACAGCGATGCTCTAGCCAGATTGGATCTGATTCGAGAGGGATTTGGTGAGGTTATGGATAGGGAAATAGAAGCGATGTGGGCTAGCAAGCTTGGTTTAATCAACTACAACGCTCAACTTGTAAATGAGCTGGTTCAGTTGATGTTCAGCACCAAAGCCGACTACACCATCCTATTTCGGCAGCTTTCTGAACTCCCAGAGCAATTTGCAGCTCTGCAGGAAAGCTTTTACGTTCCTTGCCCAGAGGAGCTTAAAAGCAAATGGACAAATTGGCTGCAACGCTGGCGCGACGAGATCAAAACCAGCGGCAACCCAAAGGAAACCTCCGCAGCTATGCAGAGGGTTAACCCTAAATACACTTGGCGCGAATGGCTGATCGTTCCCGCCTATGAGAAAGCTGCCCATGCTGATTACAGCCTAATCAAAGAGCTGCAGGCGGTATTCAGCAATCCCTACACGGAGCAATCAGCGGAACTAAACGCGAAATACAACCGTCTCAGGCCCAAGGAGTATTTTAGTGCTGGAGGCGTTTCCCACTACAGCTGTTCTTCGTAAAGATGTCTATAAACCCCAGCCGGAAGCTTTCCGCAAACCTACGCGAATGTTTGGCAAACGCCGGCTTGGCTTCTTTAATGACGGTTGCACGCTTAAAAGGTGAGCCATCAGAGCGGGCGCTTACGGGTATTCGGGCAATTCGAGACCATCTGCTTAAGGTTGAAAAAGAGCTTGATGATCTCCCGAGCCTCCAACCCGAGGAGATGGCAAAAGCAATCACAAACTGTGATCCAGATCCTGAATGGCGTGAGCGCATTCTGCGGGGGATGACTTTGGTGGCCATGTTTGATGGGGAGCCATCAGCCTCGGCTTTAAACCTGCTGGAGCAAACGGCAAAAGCATTTCAAGTTGAGGCCAATCCCGTTAATACCTATCGCAATGTGATGGAGGGAAGAATGCTGGCCACTCGATTTGACCTGATGCGCAGGAGCTTTGTTCGCGATGCTGTTGCAGCCACGATGAAGGCTGGTGGATTACCAATGTTTGCCGCAACCCTTAAAGCGCTTAGCGGTGTGCGTGATGAAACAGTTCTAAAGCGGTTTGAATCACTAAAACACTACCCAGATGAAAGCTTTGGCAAGGCTTATTCGGAATTTCTCGATCGCAATAATTTTAATTACCCTGGCGATACTGGTGGCATACCAATTCCTGTTTTCCGACACGACTGCTGCCATGTTTTAGGTGGATACGGAACAACAGCAGCTGAGGAGGGCGCTGTGATTGGATTCCAGGCGGGTTTCGAAGGCTTGGATCCCTTTGATGTTTTAATGTTTGCGATGGCAGAGTTTGAACTTGGTATTGGTGTTTCACCATTCATACCCGGTGAATTTGGAAAACTTGATCCGGAACGGATGTTTGCGGGTATGGAGCATGGCAGTTGTGTTAATACAGATCTAATAAGGGATATTGATCCTTGGGACTACTTTGAAGAGCCCCTAGAAACCGTGCGTACCAAGTTCAACATAGTTAAACGTGGGCGTGAACCTGAGTATCCAGCCGCTTAACTGAAGCCCCCATTGCGTTTACCAAAAGCCCTTGGAGTGGAGCCAAAGGCCGAGGAGACCCATAGGCACCAATACGGCGCCAAGAATTTGCAATTTGATGGCAAACGGCGAGGGTTGCTTTTTAAGCGCCATGGAAATAGAAGGCAATTAAGTAATTTTAGCCAGCATAGGCCTTGTATTGCCTCTCCCAGGCATTTTGATCAACAGATACTTGCACATAACTTGCAGAGTGATAGATTATGAGTGCACCAAATCGCTCACCTCATGCTCACTGGATCAGAACTACTGGCAGCTGTTAAGGAATTTGGCGACGGCTCTAAATCTGCTCTGGTTAAATCCTGCGGTTACGTAAGCAAAAAAAAGGATGGCTCCGACAGGCTTAATTTCACCGCCTTCTATGAGGCATTGCTAGAAGCCAAAGGTGTAAACCTTGGTGATGGCGGCCAGGTAGGTAAAGGTGGCCGCAAGCTCAGCTTTGTTGCAACCGTGCAGGGAAATGGCAATTTATTGATCGGTAAGGCCTACACGGCAATGCTTGATCTAAAGCCCGGCGATGATTTTGATATCAAGCTTGGCCGTAAGCAGATTCGCCTCAAGCCAGTTGGAAGCACAGAAGAAGAAGAGGATTGATCTGAAAATCCTTCCACCAATGAGCTGGTAGCAAAAGCAATAACGGCCGTTTGCTACTAGGCATTTATTCAGGTTCCATCTTGTTTTTATTGTTCAGATGGAACCTGAATTTTGTTTCTTGCCACCAGAACTGCTGATCTTGCATTGCAGCAAGCATGCTGATGCCTTTATTGCTGCTACTGCGATTAGGGAGCAAAAAAGCGTGTTGATCAATACCCAAGCATTGGAGCCAAAAGCAGCGCAACGGCTACTGGATTTTGTTGCAGGTGCTGTTCATGCCTTATCAGGTAATGCACTACGCATTTCGGCTGACTGCTTTTTATTTACGCCCTATCAGGTGCTTGTAGATCTCATGCCATCTGACGAATTAGATTTTGTCCATACCTAGCGCCAACAGCTCAATTTCCAAGCAAAACTGTGAGGTCTGTTTCAGCTAATGGCCCGCCTAGAGATGCAACTAGAGCTATCTGAGGCAGCTATTGCTGATCTCCCCCAGGCATTAGAGCAGTCAGCGTTGGAATTAAATGCCCAGTTGTGCTGGCCTGATCCCCATAATGCCAGCATTGCCTTGATGCTTAGTAAGAGCAATTTATTGGTGCGGATCCTTGTTGAACTAAACAGTGCTGGTAAATGCGTATTGCTTTGCAGCAGTTCAGAAGGGATGGGTAATCGGGCACCACTAACAACAGCTGTACTAGAGCAGCTGCTTGCAAGCCTTAAAAAGCAGCTGCCAGAACTCTCGCTTAGCTATCGCTCAGACCTTGATGGCCCGATCCAAAAGCCGAGCAGCAGCACTTAAAAGCAGCCGTTAACAGCAGTGATCAGCACTGCTAAACAGAGCTGCAATTCACAGCAGGCCAGTAGTTTTCAACAGTTTTTCCACAAGCCGCTGAGCTCTTTTGTGAGCGCGCAGCAGGTATTGCAGGCGACATCTGGGAAAAGCTCTTTCCCCTTGACAGCAAGCAAAAGCAAGCTCTGGCCTGATTTTTGCGCTGGCTTAAAAACTGGTAAAGGCCTGCTGCTGCTTGATTTTGTTGTTTTTTATACCAGCGATGCATTTTTTATGGCTGCTTTGACGGCAGCAGGGCGGGTGTGCGCTGATGGATGCAGTGATCGCTTGTGCGTTGAATGGTTGTGGTTCCAGATTTGATGCAAGCCCATGTGAGTGTGGAAAACGAATTCCCAGAAGATTTATTCAATGCAATGGCAGCCTTTATCGAAAAACATCCTGAATGGGATCAATACCGCCTGGTCCAAGCATCGGTGGCAGCGTTCCTATTTCAGCAGGGCAGCAAGGATCCAGCAGTAGTACAGCACTACCTCAATGGTTTATTCCAACGGCCACGGCACGTAA
>ERZ889217.1544-NODE-1544-length-11497-cov-7.071841_pt1 | contig 11497 bp, 3 predicted proteins | sample MGYA00521098_ERZ889217 | MGnify/ENA primary metagenome ERZ889217 (study PRJEB32303, sample SAMEA104408613) | aquatic metagenome | biome: Brackish water; feature: Pelagic; material: water | place: Baltic Sea | collected 2014-06-10T22:04:00 | depth 2,362 m ...
TGATGATGACGTTTGTTTTATGTATGTTCTCGTTATTTGATTCGCACGAGCAAAGCGGTTTAGAAAAGTAACGCACGGCCTCGTTGTGATGGTCTTTTCATATTTTATCGACAAATCTTTAAACGAGGAAAAACGAAGAAAAAACGAAGAAAAAACGATAATAAATCTAGTATTTTGATATAAGTATAATCAATTCTAGTAATCGTTATTGCTACTACTGTTATTGTTAAGCGTTCGCTCGACGTATTCCATCGCTCTCGATTTCACGTACGTCATTCGTTCGGCGTTACCTTGAGAACGCTCAAACTCTAAATATCTTTTGAACAAAAACTTCATGCTTCTGGCGTTCAGATCGAGATGTGTCGCACGTTCGAACAACGCTCGAATTCTTTCCGTAATACCTTGCTTAATCTCTTGATCTATGTAGACGGACCAAATATCCGTTCTTTTTGGGTAGTTGCGCAATATGCCTTCAAACATCGTTCGTCCGCGCTCTGCGTCACCTTCTTTCATTTCGAGCAAAGCGACTTTGACCAAGAGTTTGATATGTTTTCGTTTCGGTAAAGAAGTAGTCGCGCGATCGAGAAGTTTCCTCGAACCTTCCTGGTCACCTTTAAGCGTGACGTAACGAATGTACGTCAGCCATACTTTGCAACTTGGACGAAACTTTTTCACAACGAGCTTCAACGTCTCTTCGAGAATCTCAGTTTGCTCCGTGCGCATGTACATGTCCACCAAGACGAGGTGTAATTTCTTTGGATCTGCTAAAGTTACCGCGCGCTTGAACAATCTCGATACGGCTTCTTTTGAATTTGGCAAGCCATGAGCGTTTTCTAGATTCAAATACGCGATCCAGATGTTCATTCTTTCATCTTCCTCTTGCGCGGGTATTGCGTCCAACGCGCGTTCGGCGACTGCGCGCGCATCCTCGTACGCACCGACGCTTACTTGAAATGCGACGTATCGAATCCACAGAAACGAAGATAAAGGTGAAGCTAAAATCAACTTTTCGTATTCAGAGGCGCTTTCGGGAAGACGACCTTCGTCTCGCAAATGTTGCTCTTGCTTCAAAATTTCCATTTCAGACTCTCGGGCTTTCCGACGTTTTGCGCGTTTCGTGAGTTTAACATTTTCTCCATCTTCATCATTCGTTGATTCGTCTCGAACTCTCTTCATTGCTTGAAGTCTCTGCTTTCGTTCGTTTTCTTCCTCGTCCCAAGAAAATCCAACATCTTTTTCATCTTCGTCGCTCTGTTCATCGTCATCATCATCACTTTCTTCAATTTCAGAATCGTCTTTGGCATCAGAATCATCTTCGGCATCGGAATCCTCTGGATCGTCGTCTATATCCATATCCTTTTCGTTTCTTGCTTCTTCTTCTTCTTCATCATCGCTATCATCATCGCTATCATCATCTACATCCTCATCGTCGTCAGAAAGTAAAAGATCTTCCTGCATTTCCATTTCTTCTCCATCGTCCGAGCGCGCATCAGAAGCCTTTCCATCATCATCATCATCAAAAACCGACGTCTTTATGCCGAGCGAAACCTTATTTGTTCCGTAATCTATTTTCATGATCTTTGCGCGAACGCGTTCACCAGTTCGAACGTGGTTAGCGAGGTCATCCTTCAAGTGAACATCGGCAAACATTGAAATATGACATAAACCGGATACGCCAGAATCGTCCAACGTGACGAAAACGCCGAACGATTGAACGCTGCGGACAGTTCCCATGATGACATCGCCGACTTTCAAACTCGCAACTGCATCTTTGTTTAGTGTTTTTGAGTCAGATTGATTCGTACGCAAGGATATTTCGACTCGATTTGATTTTGCATCGGCGGATAAGACGCGCCCGCGAACTAAGTGTCCAGGAGGAAATTCAACCGATGGTTTTTCAACAAAGCCATCAGAAAGATTCTTAAGCTTGACAAGTGCATCGACGTTGCGCGAAAGTGCAACAAAGCATCCAGCTTTGTTTACAGATTTGACGTAACCAGCAATTTCTTGTCCCACTTGAAGACCCTCTGCGCTAGTAATATCCGGATTCGCCACTTTCTTTCCATCAACCGCCGCCGCCGACGATGAAGATTTGCTCAGCAAAGAATTCCTCATCGAAAGATCGACTTCGCCACCGCTCGATTTCATCGAAACCACGCGAACTTCAACGATATCATTCACATTCATTCCAGAAAACGGCTTTTCTTTAAATTCATCCGAGACATCGGTCAAGAAAACTCGTCCTGTGACGTGGGAACTAAGCTTTACCATCATAGAAACGCCTTTATTAAAGCGCGAAACGACGCCACATAGTTTAGCACCAACGCTAATTGCTTTTTGTTCACGGAAAGATACATCGACGTGTTTTTTGGAAACGTTTACGTTGACTATTGTTGCTTTGATTTTTTCTCCCTTTGAAAATCGTTCCTCGAGCGGCTTTTTGAGCTCTTTGATTGAACTCGCAGTCTCAATCAAAGGAACGAAAGCCGATAGCTCGGGTCTAATACTAACCTTCACTCCGTCTGGTAACACTGAAATGACGTACGCATCAATAGATTGACCAGCTTCTAGTGTATGCAAAGTTGGTCTTTTGTACACATTTTCATCATCTTCGTCGTCATCGTTGCAAAGGGTGAGATCTATCAATCCTCCTCGATCGCCAGCCATACCAAGAACGGCTACGTTCACAGTCGTACCGAGCGATAGTTCTTCCAATGGAAACTTTGAATCCCCAATAGACCCACTTTCGGTGATGTGAATGCGACCCTTTTTGCTATTCGGAAGCGATACGAGCGCCTGAAGCGGCTGAAGCTCTGAAATGACGCCTTCAAATTTAGTTCCAACCTTTGGACCGCGACGGTCTTTATCAGTATCAACAAACGGAACGGTGAGCAATAGCCGATTGTTGTAGTTTCCTTCTTCTTTTGAAGTCGATGGAAGTTTTGCGACTACTGCGCTCACTCTTTGATTTACCACAAAGCGTTCAGAAGCATCGTTTAAGCGAAAGTTACAATAGTGCACCGGAGCGTACCCAATCGCATCGGAGTAATTCGGAAGCGATAAAATGACGTATTCAGCTTTGACGAGCTCAACAATGGCATCAGTGACGTCGCCTACTTTCAATTTCTTAAGCGACGTGGTAGAACTCTTTCCTTTCTTCTTTTTTGTTGCATTCTTCTTCGTCACTACGTTGACTTTGCCAATATCAATCACACCTTCGCGTCTCGAGACGTCTAAAACTTTGCCGGACAAACGAGTACCGGGAACGAGATTATCGACTTCGATGTCTTCCGGGACCTGATGCGGAGAAACCAATCCAACGGCATTTTCGTCCTCATCGACATCGACTAAAACTCCATAATCTTTTGTCTCGTTTATAGATCCTTCAATATCAGATCCAGGTCCATACAAACGAACAGTCTCTTCAGATAACAATGTCTCAGCTACTTCGGGATTTTGCAACGCTTTGACTTCAAGGAAATCGAGATCTGCAAAGAAAGAACGAATCAAAGATGAATCCGCTAAAGGTTGCATAGTTGTTTGCAACCGCAAAGAAAGTGAAAGGCGCGGCGGAGTGCATTCGGTATCTATTGAAAGTACCATAGCTTGCACAGTTTGTCCCGTAAAGAAAGAATCCGTTGGACTGGAACCATCTGGAAGCTGAGAAGGAGGTGCTAAACCAGTGAGTGATCCTAAAAATCGCACAAATACACCAGCCGATGATGTAGATGCGACATATCCTGGATATATCGTACCCGCCTTTGCTTTTTCCGGCTTATCTGGAAGATTCGAATTTTGTACTGCATCTAAAATAGAGAGTTTGCGACTCAATACTACTCGCTTCGACTTTTTATCGATTATAACGAAAGGACCGGCCAAGATTTCTCCAGCTTTTAAAGTCGATGCCATGTTCAAAGCCGTTACGGGGCTATCGGACAAATGCGCAAACGCGATTACTCCTTGAAACGAACCTTCTCCACCCGTCGCAGTCACTTCAATAATACTCGAGCTTTCGTTTATTTTAGTAATCGTCGCAGAAGTAACTTTAGTAGAACCAATCAACACCGCTTCTGTTGATATAGATATGCTGCCATTAGTATCGTTCGCATCATCATCGCGCGCGCCACCGCTTGTCAAAGAAAGTCTGAGTTTGTTTTCTCCACGATCTGCGGACACGATTGTCACTCGCACAACTTGACCGACTGCAAACGCGCTGTCGACACTTTCTCCTTCGGCGAGTCCGAGATCTTGCGATCCTGCCAAGCCTTTCAAATTTCCATACAAAGTAATGAAAACGCCATATTCGGCGATTCCAGAAATAATCCCATGCGTAGTTCTACCAGGAATTGCGTCATCTATAGTCTTTAGCACGAGTAATTCAGATTTAATCAACGCGCGTTTATGCGTAACAATAGCTCTGTGTCTCGCTTGATCGACGCTTAGCACTCTAAATTTCAATATAGCGCCAGGAACGACTTTTGATGACGTCGTTCGACCAACGATATCGGAAACGTGAATTGGCGGACATAGAGCTTTGACACCTTCGGCTAGTTTCACGATCGCTCCAAAATGCGCCGTCGCTAACACTTCACCTTTCACGATCATCCCGGGAATTAACTCTTCCAAGCTGAAAAAAGGTTGTTCCAACACAGATTTCTTCAAACTTACGTTTGCGACTGCGTCTAACAATCGATGGCCAATCACGCGAACTTTCACTCGTTTTCCTACTTTGAACTTCTTTTCTACTTTTTCTACGTGCTCATCGGAGAGATGTGAAACGTGAGCGTACGCGGCGATGCTGCTTTTTTTACCTGCTTGACTAATTTGAAGCGAAATACCAACGCTTGGATCTACTCTGTTTATAATTGCGTTTTCGAAAATTGTCCCGTTTGAGGGAAGAATATGCGCTGATGATTGCGCCTCGAGTAAATGCGGTTGCAAAGATAAACCTACGCGCTTATTTTGAGCATCGACGAATATCACGCGCGCGCGTAGCTTTTGTCCAGCCTTGAACGTACGCGTATCTTCTTGTGCGATGTGAAAACAATCGATTGTTCCAGAGAAATAGGTCAAGAACGTGACGGAAATACCGTCGTCAAGAACAGACTTTACGCGCGCTTTCACTAACATGCCGGGAAGAAGCGTAGATATCAAAGTTGATTTATTTTCTTGCGCAATTGCGTTTGCGCATCGTTTCGTATCTGCGATCACTTTGTACACGTCGTAGTTGTTATTTTTCTTATTATTTTTCTTATTATCCTTCACAGTCGTCGTCGTCGTCGTTTGTTTCTTCCCTTTTGGAGCAGAAGAGATGACGACTTCGATGAGTTGCCCTTTCAGGAGCGATTTCGTTTTATGCTTTTCTCCATCATCATCATCGAGCGCGCTGTCGTCGCGGGGCAAAAAACCTCGTTGAGAACATCCATTGATACCAAAATCTACGATATATCCATGATCTTCGACTGAAGAAACGACTGCTGGGACACACGAACCTTCCGTTAAGGATTCTTCGTTTAATCCAGCGCATACTTGCGAGAGACGCAAAGTCAATTCGATGCGTTTACCTCCCGTTTTCCCTTTATCGAGCTTTAAAACGGAACATCGAACGACTTGTCCTATGTGAAACAAAGCCTCTAAGTCAATCCTCTTCCTCGAATTCTCTTTATCGTCGTCGTCATCGTCGTCGTCATCGTCATCGTCGTCGTCGCTCTCCTCACTCTCGCTTTCGCTACTGCTGCTACTGAATTCCTCGTCAAACGCGTCTTCTGTTTTATTCGACTTCGTCGTCTTCGTCGTCATCTTCTTCTTCTTACTCAATTTGCGAGTATCGTTCGCATTCTCACTGGTAAAGAAAACATCCGACGCTTCAGCTCTCGATACCGTCCCTTTCAACCCGTTCTGTAAGGAAACTATTAATCCTTTCTGAGTCACTTGTTGCACGATTGCGAGTAACTTCACGTTCTTCTTCAACTGCTTCCACTTCAGGACCTCGACGTACTTATTCGCATCACTCGTCTGAGTCGCTTTCTTCCCTTTCTTCTGATCGACGGACGCGTGTTTTTTTTGATCATCGTTAATCCTTTCCTTTCTTTTTCTTCTCGCGTTCCCTTCTTCGTCGTCCTCGAAGTCATCTTCTTCTTCATCTTCTTCTTCGTAATCTTCTTTTGCACCGCGTGGGAACGCCTCCTCTGACTCGTTCGTTCGATTCACATCATCACTATTCTTCCCCATGTTCTTCTTCTTCTCTGCAATTGCGACCATTTAAGTTCTTTCACTATTTGTGTGCTTCTTCCTGTTATACGTTTATGATTAAATATGGATTAAAATAGAGTGTAAAGTTTCTTATGACTAAGCCGCCGCCAAAAAAACTGCCAACAATCACTTCTGCAGAAAACGAGAACTATTTCCAAAACGTACTAATAGTAGTAGGAATAATAGAGTATAACAATTGTATACTAATACAGTATAGTGAACAACACTCTCTCTGTTCACACTGGTTGTTTATTATACGTAAGAGAGAGATTTATCGAGCCAGATCGCGAGAGTAAGAGAGTAAGAGAGGAGCTCCTCTCTACTAAATAACTATACTCGTACGAGTATAAATAATAATTCTGTGAAAGCTTAAGAGTACTCGGAAGATTTAAAAGAAGAAGAAGAAGATTTAGAAGATTTAGAAGAAGAAGATTTAGAAGATTTAGAAGAAGAAGATTCGGAGGAGAGAGGAGGGAGAGGCCAATGGCGAAGAAGAAGAAGAAACCCGCGAATCCTCGAATGAAGAAGTACAAACACTTTGACAAAAAAGGGGGGAGTGGTGAAGATGATAGGAAAACGAGCGCTCCAATCGTCGATGGTCCGAGTAAGAGAGAGAACAACGCGTCAGTGTTCGAGAGGAAGAGCTCGAGACAGAAGTTCGAGGTTCTAGGAAGACGAATGAAAGGCGCTAAAGGGAACGTCCTAAAGGCGAGACGAGAGGGCTTCGAGAAGAGAGAGAGGACTTTATTAGTGGAACATCAACACGCGAATAAGGCGAACGCGTTCGTTGACTTGAGGTTCGGAGAAAGCAGAGATGACGCTCGTTTTGGTGCAAGCGCGAACGCGCAGATGTCCATGGAAGAGAAAGCGATCGGGCGCTTACAACGAGCGAGATTAGGGCAATTAAGGAAGAAACGGAAGAACACGCAGTTCTCGTTGAACGATGACGGTAATGATGATGATGATGATGATGATGATGATCGGTTAATGAATTTAACACATCTCGGGAAACCGTTAGATGAGAGGAGAATTGCAAACGCAAAGTTCGATTCGGATTCGGACGACGATGATTACGCGAGAAAATTAATGAACGAGGAAATGACGAGGAGGATGCACTTTGGTGGAGGCGATTTCGAGCAAGATGAGGACGATTATGATAACGATAATGGAGGTGGATTTCGCAAGAAAGAAAACGGTGAGGATGATAACGATAAAGACAACGATAACGACGACGATAATAATAATACGGAGAGGAGAAAAACGAAAAAGGAAGTGATGGACGAACTAATACAAAAAAGTAAATTTTACAAAGCCGAAAAAGCTAAACAACGCGATGACGATGAAGAACTGTTAGATAAACTCGACGCAGATTTTCGAGTAATCAGTCAAGGCGGTTTATTACAAGGCGCTTTGCGAACGGCCGTTGGACATTTGAAACCGACGAATAAAAATACGTCGTTGAACATTTTAGAAGCCGGGCTGCCAAATGACGAAGGAACAAAAAGTGATTATGATAAAATTGCGAAATCATTAGCATTAGAGGCGCGAGCGCATGCGGCTGATACCGCGAAAACGTCCGAACAAGTCGAAGCGCGAGAGAAAAGACAACTCGAAGAAGCTGAACGAGCGCGATTGAAACGTATGCGAGGCGACGTTTCAGATGACGATGATTACGATAGAATGAATGGCGACGATGATGCGCCATTGGGTGGATACGCGTTAAGACGACATAAAGCTCGGAAGTTAGAAAAGCCGTCGGCAGAGAAAAGTGGCGCCGATCCATCTTCTTCGAGAGGAGGAGGTGAAGATCTCGAGGATGGTTTTGCGCTCGATGATGAAGATGACGACGACGACGATGGAGAAGATTCCGATGAATTCGATGAAGAAGAAAGCTCAGATGATGACGATGACGACGACGCTGATGATGATGATGAAGAGTTAGATGAGACCGGGAAGTTCCGCAAAGAAGCTAATAAAATGGATGAAAAATTGGAGAAGGGCAAAATGAGACTTCGTGAGTTGGGCATTCTGAACGATGGCGTATCGGTACCGCCGAAAAAGGGCGAGAAGAAAAAAGCGTCAGATGAAGAAATAGAAAAAGAAGAAGAAGATGACGAAGAAGATAATGATTCTGATGACGACGACGACGACGAAGAAGATGACGACATTTTAAATAGAGAAATTATCCTAGACGACGACGACGATGCAAAAGAAGACAGAGATAAAGAAGATGCGAACAATAAAAAAGCACAATCGAAAGAAGCGAAGAAGAAGAAAGACGAGAAAGCGCGAGATGAACTTGTTCGCGCGAAAGAAGCAATGACTGAAGGATCTGCTGAAATTCCGTTCACGTTTGAAGTTCCCGAGACGTTCGATGAGTTTGAAAATTTGATGAATAAATATTCGTCAAATGAAGTATCCATCGTGATCACGCGCATGCGAGCGTGCAACGCGCCAAGTTTAGCGCCTGAAAATAGACGAAAAATTCAAATACTTCTCGGTCTTTTACTGCAGCGATTTGAAACCATGTGCGGTAAAGAACAATTACCAGTTGCAGATTTGAATGTTCTCACGAAAAACATTTCGGAAATCTCGACGCAAGTGCCATTTTACGCCGCAACTGTAGCAAAAGCGCGCATTGAAAAGATGGGCAAACGTTTACAAAAAGCTTTGCGCTCTGGCGAAACTGGTTTACCTCCAGCGAGAACGATCTTACTCCTCGGTCTGTTTGCGGATATTTTTAGCTCTACTGATAAACAGCACGCTGTTATTACTCCAGCTACGGTTTATATAGGAAACGTTCTCTCGCACTGCGCTATTCGAAAAGACAGAGATGCGAATTGTGCCGTGATTCTTTGCGCGCTCGCGAGCGCGTACGCCGTTCCTGCCATGCGCATTTTCCCAGAGGCTCTCAATTTAATTTCTGCACTAGTGCATGCGGCGGCTGAAAACGATAAATGTGATCAAAAGTGGAACGATGATTTGCCTACTCATCTTCAAGAGCAGTGCGGCGGCCCTTGGTTGAAACCAATTTCTTCAAAAGCAGCTGCTGGAAAAGATTCAAAGACGATTAAAAGCAAAAATGAAGAAGACGTACTTTCTTTGTCTGAACTTTTGAGCTCAGCGCGTCGTGGAAAAAAAAATGATGCTACAAATCCACGCACTGATGCTCACGAACGCGCGTTAATGTTAAGGTACGCGGTTGCAACGCTTGGAAATCTCATTAAACCGGTTCAAAAGGTGCCGTGCGCGCCCGAAATGTTGCAAAAGGTTCAAGTTTCGTTGACGCGATTGGTGCGTTCTTTGAAGACGTTCTCGGCGAAAGAAAATAGTGCCATTTTCGACCAAGTATCAAAGATGTGCGAAGCTATCGTCGATGATATTGAAAAAACGAATAAGAGTAGTGTTCGATTATCGCTTGCTTGGCATGCAAAAACTGTTGAAGCGATTAAACAGTTTAATCCAATGTACGAAGAAGACGGATATCAAAAAGGTAAAAGTTACGATCCAAATCGTGAACGCGCAGAGAATAAGAAGCTTAAGAAAGAACTCAGAAAAGAAGCGAGAGGAACAGTTCGCGAACTTCGTAAAGATAATCAATTCATGCAACACGCGCGTGAGAAAGAGCAAGCTGCGGATGCCGAGGATAGAGACGCGAAGCATAAGGAAGTATTATCGTTCCTCGAAAAGCAAGAGAGCGACTTTAAATCCGGCGGTCAAGGGGGGCAAATCGTCAAAAATAAGAGGAGAGCATCCGGCGGCGGCGCAAAGACGGGAAATCGACGTAGATTTTAGATTACTTCTATACTAGATACAATATAATTTTACACACAAAAACATGCAAGGGGCGCGATTACTATGCGGTTTGGAATATGTTCTGCGACACGCTTACGCCGACTTTCTCTGCCGCTTTATCCAATTCGATGATTTCCGAATTCGAGAGTCTCCACCCGACGGCGCCGAGATTATCTTTCAATTGTTTTGTATTTTTTGCACCCGGTATTGGCACAGTACCTTTTGAAATGCAATAATTAAGCGCGACTTGAGGTAAAGTTTTATTATGTACCGCGGCAACTTCCTTCATAGTCTCGAGCAAGATCGGGAGAGGTTTTAAAACGCCTTTGTACGCTTGACCTCGTAATCCAGGCGGTGGCTTCTCTACGGAATACTTTCCAGTCAATAAACCAAGAGCTAAAGGAGAATAGGCAATTAATTTAATGCCTAGCTCATCGCAAGTCTCTTTAGTTCCGTTCAATTCAGGAAACCGACTGAGTAAAGAATACTGTACTTGCAAAGTCGCAATCGGAATCCCACGATTACTCATATATTTATGAATCTTTTGTAATTGTCTCGGGCCGTAATTTGATAACCCAACGTTCTCAATTATTCCTTCCTCATACGCTCTCGCGATTCCATCCCATAGCGCTCGTTCTTGTAATGGCTGGTAGTTCTCAGTAGACCAATGTAATTGCCCTAATTCGATGGATTCTCGACCGAACCTATTCGCGCTCTCCTTCGCCGCTTTCACGAAACTATCGCTCGTGATCCGCCAAGGGTACGGAGCGAACTTCGTGGCTAAAATAATATCATCTATTCTCGATTTCTTCTTTTTCTTCTCGTCATCATCGTTCGCGTCGTCGTAATATTCTCGACAAAACTTCCCTAGCAGTCTCTCCGATTTCCCATCCGCACCGTACGAATCGGCCGTATCGAAGAGCTTTATACCCGAATCGACTGCTAAATCGAACACTCTCGATAACTCATAGTCCATCGTTTCGTCGTATTGCCAAACGAACTCGTTTCCCCACGACCAACAGCCTAACCCGATTTCGCCCAAGTCACTCCTCTTCTTCTTCTCGTTCTTAACCTTATTAGTCGCACCAGTCGATGCTTCCGCCGCAGTCGATTGCGACAGAACGAACGAAAACGCCGTAGAAGATACTCCAACGATCAAGTCTCTTCTTTGACACAAAGACGATAGTTTATTCGTATTACTATTTTGATTACTATTTTGATTACTATTTTGATTACTGATTACTTTATCAATCAGTAAAGCGCTCTTCGTAGTCATCATTCCCTCTTTCCGGCTGATGTTCAGGTCGTAGTTCTCCTTGAAACTGAAACGAAACAGAACCACCAGCAGGGTCGTTGTGAGTAGATATCCGTACCAAGCAGAGCAGTGAAAGTGAGGCGATGCTACGCTCTTTGTTGTTATTTATTAATAATAAACGTTTATTTCTTTTTT
>ERZ889217.1545-NODE-1545-length-11491-cov-5.004984_pt1 | contig 11491 bp, 12 predicted proteins | sample MGYA00521098_ERZ889217 | MGnify/ENA primary metagenome ERZ889217 (study PRJEB32303, sample SAMEA104408613) | aquatic metagenome | biome: Brackish water; feature: Pelagic; material: water | place: Baltic Sea | collected 2014-06-10T22:04:00 | depth 2,362 m ...
GGAAGTTATTCCGCCTCCGCCGCCGCCGCTAATTCCCTCAACTGCAAGGAGGATTTGGTAAAGCTGTCCATCCGAAGTAAGTTCTTTGAAGCAATTTTCTGTCATAATCATATTTTTGGTGGGAAGTTTTTGTATGGATGGCCGATTGGAAGATTGCCCTGCAAGCCCCATTTCCAAGCAAGGTATCCCTCCATTATTTCTTGGTCAGTTTGGTTTGCAAAAGCAACAAGTTCTGCAACAAATCCATCAAGGTCGAATGTTTCGACTTCATTGTGTCCGATCTGCAAAATTGAATACGCATTCGTGCCGACACTTCCCGTGTTTGTTTGTGTGCCGTTCACCCTCCAACTTGAATTAGAGGCATTATATCTCGGCAATAGCAAATAAGGTTGTCCGGCTGGCGAAGTCACGCCCGATGGAAACTGAATGTTTCCTCCGCCCGATCCTCCAAGCACTTGAAACGAAGTATTGAGCCACCGCAGGGACATTCTCGTTCCCGTGGCGGTTGTCGATGTTCCAGCAAGGACGAAGTATTGCGTCCCAGCGGGAGAGTCGATTTGCACAACCATCGCCACGTTCAGCGCGGTGGATGCTTGGTTGTATGCAAACGAAATATTCTGCAAGCAGTTGTTCCCCGTCCATTCAAGGACGTTCAATCCGTTGAGTGTTCGCGTTCCTGTGTTTGGGCCTACTTGCCCAGAAGCCCTCGTTAGCGTGTAGTTATTGCCGGACTTGTCGAGCATCTGCGTAACTTGATTTCCAGTCGCTGTGATAGTTGTTACGTCAGCGGCATCGTACCAGAAGATGGTAGATATCTCACTAGGTGTCCAAAGCTCTCGCTTGAGAGCCGCATATACCAAGTAAAGCTGAGAATCCAGAGTTAGCTCGTTGAAACATTCGCGTGATGGAATGTCTTCGGCATATCCCTTCTCTACCATCTTCTGCAAGATTGTGTAAAGTTGGTTATCAATTGTTTTACCAATAAAACAATTTCTGTCTTCTACAGCCATTGAAATATATTTTTAAAAGCGCGTTGAACTTAACCGCGCTCGGTTATCGTTAACGATAAATAGGCAGGGAGGGATCGACCTCCCCGCCTAGTTATATTTATTAGTAGTAGATACCAGTAACGAAGACGTTCACTTTAAGTGCGCCAACTCGTCCAGCGGTATCAGCACCAGAAACCACATCAGCACCAACATTATCGTAGGTGAAGGTGGTTGTGTCCACAACAGTCACGCAAGCGTCCACAGCGTTGAAGCTGGTATCAGTCATCAAAGCGATGGTGATAAGGTCGCCAGTAGTGAAGCCATGAGCAGCACCAGTCACGATGGTTGCAACACCATTCGTGCGAGCGCGGGTAGCTGTAGCTTGACCAAGACCAACGACAACCTTATCAAGAGTGAGGGTGTCGGTTCCGCTGACAGTCGGGACAGGGTTGGCAACGAGCGCGAGGTAATTCGCATCGCCAACATTGTCGAGAGCGTCAGTAATGGTGAGGGTCGAGGTGATCGCATTGGTTCCATCGGTGGCGCGAACTTGAGGATCGGTGGCCGTGGTTCCTTTTGCGTATGCAGTTTCTAGGATAACATCTTGAACGAGGAAACGGGTGTCTTGATCGTTCAAAAGAACGAGGACAGCGTTACCAGCTTCCAAGAGGTTGATGGTTTGTGGGCCGAACATAGCGACCCGTTGTGGTACGATTAGACATATTATTTAATTAGTTTTTTGGTTAGGTTGCAAAAGCAGACGCAAGAGCCTCGTTAACGAGGTTCATTTGAGCGTCTTCTGTTAGCTGTTCAAAGCAGTTTTGTGTTACTGGAGATTCGTATCCAGCAATCGTCGCAAGCGAGATGTAGAACTGGTAAAGTTTACCAGAGTCATTCATCGCGCTGTAGCATCCGAGGCCAACTGGATTAATTCCAGCGGCGTCCGCAAGCGTGATAACGAATTGATAGGAGCGATCTGCGTAACTGAGGTCTGTGAAGCAAGCCATTATATTATTATTCCTTTCCCCCATAGAGGAGCGGGAGTTTTCCCGCCCCTCAGTTGGGGATTATGGGTTAGGGTGTTGGAGCAACGATGTCGCCTACGCCTTCGCAGGAGTAGCAATCAGGGTTCGTGCTGCAAGCGGTGTAGGTGTTCAGTTCGCAGCAGGAGCCGTAAAGGTTACGGGCTTTCGGCATACGATGCAGGAACACATGGATAAGGGTCGGGTCTTTGACCTGTGCGGCGAGGCGGAACTGGGCTTGATAGAAGCCCGATTTGCGCCAGCGGTTGCACTCCCAATCTGGGTTCTTCCATTCCCAATCGCCAGCGTAGTTCTGGGTCATTTGTTGGGCTTGGCCGTATCCAGTCGAGGAAGGCATCGTCCATTTCAACATGGCTTTGTTAACAATCGCGGCAGAGATCGCAAAGTCTGCGTTCTGGTAGTCGCGGTTAGGAACATACGAGCAACCATTCTCTTGAGCCACTTTCACATAGCGAGGAACGCGAACGAGGCGTGGCCATGTGGAAGCATCGCCTGCGCTGAACGCAGGAAGCGTAGCGTTGAAGGCAGAATCCGCATTGAAACGGAGCGAGTTGATGTCGTAACCGAAAGCGTAGTCGCCGATGATGCGGTTCACGCCCAGCTTGAGGCTGGTAAGGCGGCTGTCGAAGTCGGTGTTGGCATCCCAGTAACCATTGTTGCGCTTGGCTTGGAAGTAGAGTCCACGGCCAACGCGAGGGTCAGGGATAACGATGTCGAGGAGAGGCATTCCAGCGGCCTCAGAGAGGTCGAGGCGGAAGGCGTCATCTTCGTTTTGGAGTTCGACGAGCGCGTCATCGAGCATATCCAACGAGAGGTAAGCGATCTTGTTCAGATCAGCAGTAGCGACTTTGACACGGATGTGGCAGAGGTCGTAACCAGACTCATTGTTTGTGGTATGCTCTGGGATATACCAAGCGGCGTCATCGAGGAGTCCGCAGTAAACACCATCATCGTTAACGATACCAAGCCACTTGTGGCCTGCACCGCCGATGTAGTTGGCGCGGAGGAATTCCTCATGAACATTCTTGGTGATGCGAGCGTTCGACTCCTCGAACTGAAGGATTTCTTCAGCGGGGAAAAGGCGATAGAGCAAGCTCTCAACGCAAATCCAGTCCGTGGTCATCTCTTTGCGGAGAAGCTCGAAAGTGTAGCTCTCCGTGCCGGGGCGTTGGATGACTTCGGGTTTGCTGTCGCAGGAGTCCGTGTTGCAGTAGGTGTCAACGATCTTGCGGAACGGGCTGCAAGGATCATAGAAACCACGGCCAAAGCGGAAACCTTTTTGCTCGGTGGTGTGATTGAGGGGCCATGCTTGCTCCTCGAAACGGGTGAAGTAGGTCGAGTTGGTGACGAGTTTCTTCACATAAAGGTCGTTGAAATATTCACGGCCTTCGCGGAAAAAGCTATCAATCTCGGCGCAACTATTGAAATAGAGTTGTTCTGACATTTGATTTATTTGTTTAGGTTTAGTTTGGTTTTGACTCGCTAACAATTCACAGAGGAACGCCAAGCGAGTGCTTGTTTCCTCTGCTGGAATCAACCCAGAGTGCCTTTCGGCTCAGTCCAGAATTACAGTTTGTTTGCGAGGTCTGTGACTCGCCAGTCTGGGTGCGACTGAATCCCTAACGGCTCTCGCCTTCGGATATCCCATTTCGCTGGGAAAAGTAATGGGTATAGAAAACCTGTCAAATCTTTTTTTAAATAAAAATAAAAAGGGGAGAGTGCTTCGATCACACTCCCCCCTTTCAGCTTTGTTGGATCAGGGCTACGCGCTCGCAAGATTACGGCCAGATGGCGAAAACCTCGCCAGCTTTGCCGCCAGTCCCTCAGTCACATTCATCCGCCGTTGCTGAGATTCTGAAGCGCGAGGAGTCGAGTCTACACGCGAAGCTCCTTTGAGCTTTCCGATGTATTCATCTTTCTCCTTCACCATTTCTTGAAGTGCTTTCACTTGGGCGTGAAGTTTCTTGTAGGCCCGACCTTGATTGATAAGTCGGTTCATTTCATCAACGGACGCTTCATCGCTCGATTGCTGGGTGGCAATAAGTGCAATAGCATCATCCTTCGATGTGTCGTATTTAATTCCCTTTTCTTTCATGTAGGCAGCGATGTCATCAGAGATGCTGGATTCTTGCTCCACTTCCTGCGCCTGCTGCTTGTAGCTATCGTGCCATGTATTGATGAATTTATTTCGGGCTTCGCTTTCCTTACGCTTTGCGGCGTTTTGGATTTCAGTCTTGGTCTGCTGATAATTGATGAGCGCATCAGCGTGTCTTTGCGTGGAATCAAGGTAGTCTTTGATGTAATCAGCGAACCTTACTTGCTTGAATGTTCCCAAGCTATTCGTGATTTCATCGAAAGCCTCGTCACGCTCGCGCAGGGATGCAGCCCGGTCATCTTCATTAGTATGGTGGTAGACTGCTCCGTTTGCTGCAATTGCCCTTTGGAATAATGATTGGAGAGTGCTATCACTCCCGATGATTTCCCGTGCCGAATTATAGCTTTGCTTGATTGGCTCAAAGTATTGCTTCTGGAAATCGGGATTGCTGGCCAGATCATGGAAGTCCAGTTTGCCGCGAAGGTCTTGGATTTCCTTTGATAAGTTTGACTCCAATTCAGCTTTCTCCTCGTTGGCTTTATTAAGCTGGGCTTGGTAGTGGTTAGCTTCTGATGTGGTCGATGAGTTCTGAACCAATGCTTCAAGCTCCGCAATTTTCTGCGTATACTTAGGAACCTCGTCCTTCTTGAACTTCTCCAACTCTTCTTTGAGTCGTCGGTTCTCCTCGATCTGCTTCTGAACAAACCCAGTTTTCTTGATGTTCAAATCCTTCTTAGGCTCGTTATCGTTAACGATAACTTCAGACTCATCTTCGATTGGCTCCTCTTCTGATTGGCGCATACCAATCATTGGGTCGCCGACATTGGTTCCGCTTGGCTTGCCGTCATCGGATTGCTGTTTGCTGAACTTGGCAAGGAAGTCCTTAGTGTTCCCTTTGATAGGAACCTCTGGCTTGCTTGTTAGGTCTTTGATGATTTCTGCTGTGGTTTGTTCGCTCATAGGTCTTGTAGATCAGGGTCTGATATTGCGCTTTCTTCAACTTGGATGGTTGGTTTTTTGGTTTTCTTAAATTGGGTAGGTGTATCCTCTCCAATTGAGTTTATCCTGTTGAAGATGTCCCTTGCCGTATCAATGCCGCTCGATGGTTGGGCGGTCATTAGAAGGTAGGTTTGTAGAGTAGCCCAATCCTCATGGTTGGCTATGCTTGCACAGAGGCTTTTGATTTTATCGGTTTTCATTGTTTAGGTTGCGGAGGAGTCTGTGGCTTCTGTTCTTCAGTTTCCATTTCAGTTTCTTCCATCTCAACTTCTTCGCCGGGGGTTTCTAACTCCTCGACTTCTTCCTCTTCTTCCATCTCTGGAGCTTGGGGAGCCTCTTGCATAGGCTGGGCTTTGCCCATTGTCTTTTGAATCTCGGCGCGAGCCTTGGCTTTCTGAAGCGCGAGTTGAGTAATACCCTGCTTTTTGCGTTGCTCTGTGCGCTGGGCGTGACTGACAGATGCCTTGCCGATAGAGATGTCTGCGAGCTTCTGCTTGGTGTCAATGTCGATACCAGACTTCGCCGCGAGGTATTGGAGCTTGATGTCTTCTTCGGACATTCCTTTGCCTTGACCCTGCTGTTCGCTCTGGAGCATTTCTTGGTAGACTGCGTTGATCTCGTCGCCCATCTTGCCTGCTTGTCCCATGCCTTCCATGAATTGCTTGAGGAAGTCTTGCTTGGACTGGTCTTTGGCGATGAACTCCACATGGGCCATGATGTGACCACCCTTGAACTGGATGGAGCGGACAACCTTGGCGAGTTCGTTGATATCCGCCGCGCCTTGCTGGATCGACTGCATATTCGTTTGAATCTGCATCATCATGTCTTGGAAGTGACCAGTAGCGTGTTCGATGTGCGGATCGGTTGGCAAGACAGGGAAGTTCGCTGGGTTTACGAACACATCCGTCATGCCTGCGTTCTCGAAACCAATGATACGGGCAGTATCATCAATCTTGCTCATCTTCGTATTGCGATACCTAGCTACATTGTCCCGCCCCGCCAAAGCTGCGATGGCGTCTTTAACGGCATTCTCTTGTCCTTCGTTGGCTGGAGTGATTGAAGTAAGTTGAACAAGTTTCTCCGCTGTGATGAGCTTGAAGCTAGGGCTTCCTGCTCCATTGATGAGGTTGCTTCGGATGCTTGTGATGTTCTTCCAAGCGGCAGCTTCTTTAGGAGTTCCAAGTTCCTCAAGAATTTCGTAGAATTTTTTGACATACTCGTATCCCTCGTCATTGCGAGTTGAGGATACAAATCGGCGGTATAGCTCACGGAAGTATAGAGTTTCGCACTCGTTGAAACGCCTGATTTGAGTTCCAGAAAGTTTTGCCGATTCCGCCGCATCGAGTTCCGCTTCGCCCTTAGTGCGTTGCGCTCCTCCTGCTGTTGGGGCATTGATGCGATACTGGCCGAGGCCGCGATAGAGATCGCCCATGTAGAACTGCATGAACTGCATTCCTTCGGCGACTGGCATCTGGAACCTGTTCTGTGTGAACTTGGCTCCATCTGGCATAACGCTAATCGGAAGCCATTCCATCTGCTTGAGCATCTTGGTTGAGTCTGGCGAGCCGCCATCCAATAGAAGCATGGAGTTAAGACGAACGGCATCCACAAGCCCGTTCATCGTGAAGTCATACTGGCGGCAGGCTACGAACGCCGCTTCCGCTTGGGACTTGATGTCGTGGAATAATCCACTACCCACCGAGTCGGTGAGCATATAGATGATTTCATCCCACTTGTCGAAAAGCCCGATATTAAGTTGGAGGAAACCATGTTGGTCACGGACAATTTCTTCGCTGACTTTTTCGCTGCCTTTGACATACTGGTTGATGTATTGGCTGATCGGGTTGTAGTCTTGGAGGATGACTGCTTTCGAGATTTTTCCGTCGAATTCCCGCCAGTAGATTTCGTAGAGGTCGATTTTTTGGTTGACCGAGAGCGACCAGTTGAACCCGCTTTCCGAGATCGTGCGGAAGAAGTCTTCCCTTGTTTTGTTGTGTTCTGAGAACGCCTTGTGGAATCTAATGGCGTCCACAACTGCATCGACATTCCACCCAAGGTCTTCGGCGGCTGATCGGTTTTCGATGATCTTGTAGAGTTGATACGGGGTGAGTCGAACTCGCCGCACAAACTCTTCCAGATTCGAGAAATCCACTTTGATGTCATCTGGGAACAAGAGGTCAGAAAGCGGTATGTATTCTGGCATCCAGCCAAGAGGAGAGTGCCACATCCCGATGCCTTTTCCGTAGAGCAGCATCGACTCAAGTTCTTGTTCTTTGTTGTAGAGATATCCCGGCCATTCGCGGATTGCTTTGTCGAACGCGAGCGTGATGTTTTCTGTGTGGACGAGTCTTTCTTTTTCATTGCCATATTTTGTTTCAATTGCTGCACAGGCTTGCCGCTCTGTAATTACATCGTAGTAACTGGACTTCTGGTTGTTGACGATGAACTCCATCTGCCCCCAGTTCACATCGGCCTGCCAAGGTAACTTCTTCTCTGCTATCTTGCTATAGCCAGTAGGTGGGAATCGCTTGTAGCTTTTGTATACCCGAATCCGTTTATTCTCGCGGCCAGAATTTGACAGAGAGAGATTGTTTGCGATATTCCAAGCGTGGTTGGAAGATGAAATCCTAGTATCTGGGACTTCACCATCTGGGCCGAGAGTTAAAAGTGAGAAATTGTCTGATCCGACTGAGATAGGCATAATGAGTTATCGTTAACGATAGAGTTATTTGTTGAAAATTCTGTTTAACGCTTGTCGGCGTTGTCTGCAACTAGAGCATCCTTTGGCTTTTTGTTCAAGTCTTGTTCCTGCTATCCTGTCAACTACTCTTGCTACTCCATGAATAGCTTGTGCAACATGATCTCCCGCTCCCATCCAACACCTATCCGATGGTTGGCGTTCGCAGATTTGAGTTTCGATAACATCAGCAAGATCAACTGGCGCAGTAACTCCGTTTGATCTCATGTCTTTGTTAACATTTTCGATCAGGCGAGACAATGACTCTCCGTAAACAGTCGCTTGGAAATCTAGGTTATTACGAGTGATTACATACTTGTAATACCACCCACCTACAGGAGCGCGTCTAGGTTCTTTAAGTTTCATCTTGCCTTGCGCGTGAAGATGAGGTTTCATCCTTCTCATGTCAAGAAAAATTGTTTCTCAAAATGGCATTCGGAAATATGGGATGGTCTTCCCAGAAAACATGAATCCGCTTGAGATAGAGCTTTATTGCTACGCTTTAACCCGTGGTGATTATGGAAAGACGATGCGAGTTAAGAAGAATATGGAGCTTTCTGACTACAAACTTTTGTCGCCATACGAACACTTTATCATAGCTGTCCAGTATATGTGGCCTACTGATGCTGTGATTAAGAATCGGGGTTATACCAATACCCAACTTCTTCGGACTCTTGAGGAGTTGTGTAACAATGACGATGTGTGTCTCGCAGGCGCGGCCTCGATGGGTAAGTCGTTTCCTGTTGGTCTGTGGATTTATCTTGATTGGTGTGCTGCCCCGCATTGCACATCCTCTTGGGTAGCCACTACAACACTTGGAGCTTCGGAGGATCGTATCTGGGGTATCATCTCTAAACTTTGGAAGTGTGCGTCCAATAAGATTGGGAACCTAGTTGACTATCGCCACATGATTGTTTGGGGTGGCGCGGCGGGAGATGATGAGAAGGACTACCGAAATGCTATCAAGGCTATTGCATTCCCTCCAGGCTCTGAAGGTCAAAAGGCTATTGATACTACCCGTGGTCGTAAGAACGATAGGATCAGAGTAGCCTTGGACGAGTTGCCCGAAATGGAGATGGGCGCGATTAACATCAGGCAGAACCTTTCCTCTAACGATGACAAGGTTTTCATTGGTATCGGAAACCCTTCCGCTGGTGACAATCCCCACACCCGCTGGGCTATGCCTAAAGGTCACACCAACTTCGATGCGGTGAGTGCTGATATGGAAAAATGGGAGACTGAGACAGGCGTATGCTTGTTCTATAACGGCATGAAGTCGCCGAACTTCCAAGCTCCTGCCGATGAACCATCTCCATTCCCTTTCTTGATGGATCGCAAGAAGCAGGCGGACATTTTGAAGATGTCCTATGGAGATGAGAACTCTGTGGACTATGTTCGTAACGCTATTGGCTGGTGGCCTAAGTCTGGCTTTGCCCAAACGATCCTAACCGCCGATGTCATTCGGAATGCCGATACCTACTCTGAACCTATCTGGGATCACAATGATCTCATTAAGATTGCTGGTTTCGATACAGCTTTCACGGCTGGTGGTGACCGATGCGTTCTGACTATCTGTAAGCTAGGTTATGTCCGTGGAACCTCACAGAAGGTTATGTATCTGGTAAACCAAGAGGTGATCCAGATCGCCGCTGGGCAAGCTACCGAGTTTGATGTCCAAGTCGCCGCAAAGGTCGTTGAGTTATGCCTAAAGCATGATGTGAAGCCTAGCAAGTTTGGTATGGATGTCAGCGGTGATGGTGGTCGAGTCGGACAGGCTATTATGCGCGAGTGGCTACGGCATGATAAGGATGGTTCCTCTATCGCTCTTATCTCCTCTATGGGTCGCCCAACTGATCGTATCGCTGCCGATGTTGATAAGCGTCCTTGCACCGAAGTCTATGATCGTCTTATCTCGGAATATTGGTATCAGAGCTTCCACGGGTTTAAAGCTAGGGTTATTTATGGAGTCGAAGCATCTGGTGAACTAGGCCGCGAACTCTGCCTTCGTAGGTATCGCACCAAAAACAAGAAGATTGCCGTAGAGACTAAAGACGATTACAAGGGCAGAACTGGATTCTCGCCCGACTTGGCTGATTCGTTTCTCTACGCACTAGAGATGTCCCGCCGAAATGGACTAACTTTTATCGGTAACGATAAACCTGTCCCGACTGATCGCTTCTGGGCTAGGAAGGAAACTAAAGTCGAAGAAATGTCCGATGATGACTACTATATGTCGGACGATGATGGGGAGGACTGATTACTCCAGAACTCCCTGCAACTCCATCAAGTTCGCTAGGTCTTCTGTGACTGTAATCCTGCAAGCCTTTTCTCCCTCGAAAGTAATTCCCAACATCTCGATCTTCTCTAGGTCGTTTTTCTTAATCCAGCAGTCCACATAGTCTTGGCGGAAGCGAATCTTGTATTGGTTTTCTGCAACGAATGTGCCTTCGCACACGATAAGTGATTTGAACATATTATTTGAATTGGTAAACTAGGTAGCCTTGCTCTTTCGCCCACGCTGGGTTGTCGTGGATTCTTTGGTGACAGGGGCGGCATACAGCCAAGAAAGTGCGCTTCTCACAAAGGTTTTTTCCTCGTCCACTTTTGTGGTGGATGTCGGTTGCTTCCCTATCACATACTTCACATCTGCCGTTTTTTTCTTCAAGATACTCTCTCCTTACCCTACTGTATTCAATGCTTCGCTTTTTGAGTCTGGCTGAAATGGGATTGAGTTTCCCTCCTCTTTTCTTGAATCCGCTTTTGGTTTTAAGTGGAGTTTTGCGTCTGAGCATAAGACAATAATTTTACCGATCTGTTCTTTTTTGAGAACCGATTTTGCTGATGTTTCGATTTGATTGATAAGGCTACCAGTCACTCCGATCTTGTCACCTAGTTCACGCACGGAAAATCCAAGACGCAGGCGAGCATCGCGCAAGTGTGCGCCAAACATCTTTCTAGCGTTATGCTTGATGTTTCTGCTATGCTCTATAGCTGATAGGTAGCTATTGTATGCGACTTCTAACTGGTGCATATCGATGGAGTATAGACAAACATATTGACAGGTCAATCTTTTTTTTGTAGTATTAGAGGCTATGGATAACCACAACAGCAACATTGATTTGGACATGACGGCATTCAAGTTTCTTGAGTTTGCCAGAAAGTCCGTTCTGATAACAAATATGTCTCTCGCCGAAGCGATGGGACAAGGAATATTTTCTAACTACGAGGTTTTTAACGGAGATGGAGGATACCTAATCATGGGAGTCCGGCCAAACTCTACTGCGATAGCCGCGACATATACTGGCAAACGAGTCCTTTGGTCAGAACTCGCATTGATCAAAGACGAAGACCTAGAACTCCATCACAAACTTCATGCCGTAGATTGCTCTGATGATCATATGTCTGATCTAACTTGGACAAACATTGTAGACCAAATCGAAGAATGGGTGAAATGCGAGCGCGAAGAAATTGATTTGGATTATCGGTAACGATAACGCTTGACAGAATTATACCATCTGATATGATGGTCAATGTGTGAGAGATCACACCTCGGCGTAGGAACCGAGTGAGAGAAAATTAAATTAACAACAAAATATATGACCCCTTGTGGTGGTTAATTCCTATGCGT
>ERZ889217.1546-NODE-1546-length-11490-cov-10.703804_pt1 | contig 11490 bp, 10 predicted proteins | sample MGYA00521098_ERZ889217 | MGnify/ENA primary metagenome ERZ889217 (study PRJEB32303, sample SAMEA104408613) | aquatic metagenome | biome: Brackish water; feature: Pelagic; material: water | place: Baltic Sea | collected 2014-06-10T22:04:00 | depth 2,362 m ...
AACTCCGAGTACAAGTCAAAACAACTCATCAGTCTCAGTTAATAGTTCATCGTCTTCTGCAGTAACTGCTACAAAGTCAAGTATTAATCCAATTGCTATTGAAGCATCTGGTCGAGCTCTTAAAAGAGTGCCAAGTGCACGGGGAGACTTGACTTGGAATAAATCACGTGAGATCACCACAAAAAATAAATCATGGAAAACAAAAAAGAATAGAAAAGCATCTGGTGGAAGATATATTTCGTCATCAACAAATCGAGCAAAACTAACAATTTCTACAAGTGGTGATGCTTTTACATTGAGGTTTATGACTGGCAAAAATATGGGCAAGTTTCAAATAAATGTTGATGGAAAGAAACTAGCTGAAATCAATACCAAGTCATTATTAACTAAATCAAAGGCAAAGTCCTGGATCGGAATTGGACCCGGAAAGCACAAAATAGAAATAATTCCAATTCTTGATCCAGGACAAAGTGTGGGGATTGATGCTTATCAAATAGCAAGAGCAGTTTAAATCTATGCACTTGGTTAAAGTGTTGTTATGGCAAAGGCTTTAATTACAGGACCAACATCGGGTATCGGTTTAGAATTTGCTCATCAATTAGCTCAAAAAGGTTATGACCTAATTTTAGTATCAAGAAATTTAACCAGACTTAATGCTCTAGCAACAGAAATTAATAATAAATATCGTGTTGCAGCACAAGTCTTGGAAGCAGATTTAGCAACAGATGCAGGAATTAAAAAAACTTGTGAATTAATTGATAATGACATAGAAGTTGAATTTGTGGTTAATAACGCAGGCTTAGGAATAAATAATTCTTTTCATAAAACTGCATTAAGTGATGAAGTGGGATTGTTAAGCGTTTTAGTAAAAGCTCCTTTAGAGATTAGTCATAGTGCAATCAATCAAATGCTTAAGAAAAATAAGGGTTTTATAGTAAATGTTGGATCTGTTGCAACCTGGACCACAAGTGGGACATATTCTGCGGCAAAAGTTTGGCTAACTTCTTTCAGTGAATCATTAAACACAAACTATAAAAAATTGGGAATAAATGTCACAGTTGTGGCACCTGGTTTGACTCGTACAGAATTTCATCAAAGAGCAAAAATGCCAACAGACGTGTTTCCTAATTGGATGTGGATCTCAACTAATTTGGTTGTGAAAGATTCTTTAAAAGCAGTCTTTAAAGGAAAAGCTGTAGTAATTCCTCATCTTAAATATAAATTAATGTATTTATTTTTAAGATTTTTACCAAGACCAATTGTGAGGAAATTCTCTAATTCTTATCAGTCTCGCCGACAATAAAATTCACAGCATTAGCTAAACCTGGTTTTACTTCTTCTTTGAATAATTTCCAACCCCGAACTTGTACTTGTTCTGCCCAAATTTTGGAATCTTCTTTAGTTTGAATGTAGGTAACTGGTGAATTAGGCCAATCCTCGGTTAAAGGAACTGAATCAAAATAGTGTTCTAACATTTGTGCATTTGGTGGAGCAATTGGATTTGGGGTGGGAAGAGTGGCATCAATAAAAATGTAGCCGGCAAGTTTTCTGTAACTTGCTCTTAATCCACTACCAATTCCTGGCAGCAATGTTCCTGATCTTTCGTGGGCCACAAGAACTATTGGTGTGGTATTTGAAACTTGCATACAGATGTTAAAAACCGCACCAGCAATATCTTCTCGGGCAGATTTAGCACTGGATGTTCTAATTACTAAATCAAATAATGATTCATCAAGGGGTGCTTTTTCAAAAGGATCAGTGATAAAAACTGTGGTTGGGCGAGTCAAGATTTCGAAAGGATTCATGATATTTCAAGGATAAATGATTTTATTCTTGTTCACCAATTTTGTTTTCAATTTGGATTAAGGCCCAAACAATCGCTACACCAACGAGGAAAAGAGTGAATGCAACAACTTCTAAAGAAAATGGTGCCAATAAATCTCTATTTTCTGTTTGCCATGGCCATAAAGCTCTTAGAGAGCCAAGCATTAATCCTGCCAAAATAACTAGTGTTGGCCGCGGTTTTTCTTTGAGTAACCATTTGAGCAAAGACACAAAACTTGCTAATCCCACTAAAGCACCAAGTGCAAAAACTATCAAATACTGAAAATCCAAATCGTTAACAGCACTTATTGTTGTGGCATACATTCCAATTGTTAACAAAATAAAAGAGCCAGAAATTCCTGGCAGAACTAAAGCACAAATTGCAATAGCAGCAGAAAAGAAAATCACAACAGAGCTGGGATCATTTATCACCCCTGGGGCAAGTCCGGTTAACAAAAATGCTGCTAGGGCTGCAACTAAAGCTAAGAAATAATCTTTTATTTTCCATTTTTTATTGACTGCTTTAATAGACATTTTGTAGGGAACATAAATTCCTGCTAAAACCAATCCTGCAAAAATTGCTCTTAGTTCAATCGGGTTTGTTTCAAGTAATGGTTCGATAAATCTTGCCCCTAAAATAAGAGCAATTCCCATACCAACTAATACTGGGATTAAAAGATTCCATTGCATCGTGGCTAATGATTGAAATACTTTTTTAGGATTTCTTATCTTCAATATTGATTTAAATGCAATATCGGCATTAGATAATAATCTGTTGTAAATACCGGTGATAAGTGCAATTGTGCCACCTGAAACACCAGGAATAACTTCAGCAATTCCAATTAGAATTCCTCGTAAAAAATTAAATGAAGTTTTAACCACTTATGCCAAACCTAATTCTGATAATGAAATGACTGCAATATATTTTAAACCTGCTTCTTCAATCTTTTTCCCAGCACCACGATCAACTACTACAGCAACCCCGACCACAATTGCCCCTGCTTCTTTTAAAGCTTCAACTGCAGTTAAAACTGAACCACCGGTAGTTGATGTATCTTCAACTGCTAAAACTTTTTTACCTTTAACATCTGGTCCTTCAATTCTTCTTTGTAAACCATGGGCTTTACCTTCTTTTCTAACCACAAAAGAATTTAGAATTCTTCCCTGAAGTTTGGCTGCATGCATCATGGCTGTTGCAACAGGATCTGCACCAAGTGTTAACCCACCCACTGCCTCATAATCAAATTCTTTAGTTGCATCCAACATTGCTTGACCAACTAATGGAGCAGCTTGTGCATCTAGAGTCACTCGTCTTAGATCTACGTAATAGTCAGCCTCTTTGCCGCTGGAAAGAATCACTTTGCCGTGCACCACAGCTTTTTGTTTGATCTGTGCGATTAATTCGGACTTAACACTTTGTTCACTCACAGGATTAACCTTAATCGTTAAGTCATTGAAAGTAATACTTCACCATGTGGAATACTTACGAATGTACGAGAAAAACTTAAATTCTTCGACTTGAAAAGGAATGATTTTGAACACTGAGCAATTAGAAAAGATGAGAACCGGTAAAGGTTTTATCGCAGCCCTAGATCAAAGTGGCGGAAGTACTCCTAAGGCACTGAAGCTTTATGGAATTGAAGAATCTGCTTATTCAGGCGAAGAAGAAATGTTTGACCTTGTTCATCAAATGCGCACCAGAATTATCAAAAGTCCATCATTAAATGCTGAAAGAACATTGGGTGCAATTCTTTTTGATATGACAATGGAAAAAACCATTGATGGTAAAGGAACAGCTGAATACTTATGGGAAAATAAAAAAATTGTTCCATTTCTCAAAATTGATAACGGATTAGCTACTGAAGAAAATGGCGTTCAAGTTATGAAATCAATCCCAGAGCTTGATGATCGCCTAAAAAGAGCAAATGGTCATAAAGTATTTGGAACCAAAATGCGTTCAGTTATTAAATTAGCTAACCGTAAAGGAATCCAACAAGTTGTTGATCAACAATTTGAAATTGGTAAAAAGATTTTAGCTGCAGGACTTATACCAATTATTGAACCTGAAGTTGATATTAATTCACACGAAAAAGAACAAGCAGAAGGAATTCTAAAATTAGAAATCCTAGATCACTTGAATAAATTAAATGATAAACAAAACGTGATGTTGAAATTAACTTTGCCTTCACAAGTTAATTTCTATGCTGATCTTGTTTCACACCCACGTGTAGTAAGAGTTGTGGCTTTATCTGGTGGATATGCCAGAGATGAAGCAAACAAATTGCTGGCTAAAAACAATGGCGTTATTGCAAGTTTTTCAAGAGCACTGACTGAAGGCTTGTCTGCTCAACAAAGTGATAAAGAATTTGATGACGCTTTGGACAAAGCTGTGCAAAGTATTTACGACGCATCCAACACCTGATAAAAAGCTAACCAGTGCCAGCTTCAGTTGCCGTAATTGGTTCTGGCATTTCAGGTATATCTGCTGCACACAAATTAGTTGATAGTGGTTTTTCGGTCACTATTTTTGATCAAGGCAAAAACCCTGGGGGTCGCCTTGGGTTAAGAAGTTTACGAAACCCACCATTTATAAATAGACCAGTTGATGTGGGTGCTGCATACTTCACAGTTTCACAAACTCAGTTTCAAAACAAAGTTGATCAATGGCAAAGTTTAGGTTTAGTTCATCAATGGACAGATACATTCCATGTTTTTAAAGATTATGAAATAACTACCACCACAGGTCCCATGCGTTATGGTGCAAAAAAAGGTTTAAGAAGTTTAGCAATTCATGAATTAGCAGAATTAACTAAAAAAGGTGTGACACATTTTCAAGAGCGAAAAATCACTTCTGTTGTGGATAACAAGAACAAAGTGTTAGTGGAAAACCAAGAATTTGATGCAGTGGTTTTTGCTATGCCAGGTTTACAAGCATCCCGAATTATTCAAGATGAAGATTTAAAGAAAGAGTTAAGTAAACAAGTTTGTGTACCTGTTTTATCTGCTTGGTTTGTTATTGATAGTGATACCCCAAAATATGATGCCATGTTTGTGAATGATCATGAAGTTATTTCATTAATAATTAATGATGGAAAGAGAAGAAAAGATAATGCCCCAGTTATTAATGTTTTAACTACAAATAATTATGCAAAAACTAGATTAGAAAATATTGACCACTATCTGGATGAAATTGTTGATCATGGGTTAGAAATATGGAACATAAAAAGTGATGTTGTGGAAAAAGGAATAACACGTTGGTCTATGGCCCAAGTTGCACCAAGTTCCAGAGTGGCCATGCCTGAAAGAATGGCTATTGTTGGTGATGCCTACAGCGACAACCCCAGAATCGAAGCTGCGTGGCTAGATGGTGTTGCGGTGTTAAGCCAACTAGAAGTGCTGAACTAGATTCGACCAGGCAAGTTTTAATAAAAGAGTTAGGAAATTTTAAATGCCAGCCATCGTTTTGCTCGGAGCACAATGGGGCGATGAAGGCAAAGGTAAAGCTACTGATTTATTAGGTCATCGAGTTCAATACGTTGTTAGATACCAAGGCGGAAATAACGCCGGTCACACAGTAGTAATTCCTACCAAAAACGGTCCTGAAAAATTTGCACTACATCTTCTTCCTTCAGGAATCCTAACTCCTGAAGTAATTCCTGTTATTGGAAATGGGGTGGTAATTGATCCAGCTGTGTTATTAAACGAAATAAAAGGTTTAAATGAAAGAGGAATTAACACTTCTAAATTAAAAATTTCAGCTGATGCCCACATCATCACTAGTTATCACGTCATGCTTGATAAAACAATTGAAAGATTCTTAGGTAAATCAAAAATTGGCACCACTGGCAGAGGAATTGGTCCAGCTTATGGAGATAAGGTAAGCAGAGTTGGAATTAGAGTACAAGATTTATATGATGAATCAATTTTAAGAAAAAAAGTAGAAGGTTCCCTTGCTTCAAAAAATCAAACACTAGTTAAGGTTTATAACAGAAGAGCAGTTGATGTTAATCAAATTGTTGAAGAATTATTATCTTACGCAGATAAATTAAAACCATATTTAGCAAATACTTCACTACTGCTTCACGAAGCACTACAACGTGGTGAAAATGTTTTATTAGAAGGTGGCCAAGGAACACTTTTAGATGTTGATCATGGAACCTATCCATTTGTTACCTCTTCAAATCCAACAGCAGGTGGTGCTGCAACAGGATCAGGAATTGGTCCCACCAAAATAACTAGAGTTATTGGAATTGTTAAGGCCTACACCACCAGAGTTGGCGAAGGACCTTTCCCAACAGAACTACTTGATGAAAACGGTGAAAGATTAAGACAAATTGGTGGCGAAGTTGGAACCACAACTGGAAGACCACGAAGATGTGGTTGGTATGACGCCGTTGTGGCACGTTATGCCACCAGAGTTAATGGTTTAACAGATTTCTTTTTAACAAAACTTGATGTGTTAAGTGGATTTAAAGACATACCAGTTTGTGTGGCTTATGAAATTGAAGGCAAAAGATATGAAGAAATGCCAATGACCCAAACACAGTTTCATCACGCTAAACCAATTTATGAAATGCTTCCAGGGTGGACCGAAGATATTTCTGCTGCCCGAAAGTTTGAAGACTTGCCAGTTAATGCTCAAAAATATGTTGAATACTTAGAGAAAATTTCTGGGGCCCCAATGAGTGCTATAGGCGTAGGCCAACACCGCGATGCCACTATCTCCAGACGAGACCTGATTAACTAAGTCATATGACAACAGAATTTGTAGCTGACCCACAAGAGGGTAAAAAAGTTTATGATTTAGATCGCGCCCATGTTTTTCATTCCTGGAGTGCCCAAGGTGCCATAAAACCATTACCAGTAGCAGGTGCTCAAGGATCATATCTTTGGGATTATGACGGAAAAAAATATTTAGACTTTTCTTCTCAGTTGGTTAACACAAATATTGGTCACCAACATCCAAAAGTAATTAAAGCAATTCAAGATCAAGCAGCACGTCTAACCACTATTGCGCCACAACATGCAAATGATATTCGTGGAATTGCTGCCAAAAAATTAGTTGATTTAGCACCAGATGGTTTTAGTCATGTGTTCTTCACAAACGGTGGTGCAGATGCAGTAGAAAACGCAGTACGTATGGCAAGAATTCATACTAGACGTCACAAAATTTTAAGTTTTTATCGTTCATACCACGGCAATACTGGAACTGCTATTCAAATGACTGGAGATCCCAGACGTTGGCCAAATGAATTTGCTTATGGCGTAATTCATTTCTTTGGACCATTTCCATACCGTTCACAATTTTGGTCAGATTCACCTGAGCAAGAAACAGAAAGAGCACTAAATCATCTTGAATCAGTAATTCAATTTGAAGGTCCCGCCACAATTGCCGCAATTTGTATCGAAACAATTGTTGGAACTCCAGGAGTGCTTGTTCCAACGCCTGGATACCTTGAAGGTTTAAGAAAAATTTGTGACAAGTATGGAATTTTATGGATCGCTGATGAAGTTATGGCAGGTTTTGGTAGAGCTGGTGAATGGTTTGCTTTTAATCATTCAAATGCTCGTCCTGATTTAATTGTGTTTGCAAAAGGTTCTAACTCTGGTTACATTCCAATTGGTGGTGTAATAATTGACAAACCAATTTATGAAACTTTTGTTGACAAAGTATTTCCAGGCGGACTTACCTACTCAGGTCATCCTTTAGCTACTGCTTCAATTGTTGCCACATTAGATGCCATGAAAGAAGAAAAAATGGTGGAAAATGCTCGCGAAATTGGTAAAAATATCATTGGACCTGCTTTAAAGAAAATGAAAGAAAAGCATCCTTCAATTGGTGATGTTCGTGGTTTGGGAGTTTTCTGGGCAGTGGACTTAGTTAAAGATAAAAAAACTAAAGAATCACTTGTGCCCTACAACGCTTCAGGCAAAGATGCTGCACCAATGGCAGAATTAGGTGCTGAATGCAAAAAACTAGGACTTATGCCATTTATCAACATGAACCGTTTACACGTTGTTCCACCATGCAATATCACTGAAAGTGATGCTAAAAAAGGATTAGAAATTTTAGATCAAGCATTTAATATCACTGATAAATACGCGACATCCTAAAATTATTGTCAATTAGGATAGTGCTGTGCACATACTAGTAATCGGTAGCGGCGCTAGAGAACATGCAATAGTTAAAAGTTTATTACGTGATCCAAATGTAAAGAAAGTAAGTTGTGCACCAGGTAATGCTGGAATTAGTCAAGATGCTGATGTTTTTGAAATTGATATAAAAAATAAAAAAAGTGTTTCAGAATTAGCAGTTTTATTACAAGTTGATTTAGTTGTGGTCGGACCCGAAGCAGCTTTAGCTGCAGGAGTTTTTGATGCGGTAGCAGAAAGAGGAATTGCTTGTTTTGGACCAAGTGCTAGAGCTGCACAATTAGAGTCATCAAAATCTTTTGCTAAAGATGTCATGAATTCAGCAAATGTGGCAACTGCTGAATCTATAACTTGTTTAAACATAGATGATGTCAAGTTAGCGTTAACTAAATTTGGTGCACCATTTGTGATTAAAGATGATGGCCTTGCAGCTGGTAAAGGTGTTGTTGTCACTGAAAATCTAGCCGAAGCAATAGATCATGCAACTAAGTGCTTTACAGATAATGAATCTAAAGTTGTGGTTGAAGAATTCTTAGATGGTCCAGAAGTTTCATTGTTTTGTATTTCAGATGGTAAGAAAGTTATTTCGTTAGCACCAGCTCAAGATTACAAACGAGTATTTGATAACAACCAAGGTCCAAACACTGGTGGAATGGGTGCATACTCACCCCTTGATTGGGCACCAGAAAATATTGAATTAGAAACCATTGAAAAAATAGCTCAACCTGTTATTGATGAAATGAATAAACGTGGAATAACTTTCAAAGGACTTCTATATGTTGGTTTAGCTTTAACTACTACAGGAATAAAAGTTATTGAATTTAACGTAAGATTTGGTGATCCTGAAACCCAAGTTGTGTTAGCAAGATTAGAAACTCCACTTTCTAAAATACTTTATGCCAGTGCAATAGGTGATTTAGGAAAACTAGAGGCACTTAAATGGTCAACAAACAGTGTGATCACAGTTGTGTTAGCGGCAAAAAATTATCCTGGTACACCAGTTATTGGCAATGAAATAGCTGGATTAGCACAAGCAAGTGAAATTGCGGGAGTTCAAATTTTGCATGCAGCAACCACTTTTAATGGTGACAAAATTGTTTCCAATGGTGGTCGGGTCCTTTCAGTAACGGCAACTGGACCTGATTTAACAATTGCTAGAGATAGGGCATACAAAGCCCTCAAAAATATTCAACTAAATGGTTCTCACTACCGAAGTGATATTGGGCTTGTGAAACAATAGAGCAGTGGCAATAATCACCGATGTCTTAGCGACTCGGTACTCCTCTAACCAAATGACCGAGATTTGGTCTCCAGTAAACAAAATAAAACTTGAACGATCACTTTGGATTGCTGTTATGAAAGCCCAAAGTGAACTAGGACTGGAAATTTCAGCAAATAATATTAAAGATTATGAAAAAGTAATTGACAAAATAGATCTAGATTCAATTCGAAAACGTGAAGAAAAAACACTGCATGATGTGAAAGCAAGGATTGAAGAATTTAACGCTTTAGCAGGTCATGAAGATATCCATAAAGGTATGACAAGTAGGGATTTGACTGAAAATATTGAACAATTACAAATTAAACAATCACTTGATTTAATCAATAATAAAACTGTTGCACTATTAGCACGATTAGCTAAATTAGCCACACAATATTCTGATTTAGCTATTACTGGTCGAAGTCATAATGTTGCTGCACAAAGTACAACTTTAGGTAAAAGATTTGCATCTTGTGCTGAAGAAACTTTAATTGCCTATCACAAATTACAGGTTTTAATTTCAACTTATCCATTAAGAGGAATTAAAGGTCCAGTTGGAACTAGTCAAGATATGTTAGATTTATTTGAAAATGATTCAAAAAAAGTTGAAAAACTTGAGCAATTGGTTGCTAAACATTTAGGTTTTGACAAAGTTCTAACAAGTGTGGGTCAGGTTTATCCACGCTCTCTAGATTTTGATGTGGTAGCAACTCTTTTCCAACTTTCTGCTGGTTCATCTTCATTGGCAACAACAATTAGGTTGATGGCTGGAAATGAATTAGTTAGTGAAGGATTCTCCGATGGCCAAGTTGGATCTTCTGCTATGCCACACAAAATGAACTCAAGATCTTGCGAAAGAGTAAATGGTTTAAATGTAATTTTACGTGGATATTTGTCAATGACTTCAGAAATAACTGGTGTGCAATGGAATGAAGGAGATGTTTCTTGTTCTGTTGTGAGAAGGGTAGCTCTTCCAGGAAGTTTTTTTGCTATTGATGGATTAATGGAAACAATGCTTACTGTGCTTGATAAATTCCAAGTATTTAAAGGTGCAATTGATGCTGAAATTGAAAAATATTTACCATTCTTGGCAACAACAAAAATATTGATGCTAGCGATTAAAAAAGGAATTGGACGAGAAATCGCACATGAAGCAATTAAAAAACATGCAATTGCAGCAAGTTTAAATATGCGAGAAGGAAAACCACAAGATTTAATTTCTCGCCTTGCTACAGATAAAGTTTTAGGAATAAGTTTAGATGAGCTAAATTCATTGCTTACAGATCCGATTACATTTACAGGTAATGCCCAAGATCAGGTGAAAGAAATTGTTATTCAAGTTGAAAAAGTTGTGAAACAATTTCCGCAAGCCGCAAATTATCAACCAGCCGCAATTCTTTAAGAAAATTCATTGTGTCAACAGCCCTTGAAATTCCGGGATTTAAACACATTTATTCAGGAAAAGTTAGAGATTTATATGAGAATCAAAATCAAGAATTACTCGTAGTTGCTTCAGATAGAATTTCTGCTTTTGATTGGGTTCTACCAACATTAATTCCTGATAAAGGAAAAATTCTAACAAAACTTTCTCTTTGGTGGTTTGAACAATTATCTGAAATAGTAGATAATCATATTATTTCTGTTTCAGTGCCTGAAATTGTTAAAGATAGAGCAATGATTGTTAAAAAACTCAAAATGTTACCGATTGAAGCTGTGGTTAGAGGATATTTAACCGGTTCAGGATTAATCGAATATAAAGAAAACCAAATCGTGGGGGGAAATAGTTTACCTGCCGGATTAAAGGAGGCAGATAAATTGCCAACCGCGATATTTACCCCTGCCACAAAAGCAGAAATTGGTTTGCACGATGAAAATATTGATTACGAAAAATGTGTTTCCATAATTGGATCTGCAGATGCTCAAACATTAAAAAATAAATCAATTGAGATTTATACCAAGGCAACTCAAATAGCAGAAAAACGAGGCATTATTCTTGCTGACACCAAATTTGAATTTGGTAAACAATCTGGTTCAGAAGAGCTGATACTTGGAGATGAAGTTTTAACCCCAGATTCATCAAGGTTTTGGCCCCAAGATAAATGGCAACCTGGAATTATTCAGAATTCTTTTGATAAGCAATATGTTAGAGATTGGTTAACTAGTCAAGCATCAGGTTGGAATAAAAACAGTGAAAGTGCCCCACCAGAATTACCTTCCGAGGTAGTAGCTAAAACTAGACAACGATACGTTGA
>ERZ889217.1547-NODE-1547-length-11484-cov-8.849856_pt1 | contig 11484 bp, 14 predicted proteins | sample MGYA00521098_ERZ889217 | MGnify/ENA primary metagenome ERZ889217 (study PRJEB32303, sample SAMEA104408613) | aquatic metagenome | biome: Brackish water; feature: Pelagic; material: water | place: Baltic Sea | collected 2014-06-10T22:04:00 | depth 2,362 m ...
GCTGCTAGGGGCTCATCTAATAGCAAGACCGGAGTTTTTTGCGCAATAGCAGTTGCGATAGCGACCCTTTGGACTTCGCCACCAGACAAGGTTGTAACGTGTCGATTGGCCAATGCTGATAAATCGAGGGCGTCCATGACCTCTTTAGAATCTCCAGCCATTTCGATAATCTCTTTAACCGTAAAACCTAATGTGTAGTTCTGGTTTTGGAGCGCCATGGCCCGTATTTTAGCGAGCTGTGCAGATGGGATAAGTATCGGTTGAATGTCGCCAATTGTGATAGTGCCCTTAATGGGTGCAAGATCCCCGGCAATTGCAGCCAATAAAGTGGATTTGCCTGAACCATTAGCACCAACAATTACTGTAATTGAGCCAGCAGGTATCTGCTCGCTGTAATCACAAATGATTTCTCGACCATCTCGAACAATGGTGACTGCCTCGAGTATGATCATCGAGTTTTCCAGATATTGTTTTTTACAGTTACCAGCGCAATCAATACTGGCGCACCCAATAGCGATGTAATAAGACCAATCGGCAGTTCGTTCGGTTGGGCAATGCTTCTGGCGAGAGTATCGGCGACAACAACTAGAAGCGCACCAATGATTGCGGTGTGAATAATTAAATTACGGTGGCTGGGACCATATATAAAGCGGGCGATGTGAGGTGCTGCAAGGCCAATAAATGCGATCGATCCAACTGTGCTAACCGCCCCACCTGCAAGCAACGACAGCGCAACTAGTGCAATCAAACGGGTTCGCGCGACATTGACACCGAGATGAAATGCAGTTGAATCTCCCAATGAAAGTCGATCTAGCGACGGTGAAATTTTCCAGGCAATTACCGCCCCAACAACTGCAGTTGCAGTGATTCCAACAAGATTCTCACGTGTGATTAAGGCTAGTGATCCAAAGTTCCAGAAAGATATTGAGCGAGCATCGGCCCTGGTAACTACTGCCGAAAGAAGGCCAACAGTGGCAGTGAAAATAGCTGATACCGCAATTCCCACAATGATTAAGGCAAATGATGAGAGCTGGGCTCTCAGGTTTGCTAACTTGAAAGTTAAGGAAGTTGCCAACAGCGCACCAATTGCGCCACATGTAATTGCGCCAACTGATCCCACTTGTACAACACCAGTTAATACCGCCAACACTGTGCCAAGAGATGCTCCGGCAGTTGTTCCTAATATTGAGGGTTCTGCTAAAGCATTATTGCATGCACCTTGCGCCATCAATCCTGCAAGAGCTAAAGAAGCGCCAACAATAAGTGCAGCAGTCACACGTGGAATACGTATCTGCCACAAAATTTCATTGCTGCCCGGCGAGAGCAGCGCTGACCAAAAATTATTTATCTGTGTTGCACCGACATAAATAGCAATAAAGGTGGCGATAACAAGCAAGATCGCTGGGGCTATTTTCTTCATTGCGTGAGCGCCCTTACTGAATCGGCAAGTGATGTAACAAGGGAGGGGGTTCTAGGACCAAATGAAAGTAGCAAGGAATCATTAACATCGATAATTGCGCCGCTCTTACCTGCTTGAGTCTGTGCCACACCCGGAAGTTTAAGTAGACCAGGTAGGCCACCGACAGATTGCAGACCTTTTGTCATAACGATAATTACATTCGGATTAAGTGTTGCCAGAGCCTCGGCGGTCATTGTATTAAATGGATATTCTAGCGATTGTGCCCCAACATCTACAGCGCCAATTGCAGAAATCAAAGAGTCGGCACCTGATCCTGGCCCTCCCATCAGATAAATAGATGATGTTCCACGAAGGTACAAAAATGCAATGCGCGGTTTGCTAGGAAGAGTGGAAGTTTGTATTTCAGCCGCAATCGCTCTATTGAGCAATTCGCCTTGTTGCCTAGCTCCAATCGCAGATGCGACTGCTGCAACCTTGCTCGAAATATCTGCAAGAGTCCAACTCTCTGGGGTTTGTACAACATTTATTCCTGCAGCTTTAATCTGATCGATTGCCGACTTCGGCCCAGTTGATGCATCAACAATGACAAGATCTGGTTTTAGAGCAATAACTTGTTCTGAAAGAACCTGATGTCCGGACGTCACAATAGGAATATCTGCTAAAGCTTCTTCAGTACTTGAAATATCACGTCCGATAAGAATTGATCGCGCATTTAACGAGTTCATAATTTCTGCCACACCATTGGCCAGAACCACAACGCGAGACACAGAAAATGTAGCGGGTGAGTTAATTGAGATAGTAGAAACATCATTTTCAGAAATAGTCTGACTCTGGGATTCCTGTGAAGTACCACACCCTGTTAGGAGTATTGCTACCGCAATCAAACCCAATTTCTTCACGGACCTAGTGTGTCAAAACTTTAAGCGACAGATGATCGAACCCTGTCGGATAAGCATCTACGGCAGAAGACTTAGAGTTTGGCTAATGAGGAAGATCTTTTTCGTGGTGTTCACATTGCTCGCCTCTGCAATCAGCCCCGGGGCGAATGCTGCAATAGTAAAAGGAGCGCAGGGACAAGTTCTCTCCGTTTCAGCAAAAACTGCCAAGAGCGGTTCGATGATTACCGTTAAGGGCAGAGGTTTTGATGAGACTGTCGGAATTTACTTAGCATTTTGCGTTGTGCCAAAGAAAGGTCAACTACCGACCCCGTGCGGTGGTGGGATTAATAAGGCAGGAGTCGGTGAAGCTTCATTCTGGATTTCATCTAATCCTCCGCCATATGCAGTTGGTCTAACGCAAGAATTTTTACCCGTAGGGCGTTTCAAAGAAAAAGTTCAAGTTTCACGCAAGATCGGCGAATTTGACTGCGCCAAAGTCAGGTGCGCAATAACTGTACGAGCAGATCATTTGCGAGGGCAAGATCGAAGTTATGACATGTTTATTCCAATAAAAATCAAATAAGGAGAGAAATGAAAAAAATCGTAATTGTTTTAGCGTTGGTAGCTTCCCTGCTTGCGCCATCTCACGCACAGGCAGCAGAGACGAAGTTTCTTGGTGGGCCACTCACAAATCTTGAGCAACAGGGTGCCACCATAAATGTCCAGCTTTCAGCGGTTCCAGAAAAGGCTGGCCTATATATGCAACAGTGTGTTCAATCAACAAGCGGGGCTCGTTCAGAGATTTGCAACAAAGCTGCTGAGCTGTGGATTTCTACTTCACGCGGTGCTTCGTTTCTGCCAACCGACATAATCAAATTTAAGCCAACAGGTGGCTTTATTTCTGGAACTACAACAGTAGATTGCACAGTTTCAAAGTGTGGAATCTTCATGCGATTTGACCACACCGCTGGAGCAGATCTTTCAGAGGATCAATTCATTGCACTTAGCTTTAAATCAGAAGCAACAGGAACCATGGCGCTGCCTATGGATGAAATTACGGCAACAATAAATGGAGTTGCAGTGAGCACGAAGACACCAATTACTCTCGGATACCGCGAGCTAGCCACAGTTTCTGCTGTGTCAAAGGCTGGGGCAACTCTTACCTATGCAACATTGGCTCCTGCTTGCGCACTCAACGGAACGCAAATCACTCCATTGAAGGGCGTCGGCGAATGTGCAATATCTGTAACCTCTGCTGGAAATGCAACAGCAGCTGGCGTGACTGCAATCTTGCCAATTTATTTGGCCCTTGGTGTTCAAACAATTCCAACAATTGCAGCTAACAAATCTGTAACTCTTCCAACTAAGACAAACTTCGGCCAGAAGGTCAAATACAAGGCAACAGGTGAATGTTCAGTCAAGAAAAATAAACTCACCGCAATGAAGGGTAAGTGCACTATTTCTGCCCGTGCTAAAAGTCAAGATGAATTATTCGGAGCACTCAAGACGAAGGTTGTCTTAAAAATTAAATAGAGGATAGGCCAGCGATGCAGAACGCGGTTGCGGATTTAATCTCTGCTTCTGCATCGTAGCCACCCTCAATGCGCTTTGTTGATGCATCAGTAATAGCTTGAATGAAAAGTAGCGCCCGCTGAGTATCTGTAATCCCCATTGCTGTTAATCCAGCAACAAGTGGTGCAAGAAGCGCGCGGTGGGCTGCGCCAATAGCAGCGGCCCGCTCTTGAGGTAACGTACTTGCATTTAGCGCCTTAGCCAATAAGTGGCGACCATCTGCAATATAGGTAAGTGCGCTCTCAATCCACGCCGCAAGACTTTCAATTGGCTCTTCGGTGAGTGCAACAGCTTCTTGTAGATACTGTGCAAAATTCTTAAGCTCTTCGAGTACTAAATCAGCAGCTAAATCTGCGCTGCTTCCAAAGTATTCATAGACCGATGTTCTAGATAATCCCGCACGTTGTGCTACAGCTGCAACAGTTACTGCAGATCCCCCGGATTCAAGGGCGATACTTGCAGCAGCTTCGATTAATTGGTTGCGTCGCCAATCACGGTGCTCAGCTAGAGTTTGGGTTTCAATGCGAGGCATGTGGAGATTCTTTCATGCTTTGAGCAGGTCTTCTCATCGAGCTCTGCTGATTAAGGAGATACTTAAGCCATGCACATACTGCGAAGATTTCCTCAGATGGCGCTGGGCTTTGCACTTGCCTATGCCGGGGTTGGACATCTGACGAGTAGTCGGTTGGAGTTTCAAGCTCAGGTGCCGACGATCTTTAGAAGCTATGCAGATTTTGTCGTGCTGGCCTCTGGCATAGTTGAGATTCTGCTGGGAGTTGGACTAATTGCACTCTGGAAATATCGAGTGCAGATTGGTTGGCTAGTTGGCCTCTTCTTTATTGCAGTCTTCTGGGGAAATATCTCGCAGTATCTAAATGGCGTAGATGCCTTTGGATTAAATAGCGATCGAGCCAGGTTTGTGCGATTGCTCTTTCAACCATTGTTAGTGGCATGGGCCTTGGGTAGCACGGGGGCGTGGAGCACCTACAGGAGATCTCGAGGCTAGTAATTTTTAACGCGCCTTAGCTCGAATAACAGCGGTAGGCTTAATTTCAAGAACAGGAGAAGTTCATGCCGATATGGATGTGGCTTGCTGCAGGTGGAGCGCTTCTCGTTGCCGAAATGCTCACTGTTGATCTTCTCTTTGCTTCACTAGCTTTCTCGGCATTTATGGCAGCAGGGGTCAATGCGCTCGGTTTTAATATGGCAGTGCAGGGTTTCACCTTCGGCCTTGCTGCAGTAATCTCGCTTTTTATTCTGCGCCCTATTGCGTTGAAGAATTTAAAGAAAAGAACACCAGATTTTGCAACAAATGTTGATGCCTTAGTGGGCGTTCCTGCATTAACAATTTCAGTGGTTACAGATCGCTCCGGCCAGATCAAACTCAATGGCGAAATCTGGAGCGCTCGCAGCCAATCTGGAGAAATTGCTGAAGATTCTAAGGTTCAGGTAGTTGCAATCGAAGGCGCCACTGCAGTGGTCAATCAGAAGGGTTAATCAATGATCTCATATTCTTTCGGAGTCCTAGCACTGCTCGTTATTATTTTTGGCGTAATCCTTGCCAAATCTATCCGAATAATTCCACAAGCCAGTTCAGGATTAGTCGAGCGCCTAGGCCGGTATCACCGAACTCTTGGTGCAGGCCTCGCAATTATTATTCCTTTTGTTGATCGACTACGCCCTCTGATTGATATGCGCGAGCGAGTTATATCATTTCCACCGCAGCCAGTAATTACTGAGGACAACTTAGTTGTTTCAATTGATACAGTTATTTATTTTCAGGTCACAGATCCAAAATCTGCGACCTATGAGATTGAAGATGTCATTCAAGGTATTGAACAATTAACAGTTACAACTTTACGTAACGTTGTTGGTGGCCTTGATCTCGAGGCAGCTTTAACTTCTCGTGACTCGATTAACACTGCCCTTCGCGGAGTTTTAGATGAAGCCACGGGTAAGTGGGGAGTTCGCGTTAACCGGGTAGAGCTAAAGGCAATTGACCCACCTCCAAGCGTGCAAGAGTCGATGGAAAAGCAGATGCGTGCCGAGCGTGACAAGCGCGCTGTAATTTTGACTGCCGAAGGTGAAAAGCAGAGCCAAATTCTTACAGCAGAAGGTGAGCGTCAAGCAGAGATTCTGCGAGCAGAAGGCGATGCGCAAGCTGCAATTCTTCGGGCCGATGGCGAGGCTGCTGCAATTAAGAAAGTTTTCGGTGCGGTCCACGATGCCAACCCTGACGAAAAAGTCCTGGCCTATCAATACCTGCAGCAACTACCTGCCATCGCTAATGGAAGCGCGAGTAAAATCTGGGTTATTCCAGCTGAGCTCAGCGGCGCAGCAGAGCAGATTATGAAAGCCTTTAAAAAATAGTTTAAGATAAGCCGCCAAGTAACTTTTGGCGGCACAATCTCTCTAGTAGGGCCTAAAAGATTTATTCATTTTAATTTCCCTCGCCAAGCACTGAAAGATCGCACCGATTTCTCATGAGGTAAGCGTAACCATGGGTATGGATGCACCTGTGCAAGATTCTGAAATTTTCTAAAACTTGGGACCGGGGCATAAGTCACGGCAACTGCGGTATCGCGTGCAAATTGATAAGGATCACCAAGATAAACAGTTAGATCTCGTCGCTCTGTCAAATCGCGCAAACTCTCTAAGTAAAAATAAATTCGCTTTGATGACAGTTGCAACTTAGCGAGTGCTTGCTCATTAAAAACAAATACAACTGGAAGCTCTGGATGGGCAACCAGCGCAGGGTCGCCATCTCCTAGCGAATCAACGGTTAATAAAACTGTGGTTGCCGGCTTCTTGCCTTCAGTAATCAGTGGCCCGGTCGTCGCGGCAAGATCTGGATCTGAAAGTAGCAAGCCCTCTAACGGGGCCGAATCTAATGAAATCTCATCAGGAAAATTCTCAATCGGGCATTTACTTTTTAGGGGACAGTTTGCACACAACTGCGGCGCACGCTTCTGTACTTGCCATCGTGCAAAGCCATACGGCTTTCCAGTTCCACTACCAACTGCCCACTGCCACCCCAACAAATTTGCTGCCCGTGAACCATCAATTAAGTGGCGATACATAGCCTCTTGACCGTGCAACCAGCCAAACTCATTGCGCACAGTCCAGTGCGATGCCAGCCACATGCGACTTTGATTAACCAACCAGCCATCTTCCTCTAATTCATTGGTGGCAAAATCAACACAGGCCATACCTTTGGGCCAGCCATCACCAGGCCTATCTGAAATTTGTTCAAAACGGAGATTTTGAAATAGCCGGACGCCGATTCGCGCATATAAATGTCTCGCATATTCTTGCCACAACAACTCATCACGGTATTTTTCACGATCGCCAAATGGCGCCTTAGCCACGTGATCCCATACTCGCTGCAGTGGAAGCAGATTGTGGCGAATGTAAGGTGAGAGAACCGACGCCCCACGATTGGCAAGTGGCAATACCTCTGATCTATTTTTGGTATAGCCTGAAATGTTTAACTCACTTAGCCTCTGATCTGCTGCGCTCTGCCCACCGGGAATTCGACTTCGCCCTCCACCTGAGTGCAGAGATTTAAAGTCTTGCGAAACGATGCTCTCCAAATCGGCGTTGATATCAATCTCTCTCATTTATCGAAAGCCATCCGATGATCCAAGAGTGTTACTGGTTGGAATTTTTAGCTTGCCAAACATCTCTGGAATGGAGAGTTTATCTCGATCCTTAAAGCTCAGCGAGCAAATATCGCATCTGACCTGCCATTGCATCCAGGAGTAATTTTGATATCCCATTCGGCAGCTGACAACAAAAACTGTGGGCGAAAAAATCCGACACCTCATACATCGTTTGGGAATAATTATTTTTTTGACTACCTGAGATTCTGCGCGGTAGCCATCCTCGTATCTAAATCCAATTCCATAGAGATCAACTTCGAGCAGAAAAGTACCTGGGTTTATCGAACTTTCGAATTTGGCATCAGCAAGGGTTCGATAGGCGTAGAACCCACATTCACAAGATGCAACAGGCGGGGTGTGTTCAGGAAATTGGGCACAGATAGCGCTGTCATCTGCTTTGTAACTATCACCGGTCAAGCCTCGGAGCGTGGGCTCTCTCTCGGTAATTACCGCTAGTTTGTATCCACGCATCTCTTCAAGAGGTAGGTCAAAGGGATCTTCGTAATTAAATCGCCGCTGATTATTGCTAACCCCTCGACGTTCACGTTCACTGGCGAAGCCAATCAGAATAAATGCAGTGATAAACAGACCTGGCACCAAAAATATATAAATGTTCAGAGCAAGGAACACCAGATCCTTGGGAATTAGGGGATCCTCGCTCTCGCTAAATGCACCCGCAAGGTAGGCGAGGGCGAGAACAAATAGGGTGATAACCGGATACATCCGAACAGCGCGAATCAATTTCTGCCGTCTTTCAGCCAAACTCATCTTCAAAGGAGCTCCCCTGTCGCGCGCCAGCCAAGGCTAATAGCGCTGGTAGAGAATTTCATCTCCAGATGAAATTCTGCTATCTCGCTGCTACTCTAAAACCAGGGATAAGGAGCAATATTGTGGCTGAGATTGGTCAACCAGAACGTGTAGTCCGACGGGAACGTGAGAATCAACCTGGACTCGACCCAGTGGTCCCTCTGGCTGAACCTGCATTAGAACCAGCACCGTAGGTTCTTTAAAACTATCGACTTGCTCGTTAGTTTTCAGCCTTTAGCTTCAGTTTGCTAATACTCTTCTCCTTAACACTCACAGATTAAAGGGAGCTACCATGGATGAAAAAGGCTTATTAGAGCTCTGGAACATAAAGCGTTCACAAGTTATAAGCGCTCAGATTGCACCAACGCTGATGTTAGTCGGTGTCTTCGTACTTGCTGCGCTTGGGATATTTGAAGATGCGACAGATGGTGCCAAGTACCTAACTATTGGCGTCGCCGCAGCTACGGGAATCTTGGCAATAATTTCCCAATATGCAACTATTCGTGAGGCCGAGATGCTTTTGGTCGATCTGAAAAGAATAGAGAAGCCATCTGAGTTATCTATGCGCATTTCGAATTCTCGCGGACTGTTATCACTCTCAGCGCTGGCGATGGTGGGACTCGGTATTGCAGTATTCGCACTAGTTGTCTGGGCAGTGCTCGGTTAATTAGTTGGATAAATTTTTCATTCTGGCAGCCTTTATCGCCATTCTTTCGGTGATATTGGTTGCCTATGAACGTCCTAAAAAGAACAAAAATAAGATCACCGGAAGAGGCGGCGACTTCGAGTCCTGAAGGTTTAACGTTTAAAAAGGTCTAATGAGCTTTTGATTGCTTACTGGCTGCTTGCTTAATTCAGAATCCGACCTATAGGACGACACTTCTAGCCACAACAAGCTAAACCCATCCCTTCCAAACCCCTATATGTTTCTCCCATTTCATTTGTAAGTCTTTAGTTCCGCCATAGCTTCTAAATTGGATGATCTCGACTTCAAAGCCACACTTGCAATGTGCCATACAGATTGTGTTGCCATCTACTTCTGGATATTCCAGCGAGAATTGATGTTTACCATTTGATATTCCTGTAAGGATTAGTTCTCCCATTATTTAACCTCCTGCTCATCTGATGGCATCTTTCATCATCAGCAGGTCTTCCTTTAGAACCACCATGCGCAGAGGATGCGGGTTGGTACTAAGCGAGCTAAAGGGCTTAATGCTTAGTTCTTGACCTATTCAAATCTTACCTGCCCCAGCAGACATGGCCTATCGAAGGGTCAGTGAAGTTTGCCAACGCCTGTCACATCCCACCCCTACATTTAGATACAGGGAAAGCGTCGGGTATCTTCGAAGGAGGGAATTGATGTTCGAATTTCTATTTGGTGCGGTTTTAGTATCTCTATATTTGCCACGAAGAGCGCGAAAGAAGCTCGAGAAGGCAAATAAGTTAGCTGGCACTGGTAAGAAGGTGCGCGGGTTGGATGCTGAATTGAAGGCGATTATTTCCGAAGATGTTGAGAAGAATGGAATTGCATCAGATATAAAGCAGTATCTGCTTTCGGTGATTGAGGATGATAAGAATGATATCGAAAAATTTTCGACGCAAAGGCTAGATCAAGCACAAGATATTTTGGATCGTGCGGGGCCATCGGCGATGTTTTGGATGACGGATATTGCGGCACAACTTGCTTTCCTGGCAGCGGCACAAGTCAATGGCATTCCTACCAATGTTGGCGCAGAGGTAGGCGAGAGTGCTACCCCGGAGGCGATAGTTAATGTTGTAGTTCTAGGTTAGGGAGCGTGTTCCAATCGCATAGTAGGTATGTTGTCTGATATTTTCCCAGTTTCTGATTACAATGAATTTTATGAATTTGTCGACCAATAAGAGAAAGTCATGGCTTCCCTATTTCATCGCACTTTCGATTGCTTGGGGCTCTACTTTCATATTTATTAAGGTGTGTTTAGAATTTTTAACTCCAATCGGTGTGGCATTTGCGAGATTTGGGCTAGGTGCGCTCTTCATGTTGTTATACAGCGCAAGACTTAAACTGAAGTTTCCTCGGGAAAAGAAGATCTTAATTCATCTATTTGTGCTCTCTTTATTTTTTAATTCTCTATTTGGCATCTTACTTGCTCTTGCAGAGACTGGAATAAGTTCGGTGCTCGCAGGATTAGGAGCGTCAATCGTTCCCCTAATGACGCTCTTCTTTGTTGCTCTAGTTTTTAGAAGTGAGAAATTAAGTGCTGATCAAATAACTGGTCTAATTATTGGCTTTCTTGGGGCCTTGATGATTGTTGGCGTCTGGAAGGGGATAGGAGATAGCCCATGGTGGGCAATGCTTGCCTTACTAGGTGCCACCATGTGTTACGGAGCTTCCTACCCATACACAAAGAAGTACATTTTGCCCCATGGATTAAGACCAGAGGTAATGGCAACAACACAGCTTTGTTTTTCAGCCGCGACACTCTTGCCATTATTTATATTCTTTGGTGTGAAGCAAGCACCAGAAAATTCGGGACAGATAGGTGCAGCAATCTGCATTGGTGTTATTTGTAGCGGCATTGCCTATGTGTGGAACTTTAAAATCCAAGCGGCCGCTGGTTCTATAGTTGCCTCAACTACCATGTATGTCATACCTATCGTTTCAACCATTCTAGGAATTACGGTTTTAGGCGAATCTGTTACCTGGAATGAACCAGTTGGATGTGCAATCGTTTTGCTGGGAGCGGCAATTAGCCAGGGCCGGATAAATCTCAAATCGTAAAATATGGGCGTTTCGGTATTTTCGGGAAATTACTCGAGCTCTGGTGAGTTGTTAGGGGCTCAACCCCCGGGCCCAGTAATTGAAAGTTATAGAACCCCTAAATCCTGATACTTGTCAGTGGCTGCCTCTAACATCCAAACATGAAACGAAAGTGTCCCAACTGCAACTCCAGCGATGGCGTGCGCACAATCCTTTGGGGAATGCCCTCTGACTGGCCCGATGAATCCAAGTACTACATCGGTGGCTGCCTCGTGGGCGAAAATGATCCCGACTACAAGTGCATCATTTGTGGGTGGGAAGGATTCAAGAGATCCAAGAAGAATGAGTTGGAAATGGGAGCATGGCCCGGTGATTAAGAGTTATAGGACAGTGACAATCTGAGCT
>ERZ889217.1548-NODE-1548-length-11483-cov-18.324554_pt1 | contig 11483 bp, 6 predicted proteins | sample MGYA00521098_ERZ889217 | MGnify/ENA primary metagenome ERZ889217 (study PRJEB32303, sample SAMEA104408613) | aquatic metagenome | biome: Brackish water; feature: Pelagic; material: water | place: Baltic Sea | collected 2014-06-10T22:04:00 | depth 2,362 m ...
TGCGGCGCTCCAAAAGTGAAAGCCACCGTCTGAATAGTGGCTATCGAATGGAAAAAACCGCTCCGCGGGGGTTTTCTCCATCGGCGTGCACCGCATACTGCGGATTGTCCAAGGGAACTCTGTGCGGGAGTTTCCGTGGAGTCAGAACGCGGGGGCGGCTGGGTCCGTGCCTGTCACGTGGGGTCACAAGCAGGAGCTACACCATGATCATGGTAACTATTAACGCAATGTCTTTCCGGGCCGCTTTGACTGCCCTGCCAATGCTTGCGATTACCGTCGCATTGACAGCCTCCGGTTCGATCGCGCTGGCGGTGGTGCCACCGACCGGGTCGCTGCTCGTCGGCAGCGACAACTTCACCTATCCAGATGGCACCATCCTAGGCCTGGCCGGCGGCACGGGGTGGCAGTGGAATTCGACGGCTCAGGCTCAAACCGCACCGCCTGCCTCGGCCTATACCCAGTTTCAGGCCGGGCGAAACGATATTGTCAACAACCAATTCCGGTCCTTCAACAACGGAGGTCTGGCCCGCGCCTACACCGGGGACACCGTCACGCTCGGAGGCATCAACGCGGGCGTCGTCTACTTTTCGACGACGATGGAACGGGTGGGTACCTTCACGTCGTATTCAGGTGTGAGCTCGATGGAAGGCACGAGCGAACGGGTGTTCTTCGGTGTTCCGAGTGACAACAACACGCTCAAGAAGTTCGGTATCGCCCAGAGTGGCTCCGGCCAAGGCACGCTGAACGATGGGCCGGGCGTTGGGACTACGCTCACCGGTGGCAATGCAAACACGGCGGATCCATCCCTTGGCATCATCGCCGCGGCTAACACGTCGTACACGATGGTTGGCGTGATCGACTTCGACAATGATCTTCTCGGTCTCTTCGTCGATCCCGATACAAATGACTTCTGGAACGGGCTGAGCAACACAGCCGACGTGACCAGACCCTACACGGCGTCGAATTTCTCCAATGGCGTCCGGCTCCGCTCGGGTGGTGGCAACGCGACCAATGGTGTCGTGATCTGGGACAATCTGGCGGTCTATACGGGGGCCTCGGTGCCTGAGCCGGCCACCCTGAGTCTGCTTACTGTGGGCGGTGGTGCCGGTCTGCTGACCCTTGCTCGGCGGTTGCGTCGGCGGAGCTGAATCCTGAGGGGGCTACCTCCTGCGTTTACCCCTGCGAAAAGCCCGCGTGAGGCGGTGAGTTGCATGCGAGCGACGGTCACTCCCCTTCTGCTCGCGCTCGGTGGGATGCTTGTGCCGCAGGCCGGGCAGGCGACCGCGCCGACGGTCGTTCCCTTGGAGGTGGAGAGTCGCCATGTGGTCGTGGCGGCTGACCCCCGGTCGTTTCTCGGCTGGCCGTCGATCAACGGGTTTTGGATCTGGGAGGGGGGCCGAGAGATGCTCGTCGGCTACTCGGCCGGGCGGTTTGCCGAACGGGCCCATCACAACATCAAGCCTGGCCCGGTGCAGAGCAGGCTGGCCCGGAGTCGCGACGGCGGCCGCTCCTGGACGACCTGGGATCCGACCGACTTCGTCGGGGACGGGGGCGAGCGACAGGAACTCCCCGCCCCGCTCCCATTCACCGCCGAGGGGTTCGCACTGAGGGCCGTGGGCACCGGCTATCACGGGTCGAGCGATCCGCTCGGGAGCTTCTTCACATCGCTCGACCGCGGCGACACCTGGACGGGCCCGTTCGGGTTTGCGGGGCTGCCGGATGAGCCGGAGATGAAGGACGGCAAGGGCAAGCTGCGGGAGAACACGACCCGGACGAGCTATCTGGTGACGGGCCCCGAGTCCTGCCTGTTTTTCATGTCCGCCCGACGGGGACAGTACCGCGACAAGTGCTTTGTGGCTTCGACCGACGACGGCGGCCGATCGGTCCAATTCCGTTCCTGGATCGTGCCCCCGGACGACCCACATCGGGCGGTGATGCCGGCAGCGGTGCGGCGACCGGACGGCGAGATCGTCGTGGCCCTCCGGCGTCGCGTGCCCGACGACGCCCAAGCCTCCTGCTGGATCGATGCCTATGCCTCCGCCGACGAGGGCCACACCTGGTCGTATCGCGGCCGGGTCGACGAGACAGGCACGGAAAACGGCAATCCGCCGGCCTTGGTTGGGCTCCCCGACGGTCGGCTCGCCTGCTGCTATGGCGACCGCGCGGCCCGCGATGGCATCTTCCTCAAGCTCAGCGACGATGCCGGTCGGACCTGGGGAGAAGCCCTGCCGCTCCGCACCGACTACCAGCCCGACCGGTTCGATGACAGCGACCTCGGATATCCTGTGGCCGGCGTGAATGATCGGAAAGAGCTCATCGTCATTTACTACTGGGCCACCCGGGAGCGGCCCGCCCAGCACATCGCCGCCACCCTGGTGCCGCTGGCGGCATTGCCAAGCGGTGGAGCCAGCCGCTGACTGATCAGTGGCATGCCACAAGGAACGATCGCCTTTGATACATCAAGCCATCCTCGGACAGGATGCTCACTCGCTGGGAAGGACGTTCCGGCTGCTCGGGATCTCCGCGGTGGCGGCCCTGGGGGGCTTCCTGTTCGGCTTCGACAGTGGGGTGATCAACGGCACGATCGACGCTCTGCGAGACGCCTTCGGCTCGGACGACATCGGCACCGGCATGAACGTGGCCTCGATGCTCCTGGGCTGTGCGGTGGGGGCATTTTTCGCCGGTACCTGGGCCGACACCCTTGGCCGCCGGCCCGTGCTGCTGGCGGCTGCCGTGGCCTTCATCGTGAGCGCCTGGGGCTCGGGAATCGCCCGGGGGTCACTCGAGTTTGTGGTCTACCGGTTGCTCGGAGGGATGGCCGTGGGGGCGGCGAGCGTCCTTTCGCCGGCCTACATCGCGGAGATCGCGCCAGCGCGGTTCCGCGGCCGCCTGGTGGCCCTCCAGCAGCTGGCGATCGTGCTCGGCCTGTTTTTCGCCTTCCTGAGCAACTATGTGCTGGCTGCACTGGCTGGCGGGGCGGCGGAGGGCCTCTGGGGAGGCTTTTCTGGTTGGCGGTGGATGTTCTGGATGGAGATCGGGCCGGCAGTCGGGTTTCTGCTGGGACTGTGCCTGATCCCCGAGTCGCCTCGCTATCTCGTGGCAGCGGGCCAGGTCGGGCAGGCCGAGCGGGTTTTGGCAAGCCTGACCGACAGCCGAACGGCTGCGATCCAAATCGAGGCCATCCGGGAGACGGTCTTACACGATCGGAAGCCTCGGATGGCCGATGTGCTCGATCCGGCCACTGGTCGGCTTCATCCGATCGTCTGGGTGGGGATCGGTCTGGCCGTGCTCGTGCAATTCACCGGCATCAATGTCGTTTTTTACTACGGAGCGGTGCTGTGGCAGGCCGCCGGGTTCACCGAGGCCGATGCGCTCCTGACCAACGTGATCGGTGGCTGCGTGAATGTCGGCTGCACGCTGGTGGCGATGACGCTGGTAGATCGGGTCGGTCGCCGGCCGCTGTTGCTTGCCGGAGCCCTCGGGCAGGCGGTGACCCTGGGCGTGATGGCGGCCGTGTTCAGTCAATCGGACCGCTCGCCAGAGGGAGCCCTCGAAATGACCGGCACCGGAGGGATCGTGGCCCTCGTGGCGGCCAACGCCTATATCGCCTGCTTCGCCTGCACCTGGGGGGCGGTCTATTGGGTGCTCGTCGGGGAGATGTTCCCCAATCGCTTCCGGGGGGCGGCCTTGTCGCTCGCGGGAATGACCTGCTGGCTGGCCACGTTCGTGATCACGATCACGTTTCCGGCCATGCTCGACCGGCTGGGACTGGGCGTTTCGTACGGCATCTATGCCGCCTTTGGCGTGGTCGCCTACTGGTTCGTGTACCACATGGTCCGCGAGACCCGTGGCCGCACCCTCGAGGAGATTTCAATGGACCGCGATTGATCCAGAGCACGATTCCACGGGCAAGCCGACCGTGGAGCCGCTTTCACTATTTCGGGGCCATATTTCACTTCCTGGCCGCCTCATTGCCGGCCGTCACCATTTGGATCGCAGGCTCGGTAGTCTGAAAACACATCTTTCCGGAACGTGAACGGAGCCCAGGCTGTTGGCCGGGGATGGAACACGATGTCGACCGTTGGCAAACCCAGAATGGATCCGTCAGCCTTCTCCCCGCATGCCGCGGACGGCCCTCGTCCGCTCGTTGCGATCATTGCCGACACGGCCCAGGCCTACGACCGGGAGATTGTCGCGGGGGCGGCCCAGTACGGCCGGGAAGCGGGAGACTGGGAACTCTACTTCGAAGAGCCGGCCGCTGACCGGGTGCCGGACTACCAAGCCTGGAACGGTAGCGGTGTGATCGTCACCGCGGGGAACGTGGCGCCCGCGGTGGCGGCCGGCCAGGCCGGCCTTCCGGTGGTGATCGTCGGTGGCACCCCATGCGATGTTGACGCGCTCACGGGAATTCCTCGAATCACGACCGATAATCTGCGAATCGGATCACTCGGGGCTGAGCACCTGCTTGATCGCAGCCTGACCTCCTTTGGCTACTACGGGCCACCGGCCGCACCCGCTACCGATTGGGCCGAACTCCGCGGGCGGGCCTTCCGGGAGCGGATCGCCCGGGCAGGACGACCCTGCAATGTGCTCGAGGCCAAGCACTCCGCGACTGATTGGGCCAAGCTCAAGGCGGAGTTGATGGACTGGCTCATGGGCCTGCCACGGCCTCTGGGCGTGATGGCCTGTGACGATCGACATGCCAGGCACCTGCTCGAGGCCTGCCGCTCGGCAGGGCTCCGGGTTCCTCACGACGTCGCGGTCATCGGCGTGGATGATGACGAATTGGTCTGTGAACTGAGTATTCCGCGACTGACAAGCATCGCCCAGTCGACCCGGCGGATCGGTTACGAGGCGGCCCGGTTGTTGGACCAATTGATGCGGCCGGAGCGGCATGGCGCGGCCGCGGACTTCAAGCCTCCGATTCATACCATGATCCCGCCAATCCGTGTGGTCACACGGGCATCGACCGATACGGTCGCGGTCGAAGACGAACTCGTCTCCTGGGCCGTGGCGATGATCCGGGAGCAGGCCTGCCAGGGATTGACCGCTCAGCGACTGGCCGAGTTGGCTGGTGTCTCCCGGTGGATGATCGAACGGCGGTTTCGAGCTCTCGTCGGCCATTCGATCCACGACGATATCGCGAGAATCAGGCTGGGAGAGGCCGAACGACTGGTGCGGACCACCCAGCTTTCCATGAAAGAGGTCGCAGCGCGGTCGGGATTTCATTCCGTTTCCTATCTCACGACGGCTTTCCGGCGAAAACTGGGCACGACCCCGGCGCTCCTGCGGCATCTTGAGCGGGGGAGGCTGGCCGGCGGAGCAGACGACAGTGCGGCCGGGCCGAGGCGGCCGAAGCGGTCGGCACAATCTTCACCGGTCCTGCGGTTCGGTGAACTCAGCGTCCGACGATTGGCCGATCGGCAGGCGCTCGGTGCGGCGGCTGCAGCCGACATCGCAGCCTGTCTGAGACGGATCCTGGCCGGCGGCCGCAACCCGCGAGTGATCTTCGCTGCTGCGCCCTCCCAGAACGAGATGCTGGCCGGGCTGGTGGCAGCCGAGGGAATTGAATGGAGCAGGATCACCGCCTTCCATATGGATGAATACATCGGGCTACCTGAACACTCGAGACAGCGATTCGCCTGCTTTCTCGACGAGCGACTTTACCGCCAGGTCCATCCCGGTACGGTTCATGCGATCGGTGAACTGTCCGACCCGGAAGCCGAGTGTCGCCGATACGCCGCGCTTCTCAACAAGGCTCCGATTGACGTGGTCTGCCTTGGCATCGGAGAGAACGGTCACATCGCCTTCAATGACCCGCCACTCGCTGATTTTGCTGATCCTCGGACGATGCGAGTCGTCCAACTCGACGAGGTGAGCCGTAGGCAGCAGGTGCACGATGGCTGCTTCCGGCAGCTCTCAGAAGTGCCGCGGCGGGCCCTCACGCTCACGATCCCGGCGCTTGTATCGGGACACCATCTCTTTTGCTCCGTTCCGGGCGCTACCAAAAGGGCCGCGGTTGAACAGGCCTTGTACGGTCCCGTCGATCCAACCTGTCCGGCTACAATTCTTCGGACGCATGCCGATTGCACGCTGTACGTCGATGCCAATTCATGGCCGGGTTGATGTAGACTCTCGCTGCTGCATGGTCGTCGTGTCAGCTTCCGGTCGAGCTTTATTCAGCACCTCGTCAAGCCGCACCTCAGCCCCGCCCCGCCGAGTGCTCTCATGGGCGGCCTCCATGAAGGCGTAGATTTCGATCGTCTCGGCTGGGCTTACCGGCGGTTTCCCCGAGCGAAAAAAGCCGGCGATCTCGAGCACGAGCGGATAGTAGCCGGCCGGAGGGCCGAGCTCCGCGGTGCCGTCGCGGCCGTAGGCCCGGCCACCGTAGAGCTGCTTGCCCTCCCGCATCCCCCGAAACGACCCCAGCCGTCCGTCGGCCCACCGTCCCACGACCAGATCCGACGTCGGCGTGTGGGTGCGGCTGACCGCTTCACAGCCAATGCCCATGCAGGTGAACAGGGTCTCGACTCCGTGGATGCCATACCAGAAGAGATCCGGATGGGTGGGCTCAAGACCGCAGGGGCTGGAGGCATCGCAGCCGAGCACGGGGCCCACGCTGCCCGCGCGAACCGCTGCCGTCGCCGGGGCGAAGCGAAGCGTGGAGCTCGAGAAGATCGGCACGCTCGCCTGCTCGGCGAGCCGGTAGATCGTCAGGACATCGGAGAGCGAAGCGGCCACCGGCTTGTCGATAAACAGTGGCTTACCCGCCGCGATCACCTGGCGGGCCTGGGCAAGGTGGGGCCGGCCGTCGTTGGTCTCAAGCAATACACCATCGACAAGTGGCAGGAGCGTTTCGATCGAATCGACGACTGCGACACCAAGCGACGCCACGTCGGCGGTGATCTTCTCCCGCCGCGAGGTGCTCGAGACGATGTCGAGGCTGCCGAGCGGAGTCGCGGCCACGACCCGGAAGCCGGCGAGGAGTTTGGCCTCGGCCGGATCGTCAGGCGGGGTGTCGGCGTTAAAGACCTTTGTGAATGCCACCGCGTGGGAGGTGTCCAGACCGATGATGCCAAGCCGAAAGGGCTCACCCGCCGCTGCGACGCCCGCTGCCCAGGCTGAAAGCCAGACACCTGCGGCCATGATTATTCGTCCGATCATGTGTGGCTCCCTACCCTTGGTTCATCGTTCAACTCGGCTCCGATCGCCTGCCGGGGATTGTGTCTGGTCACCCGAGGCACCTCATCCTGATTGAATCCAACGTCGAGCAGGAGTACGTCCTCGACCCGCCCCATCGATGCCGTCGAGCCGACAAGGTGCGAGCGGTCAGAGGCCCAGGCGGCTCCATCATCCGCGACGAGCACATCTTGACCTGCAAGGCTGAACCGGCCCGGCCCCATCCCTCCGGCGGCCGTGGCATCGGTGACGGCGATCAGGCGATCGATGCCCACCACCCGGGCGATCGTGCGGATGAGTGCTGGCGGCAGGTGGACGCCGTCGGCGATCACCATCACCCAGCGGAGTCCGTCCGCCGCGAGCACCCGCTGGAGAATGTTGTCGTGGCGGTGGAGAACCGCTGGGCAGGCATTGCCGAGATGCGTGAAGGCCGAAAGACCGGCGGTGATCGCTGCCCGGAGCGTCGCCGTATCGGGATCGCAGTGCCCGGCCGACACGACGACTCCCTCGTTTGAAAGCCAGCGAGTGACTGCCAGCCGTGCATCGTATTCGGGCGCAAGCGTGACCATTCGCACGAGGCCATCCCCGGCCGTAACAAGCGCCCGGGCCGCGCCGATCTCTGCTGGGAGGACGTATTCCGCCGGATGAGCGCCGACGAAGCCCTGCTGCGGACTGATGAACGGGCCCTCGACGTGGATGCCGACCATCGCCGCAGCCACCTCGGCGTCGCTGCGATGGAGTTCGGCAAGCCGTGCAATCCTGACAACCATCCGATCGAGCCGATCGGTGATCACCGTGGCCAGAAACTGCCCGCCTCCATCGTCTTGCACGGCTCTGCAGGCATGCCGCATGGCATGAGCCGAAAGCTCATCGGCGTTGAAGTCGACGCCCTTGTAGCCGTTGAGTTGGAGGTCGAGAGGAAGCATCGGGAACTACTATGGCAGGCGCTGCCTTCCTCGGGAATGCCCGGTCAACCACATCACCAAAGAGTAAAAGACCGGTGTGAAAAAGATACCGAAGACGGTCACACCGAGCATCCCGGAAAAGACCGCGGTGCCTAGGGCCCGCCGCATCTCAGACCCAGCGCCGGTCCCCAAGACCAACGGTACCACGCCCAGAATGAAGGCTAGGGAGGTCATCAGGATCGGCCGCAGCCGCAGCTTGGCCGCCTCGAGCACCGCTTCGGCCGGCGTAGCCCCGGCATCCTGCCGCTGCTTGGCAAACTCTACGATGAGGATCGCGTTCTTCGCTGCCAAGCCGATCAAAACAATCAGGCCGATCTGGGTGAAGATGTTGTTGTCGAGGCCCGCCAGCCAGACGCCCGTGATTGCTGCCAAGAGGCACATCGGCACGATCAGGATGATCGCCAGCGGCAAAGCCCAACTCTCGTACTGGGCCGCCAGCACGAGAAATACGAATACCGTGCCGAGGGCAAACACAAGCGTGGCGGTGTTGCCGGCCAGGAGTTGCTGTAGCGAAAGTTCAGTCCACTCGATCTCCATCCCTGGTGGGATGACACCCTTGCCCGCCGGTGGCTGGGCGGAGAGTGTCTGCAGGATCGCGATGGCATCGCCGGAGCTTGTGCCGGGCAGCGTCGCGCCCGAGAGTTCGGCCGAGGGATAAAGGTTGTAGCGGTTGACCACGGCCGGCCCGCTTGAATCATGGATGGTCACGAGCGTGGCCAGGGGCACCATCTTCCCGGCAGCATTGGGAACTTTCAGCCGGCTGATGTCCTCGGGCTGCATTCGAAACGGCGCATCGGCCTGGACAGTCACCTGCCAGTTGCGACCGAAGGCGGTGAAGTCATTGGCGTAGGCACTACCGAGATAGAACTGGAGAGCCTGGTTGACCGCACTAATCGGAACCCCCTGGGCCTGGGCCTTGGCCCGGTCAATCTCAACGAAGACCTGAGGAGAGTTGGCGCGAAAGGTGGTGGTGATGCCTGCCAGGCCAGGCTGGGCCGCCGCCGCCTCGGCCAGCATTTCGAGCGATTCCTGCAGGGCGGCCGGCCCTGCCGAAACCCGATCCTGCAGTTGCAGCTTGAAGCCGCCGGTGTTGCCCATGCCCTCAACGGGTGGCGCGGGGAAGACGGCGACCTGGGCCTCGGGAATGTCGGCCACGGTCCGCCGCAGCCGCCTGGCGATCCGCCCGGCCGACCGCTCAGGGTCGATGGCCCGGGCGGCGAACGGCTCGAGCAACACGAATAAGCCACCGGCATTGGGGAGGTTCGTGCTCGTGACAAGCGAGTACCCGGCCACGGCGATCACGTGTGCCACGCCCGGGGTGGCGAGTGCCTCCCGGGAGAGTTGTGCCACAACCGGCTCGGTTCGCCCCAGGCTCGCCCCGTCGGGCAGTTGGCAGTTGACCACAAGGTAGCCCTTGTCCTGCTCCGGAATGAAGCCCACCGGTACGGTCGTGAAGCCGTAATACGTCAGCGCCATCAGCCCGAGGTAGGCAGCCGCCATGAGAATGGTGGCCTTGAGGAGCAGGCCGACAACCGCTCCGTAGGCTCCGGTGGTGAGATCAAAGAACAGGTTGAAGAGCCGAAAGAACCCGGCCAGGAGCAGGTTTACCGGCGGGGCTACGACCAAGCCGGCGAGGCCCCCGGCCGCGAACAGCCCGAGCCGCACAAGCCAGACCTTCCACTCCACAGGCACGGCCACTACCGCCAGCCCGGCCCGCACGATTGCGAGATCCTCAGCCAACCAAACCGCGAGCAGCCCGGCAAGCAGAGCGATGCCGAGGGTGGGAAGCGGGCGGCGGTGAGGGGTGTCTGCGGCGGCTTCGGCGTGGCCGGCAAACAAGATTGCACACAGGGCCGGGGCGAGCGTGAGCGACACAAAGGCCGAGATCGCGGTACTCGCTGCGATCGTCAGGGCGAACTGCCGGTAGAACTCCCCACTGATCCCGGTGATGAAGGCCGTGGGCACGAACACTGCGGCCAGCACGAGGGCGATCGCCACAACCGGACCCGACACCTCGCGCATCGCCTTCCGGGTGGCAGCGCGGGCTGAGAGCCCTTCCCGCAGCCAGCGTTCTACGTTTTCGACCACCACGATCGCATCGTCCACCACGATCCCGATCGCGAGCACGAGGCCAAACAGCGAGAGATTGTTGAGCGAGAAGCCCAACAGCCGCATTACAGCGAACGTGCCCACGAGCGAGACTGGCACTGCGAGCATCGGCACGAGCGTGGCTCGCCACTGCTGAAGAAAGATGAGTACCACTACGAACACGAGCACCACCGCTTCGAAGAGCGTCTTTGTGACCTCGTGGATCGACTCTTCGACGAACACGGTTGTGTCGTAGTGGATTCGATATTCCAGGCCAGCTGGAAACCGTTCGGCCAGCGTTTTCATCACTTGTCGCACCCGCTTGGCCGTGGCGAGAGCGTTGGAGCTGGGCAGCTGGAAGATCGCGATCGTGATGCTCTCCTGACCGTCGAGTTGGCTGGTCAGATCGGCATTCTTGGCCCCGAGTTCCACCCGGCCCACGTCTGAAAGCCGCACGATTCGGCCGCCCCGCCCCGCCGTGCCGGGCTCCGACTTTACGATCACGTCCGCAAAAGCCGCTGCATCGGGCAGTCGGCCGAGCGTGGTGATCGGCACTTGAAAATCGCTTTCCCCTGCGACCGGCTCCTGCCCCAGTTGGCCGGCAGCGACTTGCACGTTCTGCTCCCGTAGGGCCCTCACGACGTCGGCCGCGGAGAGTCCACGGGTGGCCAACGCGTCGGGGTCAAGCCAGACCCGCATCGCATAGTCCCGCGCCCCGAGAAAGGCTACGTCGCCCACCCCGTCGGTCCGGGCGAGTGCGTCCTTCACCTGGATCAGGGCATAGTTGCTCAGGTAGAGAAGGTCATAGCGGCCGTCAGGAGAGATGAGGTTGACGCAGAGCAGGATGCTCGACGACTTTTTCTTGGTGGTTACACCCTGCCGCTTGACCTCCTCGGGCAGCTTAGCGAGGGCCACGGCCACCCGGTTCTGAGTGAGCACCTGGGCCTGGTCGATGTCGGTGCCGAGTTTGAAGGTGACGTCGATCGCAGCCTGTCCGTCGTTGGTGCTCTTGGAGGAGATGTAGAGCATGTCCTCGACTCCGTTGACCTCCTGTTCGATCGGTGTGGTGACAGTGTCGGCCACCACCTGGGCACTGGCCCCGGGGTAGGCTGTTTGGATCGCCACGGTCGGCGGCACGATCTCCGGATATTGCGAGATCGGCATCCCCACGAGGGCCACGCCCCCCACGAAGAGGATCAGGATCGAGAGGACCGTGGCGAAGACGGGGCGGTCGATGAAGAATTGGGCCAT
>ERZ889217.1549-NODE-1549-length-11476-cov-7.618685_pt1 | contig 11476 bp, 17 predicted proteins | sample MGYA00521098_ERZ889217 | MGnify/ENA primary metagenome ERZ889217 (study PRJEB32303, sample SAMEA104408613) | aquatic metagenome | biome: Brackish water; feature: Pelagic; material: water | place: Baltic Sea | collected 2014-06-10T22:04:00 | depth 2,362 m ...
CCCCAAAACCCCAAAACCCCATCAATATAAAAAAACCATATTCTGAATTAGAAATCCTGAAGAAAATACTTGTGTGCGGCTTGTTTGCAATATACTTATATCTTTGTGTCGACATTTTGAATAAAGTTGAGTTTATGTGATGGGAAATATTCACCGCCTACCTCTGTTTCTGTATCTCTGCTGCCTCTCTTCCTGCTTCTCTATCTTTTTCAGGTCATTCTCGTTCAGGACCTGGATGTCAGGAGCCCAACCTTGGAAGGGCTCGTCCATGGGGTTCGGCTGGAAGAATTTGTTCACCACCTCTTTCTGCTGCGTGTAGAGCTCGTCGAGGGACCGAATCATCGTTTTGTGCGGCTCGAAGTGGTTGCTGGCACCTTCGTTAGCCCTGTTCGCTCGGAAGAACTCCATCTCGGCATCGTTGACGATAGCTGCACCCTTCACGTCCTTGATGTGGACGAGGTCGATGCCGGCGGGCTCGGGCTCGCGCTGGACCTTGTTGTTCGATTTGTAGTCACGGCCGTAGAGTGTAGACGATTTGAAATTCGAAGCCCCGTGCTGATAGCCGCCTCTCCGCTCTTGGTGAGCGAGCCTCTGGTGCTCGTTGATTTGCTCTCTGATGGAGTGAGCTACTGGGAGCAGGAACTCGGCACCAAGCCCTAGGTCGGCGCAGAGCGACTCGGCAAAGTCCTCTGGAGAGTTGTGGGGGTTGTTGATGTCCCATTGGAATTGGTCACGCAACACAATGTTTCCGATTCTCACGTTGATCTGGATAACTTTGAGCAACTCACCCTCCATTTGCTTGTATTGCTTGAACTGATTGACCTGTTTCTTCATGGCCACAACTATCTCGTTCTCAAAGACGGCGGGCAAGTTGTGCTCCTCCATCAGAATCTTGGCAAAGCTCTCGAGATTGAGGTAGGGTTCGTTTTTGTCCCACAAGAACATGTCTTTGAGTCTCCTCCCTTCGAACTCTAAGTCGAGTTTTATCGGAATTAATTAGAGGTTTGGTTGACAATTATTATTTTGGAGACCGCCCGCAGGCCCCGCCATGCTCGTCGTGTTGAAGGCGCTTTAGTTGATCATCTCAAGATCGAGCTCTGCGTTGGTGGCCGACGATTTCAGCAGCGAAAGCTTCGAGATGTGGACCGTGTTCATTCTTGGCTTGTTTGACATGAAATTTTCAAGATAATTCTCGATCGTCTCGGTTATCTTCACCACGTGCCCTTTGATCTTTCCCTGCAGCCAAAGACTCAAGCTGGAGTGGTGGATGCCTTTGTAATAAGAGGGGGTCATCATACAAATTTCTCAACTTACCAGTTTCTCTTGCGACTTCGACTTGCTTGATATTGTATTTGTTCATGATCTCTTGGAGCCGCACTTTGGCGTCTTTGTCTCTATCGTGATCGTGCAACATTATTAAATAGGCGAATTAATATACTTAATTTATGTGATTTGATTTCAATTATAAGCGGGCGTCGATATCCTATTAAGCAGATAAATATTAAAAAAAGATATGCATTCAGGCAACAAGGATCTGCAGGAGGTCGAGGAAGGCGCTCGGGATCAGGGGGCGACTCAGGTGGCGGAGGAGACCAAGTTCGCAGTCACTCTCCAGCAGATGAAAGACATGACCACCAAGTTCAAGGCCCAGATGCGGCTGCAGCAGGAACCGCTGGACCACTTAACCAAAATTATCGAACTCTTGGAGAACGTCGACCAAGACTAAGAGGCCGTCCTCGGCGACAGCGAAGAGAAAAGAACCTACTTCTTCAAGGAGTTGATGGGCTTCACCCAAACCCTCGCCCAATTCATCAAGATCAGCCTGACGAAGCCCGAGTTCCTGAAAACCGTTAAAAGGCTGCCACACCTACTCTCCAGCATTCTCGCGAAGAACATGGAGAATTCAGAGCTATTCGATAGTATGAGATGGGTTTTTGACCACAAGTGCCGGCTCTACCAGCACCACTGCCTCTCCGAAGCAAACGCCATTTTGATTGACAACTCACAGTCGCAGATGCCCGACGAGGAGAGGCAATGGCGGGAGGGCCTGCTCGTCGGCGACTACATTGACGCAGTCAAAATCGACCCGGAGCAAAAAATCAAGTGCTGGATGAAGGCCCAGATTCAGGAGGTACTCTCGGCAACCAAAATCAAGGTGGCCTTCCCGAAAGACACGCACCTCACTTCGCGGGAGCTCAGCAAATTTAGCAACGAGATTGCAAAGATGGGGTCTAAAGCGGAGGGAGAGGAAGACTGGAGAGAGGCCATCCAACTCGACGACAAGGTCGACTGCTACGACTCGACTGGCTACTGGTACGCAAGCCACGTGGTTGCCCGGGAGACCCGAGAGCACCAGAGGGCGATGATTCCCATGGTCGAGATCGCGTTCAGAATATATCACCCGGACGGGGATAAGACTGACAAGAACGGCCAGAAGTTTTACGGCTGGGAGGAGACCTACGACGAGTGGTTCCCCCTCTACTCGGCCCGGCTCAACAGGTTCAACACCCACACAAGCGAGAATATCGACTACATGACCGAGGCCGCCCAGAACAAGAACTCCACAACGAAAGCCTCCACCGACCAATCAAACAACTTCGCCATCGAGGACGAGCTGGACAGCCTCGTGTCGGAGGTCGGCGAGAGCAAGATCTTCGCGGTCCAGAGAGCTCAGTGCCGTTCGGACCTACTCATCGATTTCCTGAACCTGTTCGGGAACCTCGGCGGGTTCGATAAGATGCTGGCCGCCATACAGCAGGAGCCGAGGAGCACGAACGACCTCAACCTGATGGGCAGCTACGTTCAGTGCCTCGGCAAGTCGGCTCCTGTCTTCCACAGGAAGTTTGCAGAGGACTTCTTCCCGAAGCTCGAAGAGGCCGCGCGGGCCGGTATGCTGAGCGCTCCGGCGGCCTAGCTCCGGGTTACGAAAAAAGAGCGGTTCGACGACATTGTCGAGGCGCTCTTCACGAGGCTCATGCCTCGAGTGAAGGACTTGGACCAGACCGACCTCAGCAACTCGAAGACCATACTCACCTGCGAGATCGGGAAGCTGTTCCTGCGCCAAAACTTCCTCGAGCGCCGCATAGACGGCCTGAAGCTACTCTCCGATGTCTCCTACACCTGTGGCCGCATTCTCGAGGGCGGCTCAAGCGCCCAAATTCTGACCGAGAAGCAGATCGAAAGCGAGGAGAGGAAGAACAAAATGGTGGACCAGGTCGTCGAGATGATCTGCAAAGACGGGGAAGTCCTGAATGAGATTTTCACGAAGCAGCGCACCCACGGCTAGCTTGTGCAGCGGGCCGAGAAAATCCTCAACTTCCTGATGACTAAGGAGGCCCTGAGCGACGAAGACAGAGAGCTCATATGGAATGCATCAGAGATCAATGACGGCGACATGCAGGTGGAGCTGTTCAAGGTGCTCTCTGGAGGGGCCCAAAACATGAAGAAGGTCGACAGAGTCTACTTCCTCGAGCGCGTGGGCCAGGTGAAGCCAGAAGACATGATCGGCCGCCACATCGAGTTGATCACAGAGATCTGCACGACGATGAGAGGCGCGAACATGAGCGAGGAGGTGGTCCTGAAGGGCCTGGAGATGCTGTGGACGATCGTGATGAGGTCGGAAAACAAATGCTCGCTGCTCATCGTAAACAGAGCCGCCCTCGGATACTCCGACATCCTGTCGAGGATGAGCATCATCCAAACGATCGAGCAGGCGGAGAAGCTGGCCGAGACCATGAGCACCAAGAAGATGGGGTATGTCATCGTCAAAATCCTCTCGAGAGTCCTTAAATCGTCCTTCCGCCCTCCGACGGGGCACCCGGAGATCGAGAATGCCAGTGACATGGTGGACCACTTGGAGCAGAGGTACAACCTACTGCAGTTGGTCATCGAAGAGTTCCAGAGCTACATGGGAAGAGTCAGAGCCGAAATCTCGACTGGCCGAGAAGATCTCAAAGGGGATCTCTAGGGTAAAGTCATCGTCGACCTTTTCATGCATAGTGATCAAATAACAGAAAGAATTGAATTTATAAAATACTACGCGGGCCGCTCACCGAAGGTGAGGCTGACCTCAAACTACTTGAACATCCTGTGGGAGGAGCTCGTGAGCAAATCTGTAGATGAAAACGACAGTTAGTTAATGTACAAATGGCTGAGGGAGGTCTGTGACCAAGCTTCCTCCGGGGAGAAGTCGACCCAGCCGCTGATCCCCCAGGAGGAACTCGTGAAATTCTACGAGGAAACAATGAACATTGAAAATAAACAAGAAGAAGGTTTTAAGAATTTGAGCATCGAGGGGTTCTACTGTATCCAGAGCTTCATCGTTCTAATCAACAAGATCAACAAAAAACTAATCAAACTCGGAGAATACTACGGCATCTACAAGAGCAAGGACCAGCCAGGGACAAGTGAACCAGAGAAAGAAAAAGAAACTGCAGCGAAGGAAGCTACGAAGAAAGTGAAGATCACAGCCATAGGAAGTGACGGCAGCAAGAAAACAGACTAATTTTCATTCAACGAGGCGGAAGGGGGAGCATCCGGCAAGGCGGCGACCTCGACGGGTACAGGTCCCGCGTACGGCCCGCACAAGCCGAGCAGCACAACCCAGGCGGACGAGAGGCCCGAGGACCCCGACGACCTGCGCATCAGAGTGCTCACCCCTCCCGTGCTTGTGGACGGGTACAACCTCCTCTGGCGGATTGCGACCGAGAGCACCTCGAAGCTGGTGATAGACGCGGCCGCTCGAATCCTGATATAAATGCATTCAAACGTCGCCTACGAGATGGAGCCTTCCGTTCCAGAATTCGATTAAATGTTCATAGATAAGTGCTTAGAAATAATTCAGCAACAATTTCCAGAAATTCAACAAAGATAAAAAGAAGACAAAGACAACATGTTCAAAAATTACGATGCTTTGCCAACGCATGCAACAACTATTCAGATATTAAAATGCCTTCCGATGCAGGAGAGGAAGGTGGCAAGATCCCTTTTTTTGTTAAGGCAGCTGATAAGGCACTCTGAGAGGTGGGGGACGCACTCCATCCGGCCGCACTCATCACTGAAGGCGGGTAAGTACTTGCCAAATCTCCAGGTCGCCAACAACATAACCGGCGACAAAGAGGGCTTCCGGAAGCGGCTAGAGATCGGAATCGACAGCAATGCCACCCTCTGGGATCTGAAGAAGCTGATCGGCGAAAGGATCATCGCGCCGGAGAAGGGAGCGAACACTGCAGAGACAAGGTACGAGGCCCAGTTCCCGTCGGCACCGGTACACCCGGCAACCATCAGAGTGCTCCAAATGAGCTGTCAGCAAGACCTGCAAGACCCCCGAAACGGCGCCGTCCTCTCGGAGCTGAAATTCAAGCCGAACGAGAACCTAGCAATCTATAGGAAAAGGCTGGACTTGCTAGGCTGCGAGCCTATCGTGGCGGACAACGAGGAGTCTGGCCTCCCGGAGCTGACTTTGCGCGCAAAGGAGATCGTTCACAGAATTTTCAGAGAATACTGCCAAACAGGCGGCCGGCCGGTCACTCAATCGCAAGCGATCGCGTTGATCAATAGGTGGAACGGGAACGCCCTCCAGAAAGAGGACGCGAGGGCCACGGTGTTCCTCAGCCAGTACGGGGACAAGGAAACAAAGGAGCTCTCGCATGAGTCCCTACAAAAGTTCATCCTCGACATGGCAGAGAGGGGGGAGGATCTGCAGTTGCGGATGGGGCTGAAAGAAATGGGCTACGCAAAGAACTTGATGTACCTTCCAAGGGACGGGGATCCTGACAACATTTGCCAGCTCCGCCCCGGCAAGGAGCAGATGCCCCGATACATGATCGCGAACAACGAGGCTCACTTTGACATCTTGATGAGCCTACTCGACATGCACAAGGAGGTGTCTTCGAGGTCCCTAGAAATGGTCGAGATGCTCGCCACTTGCCCCATCCTCTACGACCGGGTGATAAGCCTGAACGGAGAGCGCGAGGGAGGAGAACAAGACTTCAACTGGGCGCAAATCTTCGACGCCTCGAACGTTCACAAAATGCTCTACTCCCTCGAGATCGTCGAGGCGATTCTGGTAAGGGACCAGGGCCAGACCACGACGAAGGGCTGGCTCGGCAAGTTCCTCGAGCTGAAAGGGTTCGAGCAGCTCCAGCAGCTGCTCAGCCAAGCGCTCGGGTCCATGAAGGAGCAGGAGATGGTGAGCGACAAGAAAAAGTACATCGACCAGCTGTTCAAGTTGATCCGCATCTTCGTGGTTGCCTCGTCCGAGGTTGAGCCCCCCGCCAAGGAGGAGGGCAGTGAGAGCCAGGGCGAAAAGCCAGCCGAGGGCAAAGCTGGGAAGGACGACGCGTACACGACGCCAAAGAAGCAAATCAAGAAGGCGGCTGAGAAGACCGCCGTCAGCGCCTTTGACGTTGGGCAGATCACGCAGGAGAGCCTCTTCGGAGACTCCGACCCCGTGCCGGAGCAGGAAGACGTCGCCGAGGAGAGTGAGCCCGCGAAGCCGGAGGAAGAGGAGAAGGAGAAGGACAGCTTGGATCACCTGAGGGCAGCCCTGAAAGAGTCTGGTCTCGCGGAGCACATCATCCAGCGGGCGGATATTCCAAGCCTCTAGGGCCAGGTGGTCAAGGTGGTGAGCGTGTTCATCAGCGGGGAGCACATCTCGGGAGACGACCGCCACATCATCGACAGCGCCATGAGCCTCTGGTCGGCCTTGCTTCAGGAGCGGGGGGCGCAGGAGGCAAACCCAGACCCAAAGTCAATGCTCGACTCCAAATTCATCCTACAGGGGCTTTTGGATTGCGAGGATGGCCGCGTTAGGAGCACCTTCCACGCCACTTTCAGGAATATCAGCAAGAGCTAGGTCAGCCTGCGGATCCCGCTGATCGAAATCCTGGTGGAGTAGCTGAGAGCCATCGAGGAGACCGAAAAGAACGTATTTGAGTTCTTTGGGCTCCTCGGGGGTCTTCTTCGAGATCACGTCTCCGACACTCCTCAATCTGAGGATGGCCCTTTCGAGGATCGTGTTCTCTCCGAAGCCTTCCTGCTCTCGATCAGCCTGCTGAAGAAGCACCAGTCCTCGGAGAAAACGAAGGCCTCGCTCACGGACCGCACCCTGCGGGGCCTCCTCGATGTGATCGGCGGGATCTTGGAGTCCGCGAAGAAGCACCCTCAGCGCAAAGCTTACCTCCTAGAGCGAATCGCGGAGACCCAGCTGGTTGACCATATCTTGAACCACTGCCTATTCCGCCTCAACTCGAAGCCGACGGAGCAAGAAATCGCCGAGAATCGGACCTCGATCCAGAGCAAGTGCCAAGTATCGATCTCGAGGCAGTCGGCTTTCAAATTGATGTCCTGGTACGTTGAGTATTTGGAGCCCAAGGAGATGGCCGAGTTCCTCGAGACTCAAATCAGGCCAATCATCATGGATGTCCCGAGGCCCTCGAAGTGGCGGCACTTGCCATCCAGCAAGAGTAGGGTCCTGCAGTAGGTCGGCATCGTCAACCTTGGTTGTATTTGCTACATGATCTCCATGTTGCAGCAGCTTTTCATGGTCCCAGAGTTCAGGTACCAATTGCTGAAGGCTGTCGACAACTCACCGGAGAACATCCAGGAGCACAAGGGGGACAAAATCGATGATCGTCTCCTCATCCAGCTGCAGAAACTCTTCGGCTTCCTCGAGCTCTCGGAGCGGCACGCCTACAACCCGAAGGAGCTTTGCTTCTCGATCAAAGACTACGACGGGACCCCGATCAGAACCGGGGAGCAAAAGGACTCCCAAGAATTCGTCGGCGTCTTCTTTGAAAGATTGGAGACACTGCTCAAGCCGACGACGCAAAGGTACCTCCTCCAGGACACCTTCCAGGGGAACATGTGCTCCCAGTTCATCTGCCAGTCTTGTGGAAAGGTCAAAAACCGGCTGGAGCTGTTCTACACGCTATCCCTGCAGGTGAAGAACTGCACAGGCATCACCGACAGCCTGTCCCAGCTCATCAAGGGCTAGACGATAGAGGAGTACCAGTGCGAGGGGTGCAACAAGAAGGTAGACGTGCTAAAGAGGTCCTTGCTGGCCGACATGCCGAACGTGCTCATCGTCCATCTCCAGAGAATAGTGTTCTCCTTCGACACCTTCTAGAACGACAAGGTGAACTCGAGGTTTGAGTTTCCCAATGTCCTGGACCTGAAAGAATTTTCCTACAAGCACATCATGAAAGATGCGCAGGACGACGAGGACCTCAAGAACCTGAAGGAATTCACCGACGAGGACTACCTCTACCGACTGGTCGGCGTCAACATCCACGTAGGCACTGCCGACCACGGTCACTACTATTCTATCATCAACACAAAGAGGGGTTCCGCAGCTGATCAGGATGCCCCAGACAAGTGGAGGAAAGTCGAGGGCGACCCCTGGAGGGAGTTCAACGACGCAACAATCAAGGGGTTTAACTTCAACACTGAGATGAAGAACGAGGCCTTTGGAGGAGACCCTGAAGCGAACAATGCCAGCAAGAACGCCGACGGAATGACGGACGCGGACTTCGCCGCTTTCCTGTCATCTGCGGGCCAGAGCTACGGCAAGAGCGCCTACATGCTGATTTACGACCGAAAGAGCAAGAAAGATTTGCGAGAGGTCCCCGAGGGCGCTCCCGACGAAGCAGAGGCCTCCAAAGTGGCGTTCAACGCGGTAGAAACGGGCATACCTACCTGGATTTCTGATTTGGCGGAGGCAGACAACAAGAGCTTCATGGTGGACTCCCAACTTTTCAACGAGGACTTCTTTGAATTCATGAAACGGATCTTCAAGCACGTGTCGAACGAGCTCCTACTGACGGCCCACAGATACGACTGGGGCTATCGCCAGCACTTCCAGGACCTGAAAAGAGTCTCCTTTGAAGTGTCTGGGAAGCTACTGTTCGACATGCTTGCATACTATGATAAGAACGCATAACTCAGCGACGTAACCACCAGCTTTGGCAGCCTCCTCACTTTCAGCGACTCGGCTCTTTCGCTCTAGCAAGGGGAGCCGTCCACCGTTGCCACTTTCGCAGATCAATACTTCATCGACGATCGCTGCTCCCATGTCCTGGAGATTCTGTTTGCATGCAGCGACGCGACCTCCCGGAGGTACATCTCCCAGGTCGTCAGCAGGACGGTCCAGCGACTCTTCACGATCCACGCTGGGTGCGATCCAGAGACCAGGGCTGCCTCAGAGGGCGCCAAGCACGTGGAAAGGACGCTGACCTCGTTCATGGACATAGTCCTGGCGGCCTTACACACCAAGGAGTGCGCGAAGAGCTGGACCAGGCTCGAGGCCTTCTTCTAGGTGCTCCTCGACATAGGCAAGTCGTGCTTGACAGCAGCCCAGCACATGCTAGAGAGGTCTGATATCATCGCTGACCTCATCGACTTCATGCTCGGTCACAAAAGTCCGAGGGCGGCAGGCGAAACCGAGAAGAGGACCACGATGGGAGGAGCCGTCCCTCCCCCCTTCCAGCCCCTGTACACTCTCGTTGCGCTCCTCATACGCACGGTGCACACAAGCACCATGGATCTCGGCGAGAGGCTCCCAACGCACGCCGCCCCGAAGCTCGTCTCGGAGCACGAGGGCTTCAAGACCTACTTCTTGTCCGAGGAGGCTCACATCATGTTGACCAAAACAGAGTTCATCGAGAAAGTGATCTTTGACAATAAGTACACCGAGAACGCGGAGTTCTCGAAGGCGCTGGCCCATCTCTGCTACAAAGATCTGAAATTTACTAGGAAGGTCGCGAAGAAGCTTCTAAAGAGCATCTCCTACAGCTCCAACGACGAGGTCTAGAGGCATCTTGTCGTCGTCAGCGGAATTGCTGGGATCAAGGACGAGTTCTAGGAGTAGAGGCTGGAGATTCTCTTCGGATTCGCTTTCCCTATGCACACTAGGGTTGAAGACAAAATCCTTCAGTACGGCGCCCACGTAACGAGGAAGAACACTTACGAAGACGTCTTCCAAATTTCGACTGGGCTCGACGCTAGGAATCATGACGACGCTCTACTGAATCTTCTGTGGAAGTATCAAGGGCGCATGGACTCGTTCACGCTCACGTGTTTGGAGTTCCTCGGCGATCTCTTGGCCTCTGATGAAGCTGTTGCTGAGTATTTCTCTAATCTTGCTGCTCCGAACTACATGATGGCAAGGTACACGGATTGGATGATCCCTTACCTCACAAAGCAGTTAGAAGAGACGAAAAAATACGCAGGTACAGGAACTGAGGAAAAAGCGAGCCGGATCACGAAAATCTAAGGCGTTCTTCAGAAGTATCAAGAATTTTTGGAGGCGAAAAAGGCAGACTTCCAAACCTACATCATCCATGAGGCCGTCGAAGAAAAGGTAGTGAGAGTGATGGACATTGATGACACCCTTGAGCTGACAATTACACAGGTTGCCTGCAAATGGAGTGAGAGCAGGCCCACAGGGGACGGCAACTTGAGCCTAGGCCCTTAGGATAACAAGATGCCGGACAAAAAAGAGAATGCCCTTGCGACTCAGCTCGGCAAAGTTGACGAGACCCTAAAGAGAGTCGGCGCCACCGTCATCACCTCCAATCAAGGTAACGAAGAGCTTCTTGCCGAGGAGAATAGTCGTGCTAACGGTATAGAGGAAGCTTAAGAAGAAGCTGAAGTCGAAGAACCAGGAGTGGACAAGTCCTCTCCCAGCGCGCCAGTCCTTTCTCTTTGCCCAGACCTACTATACAGGCTGACCATTAACAACAAGCATGCCAAGGCAGTTCGGGTCAAACTGAGCTTCACTCCTGTGCAGCCCGAACAGCCAATCAACCTAATTTGGCCCAAGAGCGGCGTCAAAGACTTTGTCAAGTCCGGCTACACAAGCCACCTAATGACTCTCAGAAAAATAACGGCGTCAGATCCCTCTGAGGGATCTTCTGAGATAGACAAGCTCTCAATCGAGGTAAATTGGAAGCCCCACGAGGAGAATGACTTCGAGATGGGCCAGTATGCCTCTTAATCTGACAGACCTGGGAAGGACCAACAAGCACCAAACGAAGCGTAAAGTGGCTCAGCTGTTGGCGCAGAAATAAGAGACCAGAGGAGAAACGGGCTGCAAATTGATTTGTAACCGACGAAAGTTGAAGAAGCAATTGCAGGAGACCGCCACGAAATGGCTACCTCCCCCATGGGTGGATCCGGTAATGTTGGAGACTTTGTGAACGCAGACATTGCAGACCTGCCGGGCGAAGCGGCAGGCACGAGAGCCTGTCCCGTCTGCACCCTGCTGAACGACGCTGATGCAGCTGTGTGCGACTGTTGTGGAAGTGTCCTGGCTTGATTTATGCTGCTAAAATATTATAAACATAATTGAATTAAATTTTTTTCAAAATTCCATACCTACAGAAACCATACAAACGTGAAGTTTCTAATTAAATTAAAATATTGTTATTATTGATTATTTTTTTTTTCATTATCTTGGGGTTTTGGGGTTTTGGGG
>ERZ889217.1552-NODE-1552-length-11456-cov-10.517148_pt1 | contig 11456 bp, 9 predicted proteins | sample MGYA00521098_ERZ889217 | MGnify/ENA primary metagenome ERZ889217 (study PRJEB32303, sample SAMEA104408613) | aquatic metagenome | biome: Brackish water; feature: Pelagic; material: water | place: Baltic Sea | collected 2014-06-10T22:04:00 | depth 2,362 m ...
CGCGCCTATGTCGCCTCATTTAACTTCAAAGGCAGCGATCAGCAAAAGAAAGTCGGCGATCTCTCCGGTGGAGAACGTAACCGAGTCCACCTCGCTAAGTTGCTGAAAACTGGCGGCAACGTCTTGCTGCTTGACGAACCAACGAACGACCTTGACGTTGATACATTGCGCGCCCTAGAAGATTCGCTGGAAGCCTTTCCTGGATGCGCTGTGGTGATTAGTCACGATCGCTGGTTCCTTGACCGCATTGCCACTCATGTGTTGGCCTTTGAAGGCGACAGTCAAGTGCGCTGGTTCGAAGGGAACTTCAGCGAGTACGAATCTTGGCGCAAAAAAGAAATCGGTTCTGCCGCCGACCAACCGCATCGCATCAAATACAAGCCTCTGGCACGTTGATGCAGACAAGTCCCGCCATCCGCGCGATACGCATCGCCTGCGCGTTTGTTTTCGTGCTCTGTATTGCTGGGCTGATCATTTCGTCCATTGCCGGCAACAACGAAGGCTGGGTCCTCAGCATCGGGATGTGTGGTGTGGCTGCCGCAATAATTCTGATAGTCGTTTCTGTAGTCACAGCCAACAAGCGCGTTCCAGAATTTTCCGATGCTCGCGCGCAAGCGATTGAACAACGAATTGCTTATTTGGTGGCATCCGGAGTGAGCGAAGAAGAATTGCGTGAACTCGTGCGTTCTTCAATTCAGCTTGGGCGCGGATTGTGAGCGAAACCGATCAGCAACTCGCCTCGCGCATTGCCACCCAAGCCGGAGTCATGCTTGTTGAACTACGCGATGAGTTGGCAATTGAAGGAATTCATTATTGGGATCTCAAAGATGAAGGTGACGTCGCTGGGCATCGCTACATCATGGATGCCCTCACGCAGGCGCGCCCCGAGGATGTGATCTTGTCCGAGGAGGCTGCCGACAATCGTCGACGCCTGAGTGCCGAACGCGTGTGGATCATCGACCCGATTGATGGCACGAACGAATTCGCTGAACCCCCGCGTTACGACTGGGCGATTCACATTGCTTTGTGGGAAAAGGGAAAACTCACCGTTGGGTCAGTGGCATTACCCACTTTGGGTATCACCTTTGATGCTGACCCTGCGCCCATCGTGCCCCCATCAACCCGCGAACGCCCCCTGCTTGTCACCTCACGAACCCGCAATCCCTACTGCGCCGTCAAGGTGGCCAACGCACTGGGCTGTGATGTGGCGCGGCTTGGATCTGCAGGCGCCAAAGCCATGGCCGTCGTCATGGGTGAGGCTGACATATATGTCCATGATGGCGGAATGTACCAGTGGGACTCAGCGGCCCCCTCGGCCGTGGCCGCCGCCGCAGGCCTGCATGTCAGTCGCACCGACGGCTCACCACTGATTTACAACGAAGAATCCTTGTGGCTCCCCGACTTTTTGGTCTGCCGACCAGAATTCGCCGAGGCTGCGCTACGGGCATTAAACGACTAACTGGGGTACGCTTTGGGAATGAAACGTTTGCCGGGGATCGTCATTGCAGGACTTGCGTCAATTGCCGCTGGAGCAATTCACGGTGGGGCAATCGGCTTACATGCTGAACACCCACAGTTGGCGCGCATTTTCATTGTTGTGACCTTGGCACAACTGGCATGGGGCCTCAGCGCCTTACTGCGCCCACAGCAATGGTTATTGCCCATTGGCGTACTCATTAATGGTGCCGCCGTCGGCGGCTGGATCGCCACCAGGATCGTCGGCATTTCTTGGATTGATGGACTTGAAGTACGCGAGAGCCCACAGTTGGCTGACAGTTTGTGCGCTGGTCTGGGCATCGTGGCTGCCACTGTCGCCTTAGCTGCTCTTCTCGTTGGTGAGCGCGAACTCCCACAAGTACGTTTGGCTCTACCTTCTTTCGCAATCCTGTTATTGACATTGCCAGCAATGTGGAACGGTGCCGCCCACGTTCATAATCACGCAGCGACTTTTGACGCAGCAGGCAACGTGATCAATGAAGCTCAGCCCCACGACCACGGCACGGCGACAACACCCGTCGAACAAATAGTCTCTGAAACCCCAACGACTCCCGCATCGACCTTCGCTGCCTGGCCACGACCCTATGACCCAGACCTGCCACTTGATATTTCCAATGTTGCAAATGTCAGCGCCGAACAAGAGAGCCGCGCCAAGGCGCTCATTGAGTCGACTCAACGCGAACTTCCCACCTGGGCCGATTACCAAACCGCCCTTGCTGGTGGCTGGCAGTCAATTGGTGACGGTTCAACAGGGTTTGAACACTTCATTAAGCGCGAACTGATTCAAGATGACAAGTTCCTTGATCCAACGGCACCAGAAGCCTTGGTCTACAAAGTTGAAGGCGCCAAGCGCACTCTGGTTTCAGTGATGTTCATCGCCAAAACTGGAGTCACAGTTGATGATCCAAGTCTGACCGATTACGCAGGTGGGCTCATCCAGTGGCATTCACATGACAACTTGTGCTGGCGAAATAATGCTCAGGGCGTTCCCGTGATTTCGGGCTTGACCGATGGTGCAGGAAACTGCCCTCCCGGCTCGGTGCGTGGTGGAGGCGACAACGCCATGGTGCATGTGTGGATCACCCCACATCTCTGCGGCCCATTCGCAGCCCTCGAAGGTGCCGGCGCAGGTCGCTCTAACGTCAGCGATTCTGAGCGAGTCGACCTCTGCGGTGCGGCGCATCAACATTCAACTTCGGCGCCGACCACGATTGTGACGACCGATCCAACAGCAACGACCGTCGCCCCAACAATAACGACCTTCGCCCCAGCACCGACCACGACCGCTGCCCCAAGTTTCAACGACACTGGTGCTTCACGAATTTCTCTCGGAGGATTCCCTGGCGTGACCGCCGATCAGCAGGCTCGTGCTGAAGATCTGCTGTATCGCACACGTGAGATTTTGCCAAAGTTTGCTTTGACCAAAACTGCATTGGAAAATGGTTTCACCTCAATCCAAGATGCAGGTACTGGCGTCGAGCACTACATCAACTGGAATTACATCAACGACGAATACGAACTCAACCCCAATTATCCTGAAAGTTTGGTGTATCAAGTTGGAGCGGGTGGCAAGCGGACATTGGTCTCAGCGATGTATATGGTCGGCGACGAATACGAGTTGGCCACTGTCCCCGAAGTGGGTGGGGCATTAACTCAATGGCATATTCATAACAACTTGTGTTTTGATCAAGACCCTTTTGTCACTGGCGTCACCCGCGTGGTGGGTGTTACCAGCGCAGATGGGCCATGTTCTTTCGGCATCAAGTTGAATCCCAATCCCATGTTGCATGTCTGGCTAGTCCCGCAAAAGTGTGGACCATTCGCCGCCCTTGAAGGCGTCGGTGCTGGCCAAGTTAATGCTGGTGAATCACGTCTCTGCGATGAAGCGCATGGGCACGGTTAATTGATCTCTGCACAACCAAAACCCACAACAGCGACAGCGCGCAAACGATCAGCACCACCACCGGCATTGAATCTGATCCCTGAGAATCAATCAGTGGTCCGATCGAAGTGGGCACGATCAATCCCCCAACAGCTGCCGCGCCAATGATCCACGAAGTTGCCGAAGCGGATAAAGATAACTTGTCGTCCACCATGGCCAACATCGTTGGATATTGAGGACCAGCAGCAAAACCAAATACCGCTGCGCCAAACCAGACAGTCCAGATGTCACCCGACCCTACAATCATCACCACTAAGGCCACAACAGAGAGTGCACATGCAGTGAATACGACGAGCAATGGTCGCACTCGCCCACTCACAGGAATGGCAACCAAGCGGCCCAAACAAAAGGCTCCCCAAAATGCGGCGGTCACTAATGCTGGCAGCGAACCCGCCATGCCAATCTCCTCGGCGTAGGTAAATATCCATCCGCCGAAACCCACCTCTCCCCCGATGTACAGCATAAAAAAGACAGACACCACAAGCACTGTGCGGCGCGGCAACTGTGGTCGATTGACATCATCTGAGTGAACAGGGTGTTGAGGTGCTGCACGACGACCAACAATGCACGCTGCAATGATCGCTAACGCAGTGACGACGACAACCGCCAACCACAACGAGTGAGTCCACGCCAAAGATCGGTCAACGATCAGTGGAGCGAAAAGCGCACCCACACCGAACATCAAATGCAAGGCATTCAAAGCAGGACCTGAGCGACCCGATCGAGCCCATACCACCATGGTGTTCATCGCCGTATCGGCCATGCCCGTAGCCGCTCCGATCAAAGCCACTGCGAGACAAGCAACGATGAACTTCTCGCTGATGGCCAACAGCACCGTGCCAACGGCGAATGACACAATGCCGACATGCAAAACCTGATGTCCAGTCCAACGGGTGATCCAACGTCCCCCGAGTAAAGCACCAACAAAGTTCCCGATGGCGACCAGTGCAAAGAGAATGCCGATCACCCCCGTGCTGACATTGAGGCGATCTTCCAAATAGGAAACCGACGGCCCCAACAGCGAGAGGGCCACCCCCATCACCAGAGCGACTGAAAAATATGGGAAAACTGGTTTCAGGGCATGCTCACGATGGTGACCGTACCGTTGGCTCCATCAACAGTGATGACAGCGCCGTTGGGAATTCTTTTCGTCGCATCGGTAGCGCTCACCACGCAGGCGAGGCCCAATTCGCGACTCACGATAATGGCGTGACTAACAACGGCGCCAACGTCAACAACGACTGCTCCGGCTGCCACAAATAATGGCGTCCATGCTGGATCGGTAAACGGGGCAACTAAAACTTCGCCTGGTTCAAGGGCCGATGGATCCGCGGCATCAAGAATGATGCGAGCCTTACCCGTGTACAAGCCGGGAGCGCCTGGAGCGCCAGTGAGTACATCGCCGACCACAACGGCCGTCGTCACCGTTTCCCCGCGCCGAGCCCACTGTGACAGCGGTGGAACAATGCCGTTGACAATAAAGGGTGGCTCAAGATCAAAGAGGTCAAGGTATTGACGCTCTCGTTGCGCCAGGCGGGCGCGAAACTCGTCAGGTTGGGAAGCAAAAGCGTCTAACTCATCGGCCAGCAACATGCAGATTTGTGATCGCGTGTAGCCAGTTCGCTCAGCCAAGGCGAAGGCTGCCACGCGAACTTCGTGCACGACTTTGATGATGTTGGTCTTGGCGCGTTCGCGACCTGCCAAATATAAGTGAGCAGAATGCAAAGCCATATCAAACTGAGCAAGGACATCTGCTTGCGACGTCAAAGCCGTGCGCACTCGCTTCTCGGCTACACGGCGGAGTTCAGCATTTTTCTCGTTGCGAATGCTGGGACTTTGATCGTCCAGTGCACCGCGCATGGTGTCGATCATGGATGTTGCTAAAGCGGGTTTGGTTTCCCACGTGTCCGAACGAATATCCCACTCGTTCGGACCGCGACTTCCGTACTCACCTAAAAATGCATCAAAGCCTTGGCGATACTCTGGTGAATCTTTTGACAGACGCGACAATTCCCACATCGCTCGACTAGGCAAGGCCGAATCCACATCACCGATAGCGGTGATTAATGTCAGCACCAGTGATGGGTCACCGAGAGCAGCGGCGATCGCCCCAAGTGCCCCCGGTCCGATCGAGGTTCCTGCGGTCATATCCAAGTGATGTTCAAAATCTCGTCGCAAAATCGCCGTAAACGACGTCATTCGTGCCACTAACTCGGATTCATCAAGGTTGCTGAGATCGGGACGCGAAGCACGAACCGCGCGTGATACTTCTCGATCTTCAAGAAGATGAGGCAACGACTCCGCCGTCATCACGGCTGTCATCCATGCACCTAGTTTTTCCGTGTTGCTCGGACTCTCGTGCCACGGTTCAGCGACATAGGCAGGCACATCGGGATGAGTGCCGAAATAGGTGGCGTCAATCATTTCGGGAGATAGTCCCGGACCGCGAACGCCGAATAAACGCGCCATCGAGGCATTGATAAACAGGTATCCCCCAAAAGTCCCGACAACTTCTGGTTGCAGGAGATCTACTTCGTGTTCGTCGCAGGTTCCTGCCGAAATCTGACAATCCCGCCAACCCATATTGACCCCTGGTTCAAAAACAACTGTCCAACCCAATGGGCTACATGGGTCGGGCAATACTTCTCCCGCATTGGCGCGGGTGTAGAGGGGAAAATTTCTGCTCGGCGACCAGTCGGTCAACCAGCGATCAGGTAACTCGTTATCTGATGTCATTTCGAATCCCCATTTCTTACATGATCGATGCGCCGCACCCTCACGACCAACAATACTCCCCTATTCATCACCTCGCCGCAGCCTGAGTTGTCACTGTCACACCCAACTGTGGGCCTCCAACAGGAAATTTTCTGATGGCCCAGGCAGACTCTCAAGGTGAGTGAATCAATGTCTCCCAGTGATCGTTCCCGTGACTTGCAGTGGGGGTCATTTACCGAGCGGGGTCCCTGGGATTTAGACCCTCAGAACATTCGCTGGTTGGGATCTACGCAAGCCCTCCGCTCTCAGGCCAAAGCGGAAGTTCCCGTCCTGACAACGCCACGTCGTCTGCCACCAGGGGGACGCGTCATCACGGTAACGATCAACATTGTTAAGGCACTTGCTCCTTGGTTCATAAAAAAGAAGCGCAACAAATATGTCGATCGTTCCGCTAGCCAAGCTGACGTGTCTTTGCGTCTGAGAAAAGCAGTCGAAACTCTTGGTCCGACCTACATCAAGTTGGGTCAAATCATTTCCTCAGGAGAAGGTCTGTTTCCACCTGAACTCGTTGAGCAATTTAAAAAATGTCGTGACCAAGTTCCCGCCGAACCTTTCTCCACCGTGCGCCAAACTGTTGAACAAGATTTGGGAGCGCGTCTTGAAGATGTCTTTGAATGGTTTGACGAAAAAGAATTAGCTGCAGCATCCATCGCCCAAGTCCATGCAGCTCGTTTGCTCACAGGCGAAGATGTCGTCGTCAAAGTACAACGACCGCGGGTGGCGAGCCTGGTGCGCAAGGACCTCACGGTCATGGCATGGATCGCCCCATACCTTGTCGGTCGTATCCCGATTTCTGCGTTGGCGAATCCCCCAGCTCTTGTTGAACTTTTTGCCGAAACCATTGTTGAAGAACTCGACTTTCGTTTGGAAGCAGCCAACATGCTTGACGTCGCCACAATGTTGCATGACTTGGGACAAGAGGGCTACATCGTTCCACGACCCCACCCCTCTCTAGTGACGCGCCGTGTCCTGGTGATGGAGCGCATCTCTGGCTTTAACTTTGATGATGTGGCTGGCATGAAAGACGCTGGCATTGATACAGAAGCAGTAATTCGCACTGGCATGATCGCCTTTATGGAAGGCGCGATGATCCACGGCATTTTCCACGGCGACCTTCACGGTGGCAACCTCTTCGTTCTGCAAGATGGACGAACAGCGCTTTTAGATTTCGGCATTGTGGCGCGCTTGTCGCAAGAACGTCGTTTGGCGTTTCTACGACTGATGCTCAGTGCGACGACCAACGACATCATGGGTCAGATGACCGCGCTACGTGATTTGGGCGCACTACCAATGGACACCGATCTAGGTGCTGTCATCAAAGATCTACGACTTGATCAAGCCACCATTGACCCAACCACACTGTCAGGCGAGCAAATGGTCACTGAGGTGCAGAGAGTGATCAAAGCCCTGCTCGGATATGGGGCGAGTTTGCCCAAAGAACTCATGCTCTATGTCAAGAACATGGTGTTTCTTGATGGGGCAATCTCACGTCTGGCGCCCGAGCTGGACATCCTCGGCGAAGTCGCCAATATCTCCATGATGTTCGCTCAACGCCATGGAGACCGCCTAGGTAAAGAACTCGGAGTTGATCCCGACGCCGTGGCCTTCGATATGTCTGGAGTCAAAGCCAGTTTGGGACTCGAAGATAATGTTGACCGCATGACCTATAAAGAACTACAGGCCAGACGTGATCTGATCCAAAAACGCATGCGCGATCATGTGGGTCATTAACAACTAGGTTGGGTTCTCGTTATGCGCCTTGTCGTCGCTCGTTGCAGCGTTCAATATGCCGGTCGCCTCGATGCCACGTTGCCCGAGGCAGTTCGCTTGGTGATGGTTAAAGCCGACGGTTGCGTGGCCATCCATAGCGATGGTGGTGCATATAAACCCCTGAACTGGATGACGGCACCGAACACCATCGTTGAGTTAGATGGTCAATGGATTGTCACTAATCCCAAAGGCGAAACTCTCACCATCACTTTTCACGAGATATTCAGTGATCACGCTCAAGAGTTTGGGGAAGATCCTGGTTTACAAAAAGACGGTGTCGAGGCACATTTACAAGAACTTCTTGCAGCCCTGCCCGAGACGATTGAAGATGGTCTCATTCTCGTGCGCCGCGAATGGCCCACACCCATTGGTCCCGTTGACTTGATGTGCATTGACCGTCACGGAAATTCCGTAGCCATTGAAATCAAACGTCGCGGTGAGATCGACGGCGTTGAACAACTCGCGCGTTATCTCGAACTCTTACGACCAGATGCCAACCTCAAAGGATTGCGTGGAATCTTTGTGGCCCAAGTTATTAAACCCCAAGCGCGCACAATGGCCGAACAACGAGGGATTGCTTGGGCAGAAGTTGACTATGAAGATCTTCGTGGCCGTCGACCAGAAGAACTACGACTCTTCTAAATTCAGGAGTGACGCACGAGACCTTGATCGATCACAACTCGATCACCGACTGACGTTGTGAACACTGTTTCACCCGAGGCGATTGTCCACATCCGCACAGTCAGAGCGTCTCCCGGCATGACCGGCGAAGAGAAACGACCTTCAATGTGATGGAACTTGGTGACATCGTTATTACACAATGCGCCTAGCAAGGCACGGCCAGTAAAACCATACGAGCACAAACCGTGCAAAATCGGACGATCAAATCCGCCAATAGCAGCGAAGGATGGATCTGTATGCAGTGGGTTACGGTCGCCCGAGAGGCGATACACGAAAGCCTGATCTGGCGAGGTCTGTAATGTCACTTCGTGATCGGGCGTACGCTCTGGTGGAACATTCTGAGGTCCCGATGGTCCGCGGTCGCCATCCCATCCACCTTCACCACGAATGAACACTGATGAACGTGTGGTCCACAACAATTCACCACTCTTCAACTTGGTCTCGGCTTCAGTGACGACAACTGCAGCCTTACCTTTGTCGTACATCGCTACAACTTTGTCTTGCACAGTCACTTCAGCCTCAATAGGGATTGGACGATGCAGCGTGATCGCTTGCGAACCGTGCACCAACATCGCGAAGTTGAATGAACCAATGTCACTCATCGCACTCTTGCCCGCTGAAGCAGTGCCTGAGCCGGCAACAACAGCAAAGGTTGGAAACACAACTTGCTGAATGTCTTTGGTGTTCTCTGTGGTGAATGGGAGATCGCTTTGACCTGCCCCAATTCCCACGGCATACAACAAAGCATCTTTCGAATTCCATGACATGGTACGAATATCGCCGACAGCGCCGACAGCAGATGGATTCAATGGCATTGCATTTCTCCTTAAGTAGTGATGTACAGGTTCTAGTTCTTTACGGGACCAATTTACGAGCGCGGCTGCGGCCAACCGCCTGGAGTTCCGTCCATACCCGAGTTTTTGCGAGCCTTAGCCAACAATTCAGCCACAATCGGGCCAAGAATGGTTGGGTCGTCAACTGGTGCATGCTTTGGTCCACGGACCCAACCTTCAGAGACAGCCAAAATATCGCCACTCGCTTCGAAGATGCGTCCTGTCACGCCGGCCGCTTCGTCAGAAGCCAACCACGTAACAATCGGTGCGATCCAACGTGGCGAACGCTTCTCTCGTTCTTCATCGCTCTCTGGCGCTGGTCCGAGACCTTCGGTCATACGAGTCAAAGCCACGGGAGCAACAGCATTGACTGTCACGCCATAGCGCGACATTTCCAGAGCAGCGATATTGGTGAATGATGCGATGCCAGCCTTGGCGGCTCCGTAGTTGGTTTGCCCAGGGTTGCCGTAAATGCCTGACACCGAGGTGGTGTTGATGATGCGACCCGACACTGGCTTGCCCGCCTTGGACTGTTCACGCCAGTACACGCAAGCAAAGCGTGTCGGAGCGAAAGTTCCTTTGAGGTGCACGTTGATGACCGCATCCCACTCTGCTTCAGACATTGAGAACAACATTCTGTCGCGCAAGATACCTGCGTTATTGACCACGATGTTGAGATCACCGAATGTCTCAATCGCGGTATTGATCAGACGCTCTGCTCCCGCCCAATCGCTGACACTGTCACCATTGGAAACAGCCTCGCCACCCATACCGCGAATTTCTGCCACTACTTGATCAGCAGGACTGAGGTCGCCACCACTTCCATCAACATTGCCGCCTAGGTCATTCACCACAACCTTGGCGCCTTGAGATGCCAAACTGAGGGCGTGCTCACGTCCGATTCCACGACCGGCTCCGGTCACGATTGCAACTTTTCCTTCACATAACCGAGCCATCTCGGATCTCCATTCAACTTTGTCGTCCCACCCACGATGGATGTGACATGTACGTTTTCAATCATAGAGAATGGCATTGGGTAGCGCACCAATCGTTGCTCGCTTCTAGCCTGACAATGTGTCGCTCAACGGTCAAATAACCCCATCTGACTGTGATCTACTGATCGTCGGGGCGGGTCCCGCGGGCATTGCCGCGGCGATCACCGCCACACGTGCTGGGTTGCACGTCATCGTGATCGACAAGGCTCAATTTCCGCGCGATAAATGTTGTGGCGACGGCCTCACCACGTTGGCGTTACGCGAACTTGAAAAACTCAACTTCGACCCGGCGACCGTACCTTCGTGGTTCGATGTTGAGGCCGCTTGGCTGCGCTCGCCAAGTGGACGCGAAGTGTGTGTGCCCTTGCCGACAAGCGGAAAGTTCGCTGCCGTAACTCCGCGCATTGAACTTGATAACGCTTTACTCACGCAGGCTCGGCATGAAGGAATCACCGTCCTAGAGAATTGCGCATATGAATCGTTGAGCGTCAACAGTGAAGAACTTTTTGTTTCGGTGCGTGCCAATGATGAACTGCGTGTCTTTCGTAGCACATGGCTCATTGCTGCCGATGGGATGTGGAGTCCAGTGCGCAAGTCACTCGGTCTCTCCGAGCCCGGATACCTCGGTGAATGGCACGCCTTTCGCCAATACGCCAGCAATGTCACGGGCACGGCAGCGCAACGATTAATCATTTGGTTTGACGCAGATTTGTTGCCGGGTTACGCCTGGAGTTTTCCGCTTCCTGGCAATCGCGCCAATATCGGTCTCGCGTTATTGCGCGATGGCAAGCGACGTATCGGCGATATGAAAGATGTCTGGAATGACCTCTTACAACGAGAACATGTTGTGGAGGCACTTGGTCCAAACTTTGTCCTTGATGACCGACATACCGCCTGGCCGATCCCTGCACGCATTGATCAAGCCATGACTGCTTCGGGTCGAGTGTTATTCGTCGGTGACGC
>ERZ889217.1557-NODE-1557-length-11437-cov-5.907573_pt1 | contig 11437 bp, 10 predicted proteins | sample MGYA00521098_ERZ889217 | MGnify/ENA primary metagenome ERZ889217 (study PRJEB32303, sample SAMEA104408613) | aquatic metagenome | biome: Brackish water; feature: Pelagic; material: water | place: Baltic Sea | collected 2014-06-10T22:04:00 | depth 2,362 m ...
ACCCAGACGACGCTCTCGCTACTCTGGAAGCCCTCGCCGTCCACGTCGGTCCATGTTGTCCCCACGTGAACGAGGTCCCCGGAATCACTCACGACTTCGCATTCCCGCACCGTGTAGGTGGCCGTGTCGGCAACCGGCGGCGCGATGGAAATCCCCATTTCTTCGGTCTTGGTCCGGGCAGCCGTGCTGAGCATGCCCCGAGCGGAATCGTCGTCGCCCCGCTTGATTGCTTCGAGAAATACGACAACAGTCTGCTTTGCCGGAGCCACGGCGTCGCCACCGGGCGTCGCTGCCGAGCAGCCCTGGAATCCCGCGAATAGAAGGACTGCAAAGACAATGCGAAGGAAGAAACCGGCCGAATCAGGCGTGCGCATGGATGTGCGGCTCCGAGCAGATTCGCCGGTCGTCCATAACCGGCGTGGGGTGGGAAAGTGACGCTCTAAGCCCCGGGAGTCAAGACGGTTTCCTGACACGGTTACGCCTGGCGGCGCTGGTAATCTGCAGGGTCTTCGGGAACGGCCTCGGGCCCGCACCTGCTCTGGAGATTTCACCATGGATTCCCGCTGGGTCACACGGACTGGGTGGTTGAGAAGCATGGTCTGGACCGCGTGTGGGCTGGCTCTCGTCGGGACAGCCCCGGGAGCCAGCGACAAGCCACAGCGGCCCCATCCGCGGAGCCGGCCACCAGGAGCCCAGTGGGACCCCGCCAGCGCCGAGATCTTCTCGGCCGACGCCTTTGGCCTGCTGATGGGCCCTCGGCCCGACTTCGCGGGAGTCACGGCGGGCTCGGCCCCGGCCGGGAGCGCGGAGCCTGGCGTGCCCCCAAAGGCCGACGGCGACGGCTTCAAATGGTCTCTGCTCGTCACTGGCGACACACTCACCGACGAGATCAAGGATATGAAGGACGTGCTGGCTGCCGCCACGGCGAATGCCTCAACCTTCAAGGGAGGCGGCTACGACGACGCCCGGCGGGCATTTTCGACACTCGCCCTGGCCTTCGGCATCGTCGCCGCCCATGACGAAGACATCCGCTGGCAGCGAGATGCCGCCACGGCTCGGAAACTCTTCGGCCGAGCCGGCTTCAACTGTAAGGTCGGCACCGATCAGTCGTTCGCTGAATCGAAGCTCTGCCTGGAGGACCTGCAGGGCATGCTCGACGGAAATCCCCCGCGGCGGAAGCCTGAGGACGAGGAGGACTTCCGCTGGAGCAACGTGGCGGCGCGGCCGGCCATCATGTCGCGGCTGGAAGGAGCCGAAAAAATCCTCGCGGCTGGCGTGGCCTCGGCAGGCGAGTTTGGCAAGCAGCGGGACGCCATCCTCCACGAAGCCGAACTGGTCGCCGCTCTGGGAGAGGTCATCCAGCAGCCGGATTTTGAATACCACGACGACGACATCTACCGGCAATACGCCTCGGCCATGCGGGATGCAGCCGTCGGCATTCGGGATGCGTGCCGCGACAAAAACTACGACGCGGCCCGAACCGCCATCGGCCGGATGTCAAAGGCCTGTGGCGACTGCCACGGCGAGTACCGCTGATCGGGCCGTCGGCTCAGGCGTTGATGGGAACCAGCGGCTGGAGTGAGATCAGCTCAGCCAGGCCTGCGGCCGCCAACTCACGGCCCGTGACGTAGCGGTGGGTGCGAATCCAATCGGCCAAGAGATCGTGGCCCGAGCCGAAGAGTTCGCCAAGGAGAACGTCCATGTCTCGCTCGAGATCCGCGAAGTGCCGCGACCACTCCGCCGCCTCGCGAATCCCGATGTGCTCCTCGCTCTGCCACTTCATCGGATGGAACAGCAGCACGCTAAAGGGCGTGACCAGCCGACGCTGGCAGGCGGCCAGGGGCCAGAGCGCCGCCGAGGAACACTCACCGGTGACGATGCCTGTGGCCCGGATGCCCCGCAGCCGCATCAGCGCCACCAGCGACATTGCGGCGTAGGGACTGCCACCGGGAGAGTCGAAATACATCGTGCACTCGCCACCCGGCTGAATGCCCAGCAGCCGCTCGGTGAGATCCGATTCGTTGTCGGTGAGGTCACCAACAACTGCGATCTCGAGTGGCCCCTCCTCCTGGTCAGACTCCGGCTGGCCGTTGGGGGATTCATGACGGGGCATAGACAGACTTCTCCACACGGGCGGCATCGACAGACTACGGGCCGGTGGTGAAGGGATAGAATCTCGTCTCTCCGGCTTCCGAGGGGGAGCCTAAATCGTTGAGCGGCTCGGGGCAAGGAGGCGTGCCGAACTCCTTGAATTCGTCGACCACCCGCGTCGAAGTGGCCTGTGATAGATTCCATGACTTCGATTGACCCCCCGACGCCCCGCTGACCCGAAGCCCCTTCGCTGACCCGGAGCCCCTTCGCTGACCCGGAGCCCCTTCGATGACCAAATCCCATCGCTCGAGTCCGCAGGCCAAAAATGGCTTTTTCACCAGACTGAGAATTGGGGTGGCGCTGACGCTGCTCCTTGCGCTCCCAGCTGCGACCCACGGCCAGCCCGCCGGCGGGGCTGACGGCAGTTTCACGATCGCCAGCGACTCGCTCTCGCTGCGGGCTCCGGATGGCTTCGAGCGGGTGCGGCCCAAGAGCGGCATGGTCGAGACGGAATTTGCGATCCCATCCGCAGGTGACGCTCCAGCGGGCCGGATGACCGTGATGGGGGCCGGTGGCTCGGTGCAGGCAAACGTGGATCGGTGGGCCAGCCAGTTTGCCCAGCCCGATGGCGGCGACCCCAAGGCGAAACTGGTGACCAAGAAGCTGGAGATTGCCGGCTGCCACGCGACGATCGTGGACCTAACCGGCACCTACCTCGACCAGCCCGGCGGGCCCTTTGCGGGTGGACAGACGATCCAACGTCCCGACTTTCGGATGCTCGCTGCGATCATCGAGACGCCCGAGTCGGGCAACTACTTCCTGAAGTTCTACGGCCCGGCCGCCACGGTCGAACAGCACGCCGACGGCTTCGCTGCCATGATTGAAGGCATGGTTCCCGCGACGAAGTAGCAGGCCGCACCTCTCAGGCTGACACACCATGAAAGTTCAGGAATTCCTCGAACACCACGGGATCGCTGGCAACCCGTTCGCTGAGGAAGACGCGCAGACCGACGCCGTCTTCAAGCGGGACTGCCTGGAGACCACCTTCCATCCCGCCTGGGACAAGATCCTCGGCAGCCCCTCCGACCCAAGCACATCAATCGTGTTTGGCGAAAAGGGAAGCGGCAAGACCGCGCTCAAATTGCAGATGGTCCGGCAGTTTGAACGCCATAATCAAGACCATCCAGATGCCCGCACGTTCGTCGTACTCTACGACGACTTCAACCCGTTCCTTGACCGATTCGTGAGCCGATTCGGCAACGCCCGTTCGACTGAGCGGGCGCTGGCCCATTGGAAACTCTGGGACCACATGGACGCCATCCTCTCGCTGGCAGTCACGCAACTCGTGACCGGGCTCATCGAAGGACAGCGGCCACCTCGAATCACCCCCCCGCAGGCCCGCGATCTTGCCCTCCTGGCTGCCTGCTACGACCAGTCAACGGCCGAGTCGTTTCCCTCGCGGTGGCGGCGGCTTCGCCGACGCACGGGCTACCACGGCCGGTTTGGCGGCTGGCCTCGACTGCTCGGGTTCGCGGCCGCCGCCCTGCTCGCCGTGGCGCTCATCGTGGGGGTAATCGCCGGGCGGCTGGAATGGGCCGGCAGTTGGTGGCCCTGGGCGCTCCTCGGGGCGGCCTGGATTCCCGCCGGCCTGCGAAGGCTCAAGTCTACCTGGCGTGCCTGGCGGATGGTGGGCAGCATGCGAACGGGAAACCGCACGGTCGGCCAACTCGCCCGGGCCCTGGCCTCCATGCCCGAGGTCGACCTCGCCGGCCAGCCCCTCCCCGCCTACGCCCGGAGTGACGATCGCTACGAACTCTTCGCCAAGCTCCAGGGGGTGCTCACTGCCCTGGGCTGGACGGCAATGGTCGTGATCGTGGACCGGCTCGACGAACCGCACCTGATCAACGGCTCTGCGGAGCGGATGCGGCTGGTGATCTGGCCGCTACTCGACAACAAGTTCCTCAAATCGCCCGGTCTCGGCTTCAAGCTCCTGCTCCCCGAGGAACTCTACCGATTTATCGAACGGGAGAACGAGCAGTTCAACCAACGAGCCCGCCTCGACAAGCAGAATCTTGTGCCAGCCCTGACGTGGTCAGGCGAAACGCTCTACGACATTGCCTCGATGCGGGTGAAGTCGGCGAGCGTCGGCAGTCCACCGGCCACGCTCGGCGCGCTGTTTGACGACTCGGTGGATGAGCGCCGGTTGATTGACGGGCTGCGGAGCCTGCGGGTGCCGCGGCAGCTGTTCAAGTTTCTCTACCGGCTGCTTGTGGCCCATTGCCACGCCCACACTGCCGAGAAGCCGGTCTACCAGATCCCGATCGAGCGATTCGAGACGACGCTGGCTGTCTTCCGTCGCGATCAGGATGCCTTCGATCGCGGCCTCGCGCCCCGCTGACGCCATGGTGGCCGGCCCCGACCTCTACACGATCGTCGTTGGCCGCGAGGCGATGGGCTGCCGCTTCGAGGTGGTCTTCAACGCCGGAGAGGTGGCCGAGGCGACGGAACTCGGCTGTGAGGCACTCGACCTCGTTGATGAGATTGAGGCCCGCATCAGCGTCTACCGCGAGACGAGCGAGTTTGCAGCGATCAACGCAGCTGCGGGGCAGTGGGTGGCGGTCTCGGCCGAGACATACGCGGTCTTGGAACTCGCCCGCCGGCTCCACGCCCAAACCGACGGGGCCTTCGATGTGGCGGCGGGGTCGCTGGTGAGAGCCTGGGGGTTTCTCCGCCGGCAGGGCCGCACCCCCGCCGGCGATGAACTCGCGGTCGCCCTGGCCAGATCTGGTACTCGCTGGCTCGAACTCGACCCCGAGGGCTACCGCGCGCGACTCACCGCCCAGGGGGCGGAACTCAACCCAGGGGGCATTGGCAAAGGCTGGGCGATCGATCGAGCGGTCGAACACCTCGCCGCAGCCGGCGTGCCGAGCTGTCTTGTGCATGGCGGGCAGAGCAGCGTGCGAGCGATGGGAATCCAAGGCCCCGCAGTGCCCGGGCGGTCGGGCTGGAAAGTGGGCCTGCGGCATCCACTCCGGCCGGGCCGCCGCCTCGCCACCATCACGCTCATCGATCGGGCGTTGGGCACGAGTGGTTCGGGCACCCAATTCTTCGTGGAGCGGGGCCGCCGGCTGGGCCACATCCTCGACCCGCGGACCGGCCACCCGGCCGAGGGTGTGATCACGGCGACGGTGCTCGCGCCGACCGCAGCAGAGGCCGATGCCCTGGCAACGGCTGCCTATGTGCTCGGCGAAGCCGGGCTCCCACAGATAGCTACCCCAGGTAGCGAGGTCGCCGCGATGCTCGTGCTCCCAAACCCCACCGGGGGGCTACGGGTGGTGCTCGCCAACCTGGATGACACGACTGTCATGTTCGAGCCCGAGCCGGGCCTCACCGTCACCCAAATCAAGACCCACGGGGACATCTGACGCCTGTCCCGGCGGCGCAAGGGGGCTCGGTTCGCCTCAGTGCTCCTGGGGATTACACTCTACGACAGCCCGCGGCGCGACGGGCCCGCGATCCCCGACCGTCCTCCATTACGACGTCATGCCCGACTGGTTTCAGGCCTCCTACCTTGGCATCGTCGTGTTTCTGACGCTGACCGGCATCGGATTACCGATCCCCGAGGAGGTGCCGATCGTCGCTGCTGGCGTGGCGAGCCGGGCCGGAGGGCTCGAGTGGTACAAGGCTCTGCCGGCCTGTCTCGTCGGGGCCCTACTCGGCGACAGCCTGATGTATTGGATTGGGCGGACCTTCGGGGCCCGGGTGTTGCGAGAACACCCCTGGTGGTCTGGCTTTCTGACGCCGGAGCGGGAAAAGACGATCGAAGACCTGATCGGCCGGCACGGTATCAAGGCCTTCTTCGTGGCCCGGTTTCTGGTCGGGCTTCGCAGCCCCTTCTACCTCACGGCCGGCATCCTGCGGGTGAAATACCGTTGGTTCCTGTTCGCCGACTTCATCTGTGCCTCGGTCGTGATCGGTGGCTTCTTCGGGCTCGCCTACCTGTTCGGCGACCGCATCAGCGGCGTGATCCAATCGGCCGAGCGGGGCATCACGCTGGTCGTGGTCATCGTGGCCGTGGCCCTGGCGGTGGTGGCGTTCTTCTCGTTTCGCCGCCGCCGGATCCAGATGCTCGACCAAGACCCCGAGGCATTATTCGAGAACCGCGAGATCATCTTCGGCCCCGCCGCCGACCGGATCGCCGATGCCGTACGATTAGGTGAGGTGGAGGGCAAGACGGCCGACCATCGCTCTGCGAACAAGCCGCGGGAGTGACGAGTCGGGATGGAAGCTCCAGCTGACAGCCCTGACCCGCCGGTCTCTCCAACTCCGTCCTTGGCGATGGGCATCGACCTCGCCGCTGCGGCCGTGGCTGCGGCCACGCTTGCTGGCTTTGCTGGCCGCTGGCACTGGCTGCTCGACCTCACGAGCCACTTCCGCTGGTATTGGCTCCTGGCGGCCGTTGGCTGCCTGACGGCGGCCGTATGGAAGCGGCGTTGGGCCGCAGGTGCAGGTGCCCTGCTCGCCGTGGCTCTGAATCTCGTCCCGATCCTCCCCTACTGGCTTCCGAGCGACCAGGCCGACGGTGGCGGTGCTCCGCTCGAGATCATCTCGCTCAACGTGCTGGCCGACAACACCAACACCGATCGGACGATCGCCTACCTGCGTCACCGAGGGGCCGATGTGGTCGTGCTCCTGGAAGTGAGCAGAACCTGGGCCGACGCGCTGGACGAACTCGACGCCCTCTATCCGCATCGGGTCGTCGAGCCCCGAGACGACAAGTTTGGGATCGCCTTGCTCTCTCAATGGCCGCTTGAGGAACCGCGGGTGATCACCCCGGCCGATGGCCCCCCTGCGATCGTGACCGTCCTCCGGCGAGAGGCGTCGGCCTGCCTGCTGGTGGCCGCACATCCACCGGCCCCGGTCTCGGCAGACTGGTCCGCGTGGCGAGACGCCCAACTCGCGGCGTTTGGTCAACTCGTGGCGGTCGCTGATCGCCCCACGATCCTTGCTGGTGACCTCAACGCCACGCCCTGGTGTTTCGGGTTTCGGCGTCTAGTCGCCACCAGCGGCCTCCGTGATTCGGCTGTCGGCCGCGGCATCCAGGCCACCTGGAACGCCCACCGCCCCGTGCCGCGGATCCCGATCGACCACGTGCTTGTCTCGCCCGACATCCTGGTGCTGTCCCGCGAGGTTGGTCGCGACGTGGGCTCCGATCACCTGCCCGTCGAAGCCCGCGTCATCCTGCCAGAGTCTCGCTAGCAGACTGTGGAAGGGTCTGCGCAGCAGCGGCAACGATTTCCGCGGTTCCTATCCGGGCGCACGTTCTTCTTGACTTGCGACGCTGATGCATCGGTGAGGGGCAGGCCCGAACCCCGGCTGCCAGTGTCAACGATTGGATGCTCCCGGTCGTATCACGACCGGACGGCCTGAAGGTCGGCCACGTCCATCCCGAGCCGCTTGAGCTTCTTATAGAGCGTCGTGCGGTTGATGCCGAGTGAGCGGGCGGCCACGTCCCGCCGCCAGCCGGCCCGCTCGAGTGCGTCAATGATCAACTGCCGCTCGGGCACGGCGAGGGCCTGCTTGAGCGGGCTGTCGGCCCGATCGCCGTCTCCCTCCGCTGCCGCCGCCAGCACCGCCGGCGGGAGGTCGGCGGGCTCGATCAGGCTTGTGCGGCCCAGGAACACTCCCCGTTCGACTGCATGCTGGAGTTCGCGGACGTTACCCGGCCAGGGGTGTCGCTGGAGGGTTTCGAGGGCGGCCGTCGTAAACCCTGTCACCTCGCGGCCGGCATGGGCCGCAGCCCGGGCCAGGAAGTGGGCGGCCAGCGAGGGGATATCGGAGGCCCGTTGCCGCAGTGGCGGCATCTCGATCGTGATCACGTTCACTCGCCAGAAGAGATCCGCCCGAAACCGGCCCGTAGCGACGAGCGCCGAAAGGTCTTCGTTGGTGGCCAGGATCACACGGGCATCCACGGCGTGGGTGCGACTGCTGCCCACCGGCTCAAACTCCATCTCCTGCAGCACGCGGAGAAGTTTGACTTGGAGGGCAGGCGAGGCCGTCGCGATCTCGTCGAGGAAGATCGTGCCGCCGTCGGCCAGGAGGAACTTGCCTTCGCGATCGGAGGTGGCGCCGGTGAAGGCCCCGGCGGCATGGCCGAAGAGTTCGCTCTCCAGGAGCGGTTCGGCCAGGCTGCCGCAGGCCACCTCGATGAATCGGCCTCTGCGTCCGCTCGCCTGGTGAATCTCGCGTGCCAAGAGCGACTTGCCGGTGCCGCTCTCACCGGTGACGAGCACCGTGGCTGGTGTGCGGGCGACGCGTCGCGCCAGATCGAGGACATGCTGCATCGTGGGATCGCTGCCAATGATCGGGCTGGGAACCGATGGGGCGGCAGCCAGAGGCGTGATGGATGCGGTGCGTGCGGCAACTGAGTTGCGGGCGACGCCGATGGCGGCAAGCACCGCCTCATCGCGGAGGGGTGCTTCGACCACGGCATCGGCCCAGGAAGGCTTGGCACCACCGGCAGGCACGATGGCCACGATCCCGGCGGCGGGCGACGCCACCCGAATGCCGTCGGCCACGGTGCGGCCACCGTCGGCAGCCAGGTGAGCATCAACGAGGCAGGCATCGCATCGCTCGCGGCCGGGAGACCGGAGCGCCTCAACTGCGGAGCCAGCCGCGAAGGCATGCCAGGACCGACGGCAGAGCCACTCCGCCATTCCCGAAGCCATCCGGCGGTCGTCATCCACGACAAGGACCCGGCCGGCGGGACGGGACGGGGCAGGCGGGAATGCGTTCGACAGGTGCATGGCGACTTCTGAGCGGTGGGGAAGGACGGCCGCTGCGTGGCCACCCACTTGTTTCTAGGTCGCAAAAAGGCGACGGCAGTGTCGCCGCAGGCCGACTCTCTTGCCTGATCGTTCCCCTCGCAGCCGCACGACCGGAATGACCGTTACCAGCCATCGCCAACGACCGCCTTCGGACCGGTTTTCGGCCACTGGGGTAGAATTCACGTATGAGCGAACAACCTTCCGCATCCGACACCTGGCGGATCATCCGCTGGGTGTTTCTGGCAATCATCGCGTGGGGCGTTTTCCATGCGATCGGCGCCTGGCGGTTCAACGGCAATCCGCTGCGGGCGGTGGTGGTACTCGGCTGCGTGGCCGGCTTTCTCGGGTTCTGGATGCTGATGCTTGCCGCCCGGCAGCGGCGGCTTTCTCGAGCGGAGGTGACCCATGTCGATCGTTCTGGGAGCGAGCCTCGATAACGGTCTCGCGCCGCCTCCGGTCGTGCGGCCGGCGCCGCAGCGTCCAGAGAGCGTGACGAGCCTCTCGATCGGCCAGTATCTGATCCGCCGGCTCTCCGATTACGGCATCCGCCACGTCTTCGGGCTGCCGGGCGATTACGTGCTCACCTTCTACAGCATGCTCGAGCATTCGCCGCTCGAGGTGGTCAACTGCACCCGCGAAGACTGTGCCGGATTCGCAGCCGACGGCTACGCCCGCGTGCATGGCATGGGGGCGATCTGTGTCACCTACGGTGTCGGGGGCCTGAGCGTAGCCAACTCGATCGCCGGGGCCTACGCGGAGAAGAGCCCGGTTGTGATGATCTCCGGAGCGCCAGGCCTCGCTGAGCGGGGCGGTGATCCGCTCCTCCACCATCGGGTTCGCGAATGGAGGACGCAGTTGGAGGTGTTCGACAAGCTCTGCGCCGCCAGCCTGGAGATCGTCGACCCAAGTACCGCCTTTCGTGACATCGACTCCTTGCTCGATACGGCCCACCGACTCAAGCGGCCGGTCTACCTGGAGCTTCCGCGAGACATGGTCACGGTGGTGCCCGAGCAGATCCGCCCCTACGTTCATCCCCGGCGGGAGAGCGATCCAGCGGCGCTCGCCGAGGCGGTCAAGGAGGCCTCCGCCCGGATTGCTGCGGCCAAACGGCCCGTGATCATTGCCGGGGTGGAACTCCACCGCTACGGCCTCCAGGCCGATGCCGTGGCGCTCGCTGAACACGCCGGGATCCCAATCGCCGCTACCATGCTCGCCAAGAGCGTCGTCAGCGAGGTGCATCCCCTCTACGTCGGACTCTACGAGGGAGCGATGGGCCGCCGCGAGGTGACGGAGTTTGTGGACGAGAGCGACTGCGTGATCCTCCTGGGCGCGATTCTCAGTGACATCAATCTGGGGATCTTCACCGCCCGATTCACCACTGCCCAGAGCATCTTCGCCTCGAGCGACGATCTGCGAATCAGCCACCACCACTATGAGAACGTGCTGCTGGAGGACTTCATCCGCGAACTGGCGAAAGCAGCTCCGCGGGCCGCCACCCGCGTCTTGCCGCCGGGACCGGCCGCTGCACTCGAGCCCTTCGTGCTTCAACCCAATGCGGCCATCACGACCACGCGGCTCGTCCGCCGGCTCGATGAATCGCTCGACGATCGCACGATCGTGGTAGCCGACGTGGGCGATGCGCTGTTCGCCTCCAGCGACCTCGTGATCCGCGGCCAGACCGAATACATCGCGCCGGCCTACTACACCTCGATGGGCTTTGCCGTGCCCGCTGCTCTTGGCGCCAAGACGGCCCGCCCCGACCTGAAGGTGATCGCGCTCGTGGGCGACGGCGCCTTCCAGATGACGGGGATGGAACTCTCCACGGTCGTTCGCCGCGGGCTGGCCCTCACGGTGATCGTGCTCGACAACAAGGGCTACGGCACGGAACGGCTGCTCCTCGAGGGCTCGTTCAACGACATCAATCCCTGGCAGTATCAGCGGCTCCCGGAGGTGCTCGGTGGCGGCACTGGCTGGGACGTGCACACGGAGGGTGAATTCGATGCCGCACTCGCGGCGGCCCTTGCCGATGAGCAGGCGATGAACATCATCCGCGTCCAGATCGGCTTGAATGACCGCAGCCAGACCCTCGACCGGCTCGCCGCCGGCCTCGCCCGCCGCGTCAAACGCTGAGCGCATGGGCAACCCAAGACCGTCAGAAACCGGATCAACGAGGTCCTGAAAGGGGTCTGGTTCCTTCCCGCTCGGCAAAAGGGTTCTCAGAAGCAGCCTTGGTAGGACCGATGATGATTCAACGCCCATCAATTACTGCGATTACATTCGCCGCCGTCACGCTGCTCGCATCGATTCCATCCACCAACACCGCGATCGGTGCCGGTGCAGGCATTGAGGTGAACGGGAAACAGGACCAGAGACACGAGACAGCCGAGACTTCCAAGCGTGTCCATGATGTCGTGATCTACGGGGGGACGAGCGCCGCGGTCACGGCGGCCGTGCAGACAGCCCGGATGGGTAAGTCAGTGGTCGTCGTCTCTCCCGACCGCCATCTCGGCGGCCTCACG
>ERZ889217.1558-NODE-1558-length-11432-cov-10.416191_pt1 | contig 11432 bp, 9 predicted proteins | sample MGYA00521098_ERZ889217 | MGnify/ENA primary metagenome ERZ889217 (study PRJEB32303, sample SAMEA104408613) | aquatic metagenome | biome: Brackish water; feature: Pelagic; material: water | place: Baltic Sea | collected 2014-06-10T22:04:00 | depth 2,362 m ...
CCTGGCGCGGGCGAAAGTATCCCGCCTCTTGGAGTAGCCGAACGTGCATCGCTATTTGAAGCACACATGGCACACCACTTTGCTAGCGGCAAGAATAGTGGCTTGACACTTCAGAAACAGACAGAGTCTCTATTCAAAATGGCAACTTTTCTTGAGGTGTTGACCCCTGTGAAATTGATCGCTCAATTTCAGCAAGTGGGAGTTGGAACAGTAGAGTCTCGAATTCAGCGAGGGCGAGCAAGTGGAGCGATCCCTAAAGCGTCAGTGGTGCGTGCTAAAAAAGAGCTCTTAAAGAAGGGTAAGTAATGCCAAAGCAAGTCAACCGAATTCCTGGCATCAAGCAGCTGCCGACGGGCGCGTGGCAAGCTCGTTTATTTCATAACGGTGGAGAGGAGTCGCGCAATTTCGAGCGCCTAGAAGACGCTGAGCGCTGGAAGCGCAACCTCAAGAGTGAGCTCGATCGCTGCGCAGAAGGTGTCGAGCGCAAAAAGCGCAAGTGGGTCGCGACCTTTATCGACGAATCTGGTGTTTACACGCGGTCATTCGTAGACGTAGATAGCGCCAACAAATGGGTTGCTCGTGCCGAATTGGCATCCGAGGATGGGCGTCCGATCGATTCTGAGTCTGCACGCATCATGTTTGGCGAGTTCGTTGTTGAGTGGAAGAAAGGCAAGCTGGACATTTCAGGCAAGACACTCGGCACATACAACTCTCAGCTGAAGCTTTACTTGCTGCCGAAATACGGCGAGCGCAAACTTACCTCGATAACAACTTCGGACATCAAGAAGTGGGTCTCGTCTTTAGTGGATGATGGAGTCGGTCCGACCACAATTCGACAGTCATATCGCCTTCTTCACCAAATACTTCAGTCCGCTCTCGAAGATGAGCTAATTGGCAGAAACCCTGCTGTGGGCGTCAGGCTTCCGAAGATTGCATCAAAGCCGAAGGAGGGACTTACAGCAAAAGAGCTTTGCGCCCTTGCTGACGAGTGCGGACCTCATCGGTCCCTGGTCATCTTCTTAGGAGCTGGCGGACTGCGAGTCAACGAGGCTTTAGCCTTGCGGGTTGAGGACTTTGACCTCGATGCCAGGATTGTAAAAGTTGCTCACTCTTGGACAACTGACGAGTTTGGAAAGAAGCTCCGAGATGAAAATGGGGAGTTCATTCCAGGTACCACAAAAACGGGAGAGCAGCGAGAGGTTCCACTCGACAAAAACACAATCGAACTATTCAAGCCATTGCTTGAGGGAAAGAGCGGTCGCGATTGGGTCTTCGTGGGTGAAAATGGCCAGGCACTTGACTATGGCTTCTTTCGTAGAAAATACTTCAAGCCTGCAACGGAAAAGCTTGGTATGAAGAATGTCGTCATTCACTCGTTGCGCCACACAGCTGGTTCCCTATTAGCGAGCCTCGGCGCTCCGATACCAGAGATCTCAAAAATCCTCGGTCACTCTTCAGCCAAAATGACTCTCGATGTTTATGGACACGCATACCCAGCTCAGACCGCTGCATGGATGGACAAACTAGGTGATCACATCACCACTGAAAACTTTTCCTGACGCATAAATTTGAGGCCAAGGGGGATCGAGTATGTCACAAGGAGAAATTCATCAAGGGTTGGCCGAAACTTTTGGTTTCGAAAACCAACCAAACCCGAATCAAAAGAGTTCTGAATACGTAAAGATCGATCTTGACCGCAGAGAGTTCTCAGTTTCGACATTGCTATTTGGTCTAATGAAGCATCTTGGTTGCCAGCCTGAGCAGACCTTCGAAAAGATAGCATGGATGTATTCGTTCAGCGTGCAAGGTCAAACCTGCATTCTTAGCTCTGAGAAATTTGGGCTTCGACTCTACGTACCGATGCACGTAAGCGATCGTTTTCATACTTCAGTTCAAAAAATGTTGAAATTCGGACTCAAGAAGTACTCCAATTTGCTCCAAGAGCAAATCGACAACGACATTTTGGGACTGCATGATTTCGGCATTACTAATCAAACTAGTTTTTTGAGAAGGGGATACGAACTTTTCAGGTCAAAGGCTCAAGAAGCGTATGACCTCGGCAAGCACAAAGGTGAGAAGACAGTCTTATTCGATGGGCCCGTAACGAGCATTAGTTTCAACCAAGAACCCTGGTGGTACTCGTTCGGAGCGACAGTCGCCTACTTTAGCTATCTGGAACACTTGTATTCGGGGCTCTTTGCGTTTACGGGCAAAAGACATACAGCGACGGAGCTCCATCATTTCATTTCTCTCAAGTGGCGCGACAAGCACCGCACGTTGCTCGAAGAGGCAGGGGTGTTTGAGACGGGACAATTTAATCGTCTTTTGTCCATCTTTGATCAGCAGCGCAACCCTTTTTCCCACGGCCTCGGGGGCAAAAAACTTTCGAGTGTATACAGACTCATTCCTGATGTTGGGTTTGTGCCGTCAAAGCACAACAAGCAACTCGTGCAGCCGAACTTTCGCTTCTCGGAAGAGCATCAGGAAGTATTTCTGGAGAACTGTCGAGTGTTTGACGACTTTGACAATTTTTTGAGTAAAAGCCCACTCTCTCATGGGATTGAATGGGCAAAGAGCGGCATGAACTTCAGGTTTGATTCTAAATTCATGGATGAAATGGAGGCCGCAGTCGCAAAGGGTGAATTCAGAGAGTTTTTAGAGTGGCAGGGATATCTGCATGACAAGGCCGCTAATTTCGAATAATCCTGATTCGAATCCAAGCGGAACGGAATCTAAACGGAATAATCCAGAAAGAGAAATGACGCGGTTGTGAATTCCGCGTCATCTCAGTGCGCTTGGAGGGACTCGAACCCCCAACCTTCTGATCCGTAGTCAGATGCTCTATCCGTTGAGCCACAAGCGCTGGTAAGTTCCAAAGTCTAACTTATTTCGGGGAAGAAAAACACGGGCGTTTAAGTTCATCAGTGGATGAATGGATAAGCAATTGCCTCAACTGTGTAACTTTGTCACCACTGGATAAGGAGAAACTAGTTCTATGAAACTTCTTGGTTTGCTAATGGTTGCCGGCCTCCTAACCAGTTGCGCAGCCGTCGATACTAGCGACCCCATTGCGAGCACCCAAAGCCAACCAGTCGAGGTCGCGACAGAGTCGCCGTCTGAGGTCACTGAGGAATCAGAGACTGAGCTAAACGCAGAAGAGGCCGAAACTTCGATGCTGGAAACAGAAACTGAGCCGGAGGAAAGCGCGCCTGCCACCACTCAGTCGGTGCAGCCATCCGCTACCAAAGCTCCGCCAGCAACCCAAAAAGCTGAGCCGGTTGAAACTCAAGCCCCCTCACAAACCCAAGACCCGGCTCCTGCCCCAGAGCCGGAGCCGGAGCCGGAACCAGTCGAATCTAAGTATTCAATGGCGAACATTGCAAAGAACAACTCGGCGTCCAGTTGCTGGGCTGCTATTTCAGGCAAGGCATATGACCTGACCGCCTGGATCTCAAGGCATCCCGGCGGTGCTGGGGCAATTGTGAGCATTTGCGGTACAGATGCCACCTCGGTGTTCCAGGGCAAGCATGGAGGGCAGTCAGGCCCTGCCTCGTCGCTTTCTGCCTACCTACTGGGTGATGTCGGCAGCTAGTCCTTCTGCTGGCTACATAACCGCGCCAAGAATTACTTCAGATGTCACCACGCATAGGGTGCGCAAGAGCGAAGCTAAAAGTAAAAACCCACAACCCAGCTGACTGGGTTGTGGGTTAGAGCGGAGACGGAGGGATTCGAACCCTCGAGGGGATTTTGGTCCCCTACCCACTTAGCAGGCGGGCGCACTAGACCGGGCTATGCGACGTCTCCATTTGCTAGCAAAGCCTACAAGATACTGGTCACTATCCCAAACTTGAGATCAGGCTAGTTAGAGCAACTAGTTGTTGCTGCGTTGGTCCCCTTCACCCAGTCTGGTAGATCAGTGGTTGATGTTCCATCAACCGGCTGCTCGGTTCCGTCTGGGTTGGTGGTCGACGTTGGTGTTTCAGTTGCAGATGGGCTTGCGGTGGCTGCGGCTGGGTCTTCAGCAATCACCGCACCCGTGCCTGGATTGGCTTCTGCTAACACGAGCGGCTGGTCATTCTTTATAAGGTCAAAAAGCTCTTGGGAGCGCTCGGGAGAGGCCGCAACCCTGCCGGCATATTCGCCTTCTAGGTCATAGACCGGAAGTTGAATAAAAGTCATTTTGTCTAGGTCGACGTTGTTAACCTGTCTGGCAAGCCCGTAGATAACTCCGAGATCGGTCAGGCTGTTTGAAAGCGTCATGTTTGAAAGAGCAGCTGTTCCAAGTTGGAACATTTTAAACGGGTTAGCGAGTGCGCCTTCGTCTTTCAGCTTTCTCATCAGTGAGGTCAGAAAAACCTGCTGGTTTGAAATTCTGGACAAATCAGAACCGTCACCAACACCGTGACGGGTCCGAAGGAATGCTAGGGCCTCATCACCAATGAGAGTGTGATCGCCGGCCTCTAGATAAAGATCCGTATAGCTGTCATCGATTGTGTTTGCGACGCAAACATCCACCCCACCGATTGCTTGGCTCATTGCAATAACACCCTTGAAATCGATCATCGCCAAATACGGAATCGCAACTCCGGTTAGCTCCTGAACGGCAAGCAGTGTGCAGGCAGGGCCCGCTTTGGTCATTGTCGAATTGATCTGAGCAAAGTCCTTGGCTGGGAAAGCTGCTCCACCTTTTGGATCTGGGCACTCTGGAACCGAGACCATTAGGTCTCTCGGGATGCTCATGGCAACAGCGTTTTTACGATCTTGGGAAATGTGAACCAAAATTATGACATCCGCGAGCGCCGATCCGACTGGTCCGTAGGAAGTTGAGCCCTGATCAACCCGGGTGTCAGAGCCAATCACAAGCATATTAATCGGGCCGTTTATATCGGCTGGGGTTGGCAGATCGAAGCTACTGCCGTCCGTTGAGTAAACCTCAATGCCTGAAGCACTTAGCTGACCGGTTATGTAGAAGTAGCCGCCAGCCACAGTTGCCACCGTCCCCGAAATCAGGGCAATCAAGACCCAGACAATGGCCTTTAGCCAGCCACGGCGCTTGGGTTTTGAGTCCTCTAGGAACTCGTATTCGGAATCAGTCACTTAGGTCTTTTCCAACTAGTGTTGTTTACATGTCCGAGGATACCCGTGCTAGCCAGTTATTGGAAAGAATTCCAAGCGAATTCACACTTGGGGTGGCAACCGCTTCCTGGCAAATAGAAGGTGATAGCAAAGGTCGGGGTCGAAGCATCTGGGATGACTTCGCTGCTGTGCCGGGAAATATCAAGGATGGGACCACTGCTGATCCTGCCTGCGATCATGTGAACAGGCTGACTGAAGATTTAGACATCCTTGGCGATTTAGGCGTGGACGCCTATCGCTTCTCGGTCTCTTGGCCGAGAGTGATGCCTGGCCACCAGGCACCCAGTTCTAATGGCATCGACTTCTACAACCGACTGATTGATGGCCTGCTCGAGCGAAACATCAAACCTGTGCTAACCGCCTACCACTGGGACCTTCCAAGTGAGCTTGAGGCTAAAGGCGGCTGGCTAAATAAGGACATCCACAACTACTTCGCTGAGTATGTGGACGTGTTAGCAAAGAACTATGGCGACCGAGTAGATCGTTGGGCAACCTTCAACGAGCCTTGGGTAAGCGCCTACCTGGGCTATGCCACAAAGATGCATGCTCCGGGTCTTGGCGTTCCTGCCGCAGGGCTCGAATCTGCCTATCGCCTCATGGCCGCCCACGGCACTGGCATGAGCGTGCTTCGGGACCACAATGTGAGATCCCCAGGGCTAGTCCTGAACCTAACCACAGTGATTGCCGAGGATGACGGTGCTAAGGCGGCCCGCGACCACATCGATAGCCTTCAGAATCACTTTTGGCTAGACCTGCTTGCAGGCCGAGGAGTTTCTGCCGAGCTAATGCAAAGAACTCGAGACATAACCGACTGGTCATTTGTTGATCAAGGTGAACTCGCAAATATTGCTCAGCCGGTTGATTGGCTTGGAATCAACTACTACACGCCCATACGGGTGACCAGCGAGGCAACATTGGCGGAGCCAAACGCCCAGGGTCAGGACTTTTCACTTTACCCAGGGACACCGTCTGGAGTGAAGATGGCTTCGCGGGATCCCCGTACCGAAATGGGCTGGGAGATTTATGCTCCGGCGATGACCAGCACGCTCTTGCAAACATCTGAACGCCTGCCAAATGTTCCGCTGTTTATTACCGAGAACGGTGGCGCCTTCGATGACAAGCTGGTTGATGGCGAAATTCATGATCAGGGCCGCGTCGACTACTACCTAAGCCACATAGCAGCAGCGCTTGATGCAAAAGACCAAGGAGTTGACCTCAGGGGTTACTTCGCCTGGTCGATGATGGACAACATTGAGTGGGCCGAGGGTCTAGAAAAGCGTTTTGGTATCTACTACGTAGACCCCTTGAACCAAGAGCGGATAGCCAAAGACAGCGCCAAGTTGATTCAGTATCTAGCTAGAAACCGCTAGCCCTTTACCGAACCTGCAAGTAGCCCTCTTACGAAGTAGCGCTGGAGAGCAAAGAACACAATCAGTGGCACTGCCATTGAAATAAAGGCGCCGGCTGTCAGAACTTCCCAGCCGGAACCGCGGGTTCCAACCATTTCAGCAATACGCACGGTCATCGGGGCAACCTCTTTAGAGCCGGCTCCAAAGGTGAGACCAACTAGCAGGTCATTCCATACCCACAGGAACTGGAAGATCAAGAATGAGGCAATTGCTGGCACCGAGAGCGGCAACACGATCTTCGAGAACAAAGTAAATGGCCCGGCACCGTCCACGCGAGCAGCTTCTATCAGCTCTTTCGGAATCTGACTGATGAAGTTGTGCAGCAAGAAGATTGCTAGCGGCAGCGCAAAGATGGTGTGAGCGATCCAGATAGGGATGTAGGTTCCGGTGATACCAAGGTCAGGAATGATCGTGACATCACCGATTTGAAGGCCCTTGGCGAACAACTGCAGCAGTGGCACCAGTGTCAGCTGCAATGGCACAACCTGCAGAGCAAAGATTCCAAAGAACAAGGTGTCGCGGCCCCTGAAGTCAAACCACGCAAGCGCATAGGCCGCGAAGACGGCCAGGGTGATCGGGAAGATAACCGCTGGCAAAGTAACAGCTAATGAGTTGAAGAAGAACTGGAACAGTGGTGGGTTTGTGGTGGTTCCCTCAAACAACACTTTTTGGTAGTTCTCGAAGGAAATATTCGGGTCGGAAAAGAAGGTCCACCAACCAGAGGAGTTGATGTCTTTTTCTGGCCTAATAGATGAGACCAAGAGACCGAAGGTTGGGACAGTCCAAACAACAGCGATAATCCAGGCCGCCGCCGATGCGATCGGGGAGCTGAAAATGTTCTTCGCACGGCCCTTAGCGCGCACGGAAGCAGCAGATGCAGTCATTAGCGCTCGGTCCTCTCTAGGCGAAGTTGTCTGATGTTGTAGATGATCACCGGGATCATCGCGAGGAACAGAATTATTGCCAACGCAGAGCCAGTTCCGTAGTTCATCTGCCTAAAGGCCTGTGAATACATCTCGTTCGCAATCACGTTGGTTTGGAAGTTTCCCCCGGTCATAGTTCTAACAATGTCGAAAACCTTGAGTGTTCCAATGATGATCGTTGTCAGAACAACGACCAAGGTTGCTCGGATCATGGGGATCGTGACTCGGAATAAGCGTTTGATCGGAGTTGCGCCATCTAGCATGGCGGCTTCAACGATTTCATCGGGCACGTTCTTCATCGCAGCCGATAAAATCACCATGGCAAACCCAGTCTGAATCCAAACCATAACTGCGATTAGTAAGTAGGTGTTTCCAGGAGATTCCAACAGCCAGTTCGGGGGCGTACCACCAAAAAATTTAACGATCGCACTCAAAAGACCAATGTCGGCGCGATTCTCATTTGGTTCGAAAGCATAAACGAAACGCCAAATAACACCGGCTCCAACAAAGGAGATGGCCATTGGCATAAAGATTAAGGATTTGATGACATTTGGTCGCTTCATGTGATCTGTCATATAGGCGATGGAAAGCCCGATCGCCGTTGAAAAGAACGGGACCAAAAACACCCAGACCGCAGTGTTGCGAAGCACCACCAGAATTTCTGGGATGGTGAATGCCCAAACATAGTTATCAAGGCCAACGAAGTTTTCACTCTTGGCGTCCATGAAGGAGAAGATTATGGTTCGAATTGTCGGGTAAATAAGGCCGACTAGAAGTAGTAGTAGCGCTGGAACCAGAAAGACCAGGTACTTCAGCCACTCTTGGGCTCTTACGGTGGCCCTGCCGGCAACCAGAAACAAAACAACCACGACCGAGGCGAAGGCAAGCAGCGCCGCTGCTAAAAGTGTGAAGTTCTCACCGATGATGTCCCACGGTGTTTTTCTTGCCGCGAAGATCGCGAATTGCATCATTTTCAAATCCTAGAGTAAAAACCGTGGGGCCCGAATTTCTCCGAGCCCCACGGTTTTCTAACTAATTAGCCTTAGTAAGGCCAGCTTGCGTAGATAGCATCTAGGACAGCCTTGTCAGACTTGTCCTCAGCTACCCATGCGGTCATCTCGGTCCAGAAGGTACCTGCACCAACAGCTGCTGGCATAACGTCAGAGCCGTCGAAACGGAACAGGGTTGCATTCTGAAGGATCTCAACTGCAACCTTGTTTACTGGGTCAGCAACGTTTGCAGTGTCTAGTCCCTTGTTAGCGGAGAACCAACCACCAAGTGATGCCTTGACGTTGTTCCACTCAGGGGTGGTCAGGTATAGCTGAACAGCAGCTGCTGCTGCAGAGTCAGTGAATCGACCAACGAACTCGCCACCACCAAGGGCTGGCTTGTTGTCAGCAGAAACGCCTGGGAAGTAGAAGGTAGTAATTCCACCCTCAACATCAGTGTCCGCAGGAGTAACGATGGTGGCGCCATAGTCGCCAACCAAGATTCCACCTAGGAATGATGCCTGGCGGTGCATTGCACATGAACCGTCAACAACACCAGCTCCACCAGCTGAGAATGAGGTGGTGGCAATTGCTTGCACGTTACCTACATAGTCAGGGTTCTTGATGATCTTGCCAGCTTCGGCTAGAACTTCAGCAACCTTAGGGTCGTTGAATGGAAGTGAGCCGTCAACCCATGCGTCATAGGTATCGCCATCCTGGAATCGAAGCATGAGGTCTTCCATCCAGTCGGTAGCTGCCCAACCGGTAGCTCCACCAGACTCGATACCTACGCACCAAGGCTGAACGTTGCCCTCGGCTGCAATGGTGTCAGAAAGAGCCAATAGCTCGTCCCAAGTGGTTGGAATGTCCCAGCCGTTGTCAGCAAATGTCTTTGGTGAGTACCAAACAAATGACTTTACGTTTGCACCTAGAGGTGCTGCGAAGAAGGTTCCGTCAGCAGTTCCATAGGTCTTCCAGTCAGGTGTGTAGTTAGCGTCAACTGAAGCAGTTAGGTCTGCATCTGCAGGAACCAAGCTGTCAGAGAATGAAGCCAATAGACCTGGCTGAGGGAAGATCGCTAGGTCAGGTGCAGTTCCACCCTCAACGCGAACAGCAATCTGAGCCTCAAACTCTTGAGTACCGTTCCAGTTGATGGTGATGCCGGTGCACTCTTCGAACTCAACGAATGACTCGATGAATAGTGATGCTTCTGGGTCAATGATGGTGGTGTAGATCTCTACTTCAGCACCTTCGTTGCCTGCGTAAGCTGCATATGCTTCACAGCCGGCTACGGTTGCATCACCGGTGTCGGTGGTGCCTCCTGCTGTGGTGGTCTCTTCGTCGCTCGCTGCACATCCAGCAAGAACCAAAGAAGCCGCAATCGCTGTTGCGCCAATCGCAACAAAACGAGAACGTATTGTCGACATTTTTGTCCTTTCGAAATTGATTCGGGTGTAAAAGCCCAAAGCCTCCATCAGGAGGATATCTAAATCATAGAGATGCATTTCAGGATTGAAAACTGAAAGCGGTTACATTTGGATAACGAATGCTATACGGCAGGTGGAAGAAGTCTTTACACTTTTTACAACGACTCGCGGATCACCAGAGGTCTCCTACTAAACATAAGAAAAACCAGCCTCAACTTTTGTTGAGACTGGTTTGTGTCTTTCTGGCGGAGGCCGTGGGATTCGAACCCACGAGACATTTCTGCCCACTGGTTTTCAAGACCAGCTCCATCGGCCGCTCGGACAGGCCTCCGCGGAAGAGTTTAGCGGTTATTGAATAAACTCAAGTCCCTCGAGCGACATCAGCACTTGAGCGACCCCGTCTTCAGTAACGGAAGCTGTGACTGCACTTGCAGCCAGCTTTACTTCTTCCGGCGCCTGACCCATGGCAAAAGCGTGGCCGCCGAGACTCTGAGCCCACTGGAACATTTCAATGTCGTTCCTGCCATCGCCCATAACCAAAACCCGGTTGGAAGTGTGGTTGTAGTTATCTCTGAGCTGGTTTAGGGCGTGACCCTTATCGATGCCCTTTGGGGCAATGTCTAACCAGGCCGTGTAACCAATGGCGTAGCTCACGGACTGCAAGCCAACATCGTCCATGATCTTTAGAAACTGATCGACATCGTGGTCCGGTGACAACACAACGACTCGGCTAACGGGGTGGTGAAGTAGTTCTTCAAGGGGTGTTTCAACGTTCTGGTCCCCAAGCGCATAGCTTGGGAAGGGCTTATTGAACCGATAACCACCGTCTAGGTCCTCAACGGCGAAGTGCGCATTCGGAACAGTGTCAATAAGCCTTGCAAGCACGTCTGCCGGATCAAAGGTCTTTATGTCGTGGATTGAAAAGCCCTTGGGGTGAGCACCATCCAGCTTGATAGTCACTGCCCCGTTAGAACAAACCGCGTGACCGGTGTCGATACCCAACTGCTTGATAACCGGGTAGGCATTTGATGCAGCTCTCCCGGTCGCAACGAAAACATGGTGACCTAAATCGCGAACCCGGTTGATCTGCGCCAGCACATTCTCTGAGAGGTAGCCATCATCGTGAACCAGGGTGCCGTCTATGTCGATGCCGATCAACCATTTGTTGTCGTCAGCCATCTAGTGCTTAGGCCCAATCTTCTCAACGCCACCGAGATATCCACGAAGCGCAGCTGGGATCAAGACTGATCCATCCGCCTGCTGGTGGTTCTCCAGAATTGCCACGAGCCATCTAGTCGTTGCAAGGGTGCCGTTCAGGGTAGCCGCGACAGCTGGTTTGCCATCTTGATCGCGGTAACGAGTGTTTAGTCTTCTGGCTTGATAGGTCGTGCAGTTTGAAGTTGAAGTCAATTCGCGGTAACCGCCTTGGGTTGGAACCCAAGCCTCTATGTCGTACTTCCTCGCCGCGCTCGAGCCAAGATCTCCGGCTGCCACATCAATAACCCGATACGGCAATTCACATTTCTGAAGCATCTGCTCTTGCCACTC
>ERZ889217.1559-NODE-1559-length-11418-cov-5.766523_pt1 | contig 11418 bp, 10 predicted proteins | sample MGYA00521098_ERZ889217 | MGnify/ENA primary metagenome ERZ889217 (study PRJEB32303, sample SAMEA104408613) | aquatic metagenome | biome: Brackish water; feature: Pelagic; material: water | place: Baltic Sea | collected 2014-06-10T22:04:00 | depth 2,362 m ...
TGCCTCGAGTACGCCCTGGTGAATGGTGAGAAGTTTGGTATTTGGGGTGGATTGTCCGAGCGCGAACGCCGTCGCCTGCGTCGCCAACGTGCTCAGTCAAACCGTCGTATTGCCACAGCCTGATTTTTCGCACTAGGCCACGAATGTGTAGCCGTGTTGACGGCGAAATTCGATGGTTTGCTCTGAACTGAGATCAAGTTCATCCCAACGGTTCTCAGAAATTCTCTCCAGCGCGCTGTGGGCGATGAGGCCGACGAGTTCGCAATGGTCAAGGACAACGTTGTGTCGACGGGCGATGTTGAGCACCCGATCTGTAGCAATGTCGGGGCCAATGCGTTCAGGTTCGATCAGGTTCATGCTGACTTGCCATTGATCACCAACTTGTAATGCCAAAGTTCGAATACCGTCTCCCCGAACCGCGCGCGCAATTTCACGTGCTGAACTTTCAGACGCGCTGGCATCAAGCCAGACGTTGTACGCGACTAAATAATCTCGAGCGCCGACACACATCGCACCAGCAGTCAGGTGGGGGATACTCGGACCGCACTGCGGTTGCAGAAGAGTCCAAGCATCGCGACGAATATCAGGCAAAGCTCGTTCGGTGCCGTAGAGAAAACACGGCACCAATAATTCTGAACTGACCCAGTTGGCAAATGCATCGCGCGCAACAATCGCATCATCGATCGTTGAACCCTTTAGTGGCACGAATGGGACAACATCGACGACACCAAGTCGCGGGTGAACACCCTGATGCGCATCAAGGTGGAGCAACTCAACAGCTTGACGAGCAAGTCGACGCGGCGCATCAACGTCAAGCAAAGTAAAGACACTGCGGTTGTGGTCGGGGTCAACATGAACATCAAGAAGATCGTCGGCGCACACGGCAACAAGTTGCTGCAAAACTTCACGATTGCGACCTTCGCTGATATTGACGACGCATTCCAGCACAGCACCACTTTGACACATCCACTCATCGCCCACTCAGCACTACGACTGCTAGGTTCTTCACGAGGCACCGTCGTAGAAGTGGGGTAGGCGTGCAACTCATTCATCCGCATCCTTTTGAACCAAAATGGAAGGCTCGTTGGATTTGGCATGGACCTCCTGCATTGACGATGGAAACGGCTACCCGCCCAGTGTTGAGTGATCCGACAGACAAAGTGGTTCTCTTCCGGCGCGAATGTGAAGTGTCAGAATTACCAGAAACGGCCCCTGCTCGAATCTGGGTTGATGGGCGTTACATCTTGCGCGTTAATGGCAGTGTGGTTGCTCGCGGTCCAGTGCGCGCTGAACCACGAAGTGCGCATTACGACGTCGTCGATGTGGCACCGTATTTAGTGCGCGGAACCAACGTTTTTGCCATTACGGCACGCCATTTTGGTGAGTCCACTTCCTGGTGGGTCCCGGTACCACCGACGTACTCATTAGGCGCAGGTTCATTGGTTTTTGAAGCCTTCATTAACGATGAATGGATCGTCACCGATCGTTCATGGAAGTCGCAACGAGGCGAGGCTTGGACAGCAGTTCCGGTGCCAGGTGATGTGGCCTGTTTGCCGTTGGAATCATTTGATGCAACGCAACATCCATGGGGTTGGGAACTCCTTGGCTTTGATGTTTCATCGTGGAAGACGGCTTTTGAAATCACTCCGCGGCACACGGGAGCAGATGGTCGAAAATCTCCACCGAGTTCACCTTTCGGAATGTTGCGGCCACCAGTACGAGCTTCATTCCAAGGTGGTAGTTCGCATGTGGCGAAATATGTCGGCAGCGCGCGTGTCGTTGGTTCACCACATAACGCCGATCCGGTTCGCCAGGTTTTACTTGATCAAAACACACCAATGTCGACAGAAGAAAATGCCGTTGAACTTCGTTACTTTGATCTTGGTCATATTGCCGCTGGGCTCATGACCTTACGAATTCGCAATGCAGTCCCCGGAACAGTTATTGATATTGCAGTCTCTGAACATATTGATAGCTCAAATAAATTGGTGACGTTGGGTCAACATGCGGGCTTGCGTTATATCTGTGATGGTGAGATCGGAATATTTGAATCATTTGACATTCTCGGGATGCGTTATATCCACGCAGCAATTCGCACACCCCACAACAAGGAATCGTCAGTTGAACATGCCGAAATCAAACTTGAGATCGAAGTGACCGATCAACATCGGCCTCGCCCGGCTGGCGCGTCGTTTGAATGCTCTGATCCGAAACTCAATCTGATTCACGCAATTGGTCTACGCACCGTTGACTTATGTGCGCTGGATGCCTACGTTGATTGTCCAACTCGTGAACAACGAGCATGGACTGGCGACTCGGTCGTTCACCAAATGGTTGACTTTGTGTCAAATCCTGATTGGTCAATGCCGTTGTGGCATCCGCAATTGGCGACGCATTTACGACCTGATGGAATGTTGGCGATGGCCGCGGCTTCAGATTTTGCTGCTGATGATCGGATGTATCTTCCCGACTGGGCATTGCATTGGATTCACTCCATCTTCAACATCTATCGCTACGCCGGTGACAAGGAAATTGTGAGTGAATACTTATCAATCGCTGAACGGGTTTTGCGCTGGTTTGAATCATTCTTGGGTGATGACAATCTGTTACACGATGTCACTGGCTGGGCACTCACGGATTGGGCGAGCGTGTACATGAATGGATGTGCATCAACAACTAATGCATTGTGGGCTCGTGGTCTCGATGAATTTGCTGAGATGAACGAATGGATCGGTAATACAGCAAATGCGAATTGGGCAAAGTTGCGACATCAATTGGTGAAAGATGCCTTCGAAGTTTTCTGGGATGAGTCACGTGGTGTTTATATCGATCACATTGTTGATGGCGAACGTCGCCCTGAAGCAGCGCAGCATCCTGGTGCACTAGCAATTGTGGCGCGACTCGTGCCTGATGATCGCGTGGCGCGCGTAGTTGCGGGTATCACCGATCGCCGCAAACTGATTCGTCACTCGTTTGTGATGGATCGCCTCACTGTTGATGGAGATGGTCAAGGATTCGTCTATCTCATGAACGGGTTTCCTGCCCAGCCACCTTGGGATGTTCACAATCAAATGGCTGAAGCCGAACCATTTTTTCAATATGTCGTGCACGACGCGCTGGCGGCAGCTGGCCGTCACGACTTGATTCTGGAGTCATGTCGTCACTGGCAAGTGTTTGTGGATGCGGGCGAAACCACTTGGCCCGAATGTTGGGTGGGCGGCACAAAATGCCACGGCTGGTCGTCTACTCCGACGAGCGATCTCGTGCGTTATATCGCTGGCATTACGCCGGGCGACCCTGGGTATACCTCGGTTCGGATAGCCCCAGTGTTGGGCGATCTGGATTGGGTGCGAGCCACTGTGCCGACGCCTCATGGCTTTGTCACTGTTGAGGCCCGTTCGGACGGGACTGTGCTGATTGACAGCCCCGTTCCGGTGCTACCCTCGGATACATGATTGCTGGCTTATTTGATGGACCTGAGGTCATCGTTGTACTCGTCGTTGTTTTGGTACTTTTCGGGGGCTCGCGCATCCCGAAACTGGCCAAAAACCTTGGTCAGGCCCAAAAGGAGTTTAAAAAGGGTCTGTCTGAAGGTGCCAAGGACGATGACGACTCAAAATCAGAGTGACTCACTGATCTGAACCCCGACGGGAGCGGATCAGAGTTCATTGAGAGTTCAGATCGCCTGTACGGCGATACGGCGACGTTTGCTGATGCGACGACGTTCGCGTTCGCTGCAACCACCCCACACACCGTGATCGATGTGATTTTCAAGGGCGTATTCCAGGCAAGCGGCGGTCACAGAACAGGTCGCGCAAATTTTGCGGGCCTTATCAACACCCACCCCATCGCTGGGGAAAAATGTGTTGGGCGGGTAGGCGCGGCAAGCGCCTTCGGCCATCCAGTTGGCTACTGATTCTTCATTCATGAGTATTTCTCCTTGTGCGAAGGTGGTTTCCGCCCGCTTCGCCCGATGAGAAGTTGAGTCCTCGGTGACCCCAGTAAGACGTTTACCGGGGCTGAGTGAGTTCCTAACTGCTGTCAGTTAACCATGCCTGGCTTGGGAGAACCAGTCAGGGTTAGTTCTGACACGTAAGTATCGCCGATAGGGTTTGCCTGACCAGCGGTTTTCCTGGTGAGAAATCGGTAAGTTTTTCGGCACACACCCGAGAATTCGCCAAGATCTTGCCCGACCAACGGCATTTCGCACTCAAGGAGTCCCATGTCCGATCTACACACCCCAGCACAATCTCGAGCACATGTCCGCATTGTGTTTCTCGGCCCAGTCGCTCCGCACTGGGACGTTGTTGGCGACTTTGGCGATCGAGTTGTTGTCGAAGAATTCCGCACGCGTGCCTTGGCGCGTTTAGTTCTGTTGCCCTACACCGATCCGCAGTTCAAACGCAACCGTGAGCGCATCATGCGTGATGGCGAGCGCGAAAACGTCACCGTCGAGTGGGATCTCGGCTTTGACGAGAACCTTTCCTGAACATCAGGTAAATACGCCGACATCGTGTCGGTGCTGACTATTGAATGGGATCCGCGTGGATCATCGTTTACTGAACCGAGAACTGAGTTGGCTTGATTTCAACGAGCGCGTCTTGCGCCTCGCCACCGAGCCCGGCATTCCGCTGTTAGAGCGTTTGAAGTTCTGCGCCATTTTCTCGTCGAATCTTGATGAGTTTTTCCAAGTCCGCGTTGCGGCAATGAAAGACCAAGAGGCTGCTGGCATTACTGCCCGCTTGCCTGACGGTCTCACTCCGGCCCAACAACTTTCAAAAGTGTTGACGCGAGTTCAAGAATTATCCCAGCGTCAACAGCGACTCTTGAACGATGTGTTGTTACCGCAACTCAAGCGAGAAGGTGTGGAACTGTGTGAGTGGGCCGATCTCACCAGTGAAGAAATCGCCTACCTTGATGACTTTTATGAGCGACGAATTTTTCCGGTTCTGACACCATTGGCAGTTGACCCAGCACACCCATTTCCGTATGTATCGAACCTGGCTCTCAGCGTTGCCACTATTGTGCGTGATCCATCAACTGATGAAGAGCGTTTTGCACGGGTCAAGGTTCCGACCCTTTTCCCTCGTCTTTTAGCACTGCCCGGTGGAATGCGTTTTGTGCCCGTTGAACAAGTGATTATTCAGAATCTTGAATCACTATTCCCAGGCATGAAGGTTGCTCACTCAACAACTTTCCGTATTACTCGTAATGCCGACTTGTCACTTGAAGACGAGGACGCGGACGACTTGTTGCAAGCAGTTGAACTCGAGTTGCGCCGTCGGCGATTTGGTCGAGCAGTGCGGCTTGAAATTGATCAGAACGTTTCGGCTCACATGTTGACCCTGATTGCTGAAGAACATGATCTCACTGAAGTTGATGTGATTCCAGTGAACGGGCTTGTTGATCTGACCTGTTTGTGGCAAATGCACGCAGTTGATCGCCCCGATTTGAAAGACGACCAGTGGCAACCAGTGACCGCAGGACGATTAGCGGCTGCCGAAGAACTGGATCGCTCAATATTTGCTGTGGTTCGTGAGCGTGCCCTTCTACTGCATCACCCTTACGAAAGTTTTGCCAGCTCGGTGGAAGAGTTTTTGTCGCAAGCGGCAGACGACCCGCGGGTGCAAAGTATCAAGATGACGTTGTATCGCACGAGTGGCGATAGCCCTATTGCACGACATCTCATTAGAGCCGCTGAACGTGGCGTACAAGTTGCAGTACTCGTCGAACTAAAGGCTCGTTTTGATGAAGCCACGAATGTCACGTGGGCAAAGGCATTTGAACGCGCCGGCGTGCACGTGGTGTACGGAGTTGTTGGTTTAAAGACTCACGCGAAATGTGTTTTGGTCGTGCGCGAAGACAGCGACGGTTTGCGTCGTTATGTGCACCTTGGTACGGGCAACTACAACTCGCGGACGGCTCGGTTATATGAAGACCTTGGTTACATCACGAGCGAACCCGATATCACTACTGATGCTGCTCAGTTGTTTAATCACCTCACTGGCTACAGCCGCGACGTTGAATACAGCCGACTTCTGGTGGCTCCCGATGACTTGCGTCGGCGTTTGATTGATTTCATTCGTGGTGAAGGCGAGATGGGCGAGCGTGGTCAAATCACGATCAAGGTCAACTCGTTGGCTGACGCAGAAATGGTCGAAGAGATGTACGCCGCTAGCCAAAAGGGCGCCAAAGTCGATCTGATTATTCGTGGTCTGTGCTGTTTACGGGCCGGTGTGCCTGGCTTAAGCGAGAACATCCGAGTGCGATCGGTTTTGGGGCGCTATCTCGAACACTCCAGGGTCTTTCGTTTTGCCAATGGGCAAGGCGACGGGCAGCCGCTGCACCTCATTGGCTCAGCCGACCTCATGGGGCGCAATTTAGACAAGCGAGTCGAAGTACTGACCCCGTTGACACATCCCAAACACCAAGACTGGCTCAACAAAACCTTTGAAACTTTGCTGTCAGATACGGCTGCCGCGTTTGAATTGCTGCCCGATGATTCGTGGACACGGGTCGGACCAGCACTTTTCGAGCCTCATCCGCAACGAATCCTGTATGAGTGGGCCGCTCACCAACAAACCCGACGGATCAGCCGCGAGTAGGTTGACCCCGCAATGTTTCCGTTAGTTAATCTCCTGTCCATTTACTTTCTAGATGAAATTCAGAGGGGTGTTCTAGTTTGACGTCGTGCGGACGTGAACCCGTACCACTACAAGGAGAAACATCAATGAATATTAAACGCTGGTCATTGCTTGCGGCAGTCGCCGTGACATTCCCGCTCGCAGCCTGCGGTGGCGACGACGATTCCTCGTCGACCACGAAGGCTCCGGCCTCGTCGGAGGCCCCGTCGACCGAGGCTCCCGCCCCAACCGATGCTCCCGCGGAAGAACTGACGGGCACCATTGTGGTGTCGGGTTCGTCAACCGTAGAGCCAATCTCAATCGCGGTGGCCGAAGAATTCGCCGCAGCCAACTCGAAGGTCGACATCTCGGTGGACGGACCAGGAACTGGTGACGGATTCAAGTTGTTCTGTGCAGGTGAGACCGACATCAACGACGCGTCGTCGAAGGTGAAGGATAAGCAACTCGAAGAGTGCGCAGCAAACGGCATTGAAATGATTGAACTTCGCGTCGGTAACGACGGCATCACCATGATGACAAACATCAACAACTCCGCTGTTGACTGCGTGTCGTTCCCCCAAATCTACGCCTTGATCGGACCAGAATCACAGGGATTCGGTTCGTGGTCGGACGCCAATGCTGTTGCCGCCGAACTCGGTGACACCACCAGCTTGCCCGACGCGCCTCTCAGTATCGTCGGTCCCGGTGAAGAGTCGGGTACCTTCGCCTCGTTCATCGAAATCGTGATTGAGGACTTCAATGAGGATCGTGGTTTTGATGCAACCACCCGCCCCGACTACCAGGCGTCGGCTGATGACAACATCATCATTCAGGGTATTGAGGGTTCTGACACCAGCCTCGGCTGGGTTGGGTTCGCTTTTGCTAAAGAGGCAACCGACGTGAAGATTCTTCAGGTTGCTGAAGAAGCTGGTGGAGAGTGTGTCACCCCGACCGATGCAACCATTGCCGACACTAGTTACCCGATCTCGCGACCATTGTTCATCTACGTGAACAAGGCCAAGGCCGAGTCGAATCCAGCTTTGGCGGCATTTGTTGATTACTACCTCTCGGACGACGGAATCGCCAACGTCTCTGAAGTGGGTTATGTATCTCTCTCGGATGCAGACCTACAATCGTTGCGCGACACGTGGGACTCCCGCACGGCGTTCGCTAAGTGATGTTCCGCAGGGGGGTGAGCGGAAACGCTCACCCCCCAGTCGGACCTGCCGGGTCCTTCGTGTACGATCAAGTTTTGGAAATGTGTGAGCGGAGGGTGACAGCATGACAGTGGTTGACTCTCCGGCCCCCGTTTCGTTGCAATTGAGCGGTCGGCGGGCCCGCTCCGAGCGCATTGCTCGAGTTTTGTTTCTGGTGGCGGGCCTAACTTCCGTCCTCGTGTCTGTTTTAATCCTGTGGTCGCTGACTCGCGAGGCCTGGACATTCGTCTCACAGGTTGAGGCTGCGGCGCTGTGGACTGACGGATGGTTTCCGCGACGTGGAATGTATGACATCCGCACCATTGTTTTGGGCTCGTTCTTGATTACTGGGATTGCCCTTCTTGTGGCGATCCCGATCGGTTTGTCGGCTGCCATCTATTTGTCGGAGTATGCCAGCCCACGGTTACGGCGGATCCTCAAGCCAGTATTGGAAATTTTGGCTGGTATCCCGAGCGTGGTGCTCGGATTCTTCGCCCTGACGTTCATTTCCCCAGAGATTGTCCAGCGATTCTCCGACGCGGATCAGTTCAACATGCTGGCCGCAGGTATCGCCGTGGGCATCCTGGTGATCCCGCTCGTGGCATCGGTGTCGGAGGACGCCATGCGGTCGGTCCCGAACGCCCTTCGCGAGGCGTCGTACGGTCTGGGCGCTCGGAAGATTTCGACAACCGTTCGAATCGTTATTCCGGCTGCGGTGTCAGGTCTCGTGGCGGCCTTGATTATTGCCGTCTCTCGAGCCATCGGTGAAACCATGGTCGTGTTCGTGGCTGCCGGAGCAACGGGTGGTTCGCTGTTCTCAACGAACGTATTGGGCCCCGGTCAGACCATGACGGCTGCGATCGCATCCCAAGCGGCTGGGACCGATCAGGTCGTGGGAGAAGGACTCACCTTCCAAAGTTTGTTCTTCGTTGCCATGCTCTTGTTCATCATCACACTCTTTCTCAATCTGATTGCCGACCGCTTCGTGCGGCGCGTGCGTCAAACGTACTGATCGGCGGATGTATATGGAACTTTCAAAGCCATCCGACGCAGCACGACGCGGGGCCGCAGTGGTCTCCGACATCACTCGGCGAGAACGTGACATCGCAGGTGGTGTTGTACGCGTCGTTTTGATGGGGGCCCTCGTTCTGGCGCTCTTAGTTCTCGTCGTGTTGATTGTCGACGTCGTGACCGGCGGATGGTCGGTCTTGTCGTCGAGCCTGGGTGACCTTCTCACGGGCACGCTGGGTTCGAAGCCCGAGACATCGGGGTTGTCTCAGGCCATTCGGGGTTCGTTCTACATCGCAGTGTTCGTCATCATTGTGGCGGTTCCGCTCGGGGTTGCCGCAGCTATTTATCTTGAGGAATACGCATCTAACGGACGCTTTGCGCGGTTCATCGACATCAACATTCGAAACTTGGCCGGCGTCCCGTCGGTCGTGTACGGAATTTTAGGCTTGACGATTTTCGTAAAGATGCTCGGTTCGATCACGGGTCCAGATTCCAACGGTCGGTCGGTGATCTCAGCCGGACTCACTTTGTCGGTGTTGGTCCTCCCGATCATCATTATCACCAGTGCCGAAGCTATTCGTGCCGTACCGAACGGGATCCGCGAGGCGGGCTTTGGGGTGGGCGCCACTCGCTGGGAAGTCGTCCGCAGTCATGTGCTCCCGTACGCAGCGCCGGGTATTCTCACTGGCGTCGTTCTGTCGGTGGCCCGAGCCCTGGGCGAGGCGGCACCACTGATCTTGGTGGGAGCCACCACAGGTTTCTTGACGACCGGTGAGTCGTATCTTCCCTCAAGCCTGCAAGAACGGTTCACGGCCCTGCCGATCGTGATCTCGACTTGGTCTGGTCGGCCAGGAGTCGATTGGCGATCGTCGACATCGGCCGCCATCGTGGTGATGTTAGCGATCGTGTTAGTGGCGAATGCTGGTGCCATTTTGCTCCGGAATCATTATGAGAAGAAAAGGTGACAATATGGACGCAGATCTGAACATCGAGACAATCGGAGGAACGAGAGTGACGACAACTCAACAGGACACGATGGGCTCGTCGCCGAGTTCCCCCTCGGCGGTGTTCTCGGTTCGTGACCTCAATGTTTACTACGGTCGGTTCCTCGCCGTTCGCAACGTCGACGTTGACATTATTGAGCGTAAGATCACGGCCTTCATTGGTCCATCGGGCTGCGGCAAAACCACGGTGTTGCGCTGTTTCAATCGCATGAACGATCTCATCGAAACGGCCAGAGTGGAAGGCGACCTACAGTATCGGGGTATCGATCTTTACTCGGCCAATGTCAACGCCACCGAAGTCAGACGGCGTATCGGCATGGTTTTTCAGAAGCCAAACCCGTTCCCTAAGAGCATCTATGACAATTTGGCTTTTGGCCCGCGTCTCAATGGCGTCAAGAAGAAGAATGAACTTGACGATGTCGTCGAATCATCGTTGAAGCGTGCTGCGTTATGGGACGAAGTAAAGGACCGCTTGAAGGCTTCGGCCATGGGCCTCTCGGGTGGTCAGCAGCAGCGTCTTTGCATCGCTCGCTGTATTGCTGTTGAACCTGATGTGATCCTGATGGACGAACCGTGTTCGGCTCTTGACCCCATTGCCACAGCACGTATTGAGGACTTGATGCAAGAAATCAAGAAGGACTATACGATCATCATCGTGACGCACAACATGCAGCAGGCCGCTCGCGTGAGTGATCAGACTGCGTTCTTTACCACTGAGGTGAATTCTGTGAGTGACCTGCGCACCGGCGTTCTCGTGGAGTTTGACGCAACCCCAAAGATTTTCTCCAATCCGAGTGACGAGCGCACCGAGGCGTACGTCACTGGAAGATTCGGTTGATGAGCAGAAAATGACTGAAGCTCGCAAAATATTCCATCGTGATCTGGGCGATGTTCAACAAGAACTTGTGCGAATTTCAGCAGGGGTCGTTGAAAGTATCCCGAAGTGCACCGCAGTACTCCTTGAACAAGATTTAGCTGGTGCCGAAACCATGATCATGGCGGACGACGAAATTGATGCACGTACCATTGATCTTGAAGATCGCTGTATTCAGATTTTGGCTTTGCAGGCACCTGTTGCTGGAGAACTTCGACAAGTAATATCGGCCCTCAAGATTTGTGCCGAAATTGAACGGTCGGCCGACTTAGTGGTCAATATTTGTAAGGCCGCTCGCCGAATTTATGGTCACGATTTTGATCCCAAGTTACGGGGATTGGTCTTGAAGATGTCTGAACAGGCTCGTCATCTTTTTAGCGAAGCGACGAGTTCGTACCTGACGATGGATGCCGCCCGTGCTGCCGCGATCGATGATATGGACTCGTTCTTGGATGACCTGCAACGACAATTCATCCAGGCAATTTTTGAATCGCACGCAGCGGGTCGCATTGACCTTCAGGTTGCGATTCAGTTGGCGGTCGTGGCGCGTTTCTACGAACGTATCGGTGACCATGCGGTTAATATTGGCGAGAAAGTTCGTTTCCAAGTGACCGGTTTACCCCCAGAGCACTCAGGTGCGGCTCGTCATCGTCAGCGGGTCATTGGTGATCCAACCCCGCTCGGTGGCATTGCACGACCTCAGGAAGTTC
>ERZ889217.1560-NODE-1560-length-11417-cov-4.971748_pt1 | contig 11417 bp, 9 predicted proteins | sample MGYA00521098_ERZ889217 | MGnify/ENA primary metagenome ERZ889217 (study PRJEB32303, sample SAMEA104408613) | aquatic metagenome | biome: Brackish water; feature: Pelagic; material: water | place: Baltic Sea | collected 2014-06-10T22:04:00 | depth 2,362 m ...
CCGCCCTTGCCACTCTTGACGTGATGAGTCGCACCGAGTCCTGGTCACAGATCACTAAAACTGGCGAGGCAATCACACAACGCTGGCACGAACTCGCCAAAAAACATGAACTGAAGATCACAACGGGTGGTTTGCCGTCACTGACCAACTTCAATTTTGATTCCTCAAACGCACTCGCCTATAAAACATTGATCACTCAAGAGATGCTGGCATTGGGTTTCTTGGCTTCAAATAGTGTTTATGTGTGCACAGAACACACGCAGGGCGTAGTAGACGAATATTTCTCCTTACTTGATCCAATATTTAATTTGATTAGGAATTGCGAGGATGGCCAGGATGTCACTTCTCTGCTTCGTGGCCCAGTCTGTGACTCAGGCTTCAAACGACTGAATTAGGGATTACTTGACCAGTTACCTGATCACAACGACAGATCGCACGAGATGGCCGATTTCGGGTCATCTCGTTTTCGTAGGCACTTTTTGTTTGCCAGAGAATCCAGAATCGCTAATCGGTCAGTACACGTACGAAGTAGCAGATATTTCAATTCAGGCAGATCAATTGGCCGAATATTTCTTACTCTCTCAATCGTTGCATCGTGTACTCAACAATCGCTTAGCAAAGGCGCTCAATGATTTACATTCAGTCCAAGAGACCGAGCGCTACTGGTCAATCACAACGGGCATCTGGCTCCGTTTATTTACCGAACTCATAGTGACCAGGTTCGTGACACTTCTACAAATATCGCAGCGACATCAAGAATTGAAACTTGTTTCTGTTGACACAAAATTGACTCCCCGAGCACCATTGAATTTCCGTCAGCATCACGAATTTCTCAAGTCACCAGCATGGAATTCGGTGGTATACGCAGACTTATGGGAGTCAGTTCAATCGATTCAACCAATAGTTGGTCGGCACGAAAATCATGAGTCAGTTCTCGAGACCAAACAAGCGTCTTCTAGTAACAGTCGTGCTGTTATATCTGCAACTTACTTACCAAAATACAAAGAAGCATTATTGCAACTTTCATTTGGGGCTTTTCCAAAAAGACTCAAGGTGGTTCAAGCTCCCGGGATTCCTGTAAACACAGAGATACGAAATAAATTTCCACTTACAGATGCGACATTGAACCCTTTTGAAAATCTTGCACTCTCACTTGTCTACGCCTATTTGCCAACTACATGGGTTGAAGGGCTTAAAGAACTCACGAATTTATGCAATGCGATGGAATACCCGATTGCACCAAAAGTTATTTTTACTTCCAATAGGCATCTCTATGACGACGTATTCAATAATTGGGCTGCCGAAGCAACAAAAAGGGGCTCAAAGCTTGTCATCGGCCAGCACGGCGGGTTTTTCGGAATTTCGAAATTCCCTTCATACGCCGAACGCCACGAATTATCGGTTGCAGACAAATACCTCACTTGGGGTTGGCGCAGTTCCCAAGTAACTGTTCCGGCATATGTATTAACGATTGCGGGCAAGCGAGTTCGTCGACATTCGGAAGGAAGTCAATTACTTGTTGTCACAGACCATCTTTGGTCACAACCACGATCTGCATTTATTGACCTCAATGAAACCTCTGGATACCTAGAACACATAAAAGACACTGTTTCTTTGCTCCCCGAAGCGATCCAAAAAGAAACCCTCATCCGAATTCATCATGCGCACAACGAAACTGGAAACTCGCAAAGTATGTGGTGGATGAAGAATTTGCCATCTATCAAGCTTGACGACTGGGCGAAAGATTTTGAAAGCGTCACCAATATGTCTCGGCTCATACTTACCGCACACAACGGCACGACATTTCTCGAAACCATTTCAAAGGGAATACCGACACTCATCACCTGGACCCCCGAGTGGGTGGAAATTAGAGATGAAGCAAAATCAGTTTTTTCTCAACTTTCTGAAGTTGGTATCTTCCACCAGAATCCACAATCCTTAGCGCGTCATATTTCAAACATTTGGTCTGATGTAGATGGTTGGTGGCAAAGTGACGCTGTTGTCAACGCACGCTCAATTTTCTGTGACGAGTATGCGAAGTCAAACCCCAAGCCTCTCAGATTTATGAGAAACGCACTCTCTTCGACTTACAAGAATGCGCCGCGATGACAATGAACAGCGCCGGCTCCGTACTCATTTGGGATTCAGAAACTGAAATCCCCAAGACCGAGAAAATAACTGTTTTGTGGAAACAATACGTAGACGTCGATTCTCCGCAAAATGTTGTATCACTCCCAGAATACATAGAGAAGAATTCGGAGCGCCTACGCAATCAATTTTTAGAATTCGTTTATGACATTGGACATTCAAAAATCAATGGCGCCACCATCCAAGACCATCTTCAGATTAGGGAGACATTCAGTTATTGGTGGATGACTTTGTTTGCTTCAACAAGATGGCATCAATCAAGTCACATTACCGAAGCAATCAAACTCTTGGCATTAGAAGAGTTGCTCAATGGCCAGAGTTGGAATGAGCTTGTGTTGGTGTCCGAAAGCCAAAACCTCAATGACATTCTCGCGGAATTTTGCGCTGGACAAAAGAAGTCCTTTCAATTGGGATCACAATCACCTCCACGCAAAAGACAAGTCAGATTTGCCGTCGAGGTGATGTCACTATCGGTGAAGGCTCATCTCGTACTAGCGAGACAGATTGTTCGATTATGGAAAGTAACACCCTTGCGAAAAGGACGAAACTCAAGTCAGGTCATGATTTTTGATCACCTGATTCGGTTTGACACCAACAAAGCTGCTCATGGAGAGTTCGCTTCGGAATACTGGAATTTGCTTGAACCAATGTTTTCTGAAAGCAACTTAAAAGTTTCATGGACTCACCAATTCGTCAAGTCCGAAAAGTTTGCAAATCAACGGGTTGCGCAAGCACTTCTTACGAAACTCAACATAGGTTCCAGAAATAAGCATTATTTGTTTGAGACCAAACCGTCAATCAAGTCTGTACGGAGAGCTGCCATGGATTATCGACGTCTCTGTATTTCTGGATTCAGAATACGCAAAATATCATCGGAGTTTGTTCCAAAATCATCAAGCTTGAATTTGTGGCCGCTCTTTCAAAAAGAATGGAACGACTCACTATTTGGAACCACCGCCATTCGTCATTGTCTGATTTTGTCAACAATCGAGCAAGAAATTACTTCCCAAAGTTTTTGTCCATTGGGAATTTACATAATGGAATATCAGCCTTGGGAGGTTGCGCTCATCCAAGCTTGGAATGCCGCCGGACATGGAAAGTTGATCGGGGTTGCAAGTTCACCAATTAGATTTTGGGACCTTAGATATTTTTCTGATGCACGAAGCATTACCCCGGCCGGACTCGAAACGAAAACCCAGATTCAGTTTCGACCGGTCCCGCAATTTCTTGCAGTGAACAGTCCTATTTCTCGTGAATTGCTCGAGACTGCTGGCGAACTAACGAGTCGGGTTATTGACGTTGAAGCACTCATGTACCAATACCTCGGAGTACATCAGACGGATGATCTGAACGCATCATCTGGGATCCTTGTTCTAGGAGACTTCTTTCCAGAAATGACCGAGCGAATCCTCACTATGGTTCAATCATGGATTGAGTTGAACAAGGGCCACCAAGATATTTTCTTTAAACCACACCCGGCTAATCATCACCCTGTTTCCAATGAATTGATGTCGGGTTTGATCCCCACAGCGTTACAACTTTCTGAACTTTTCAAGACCTGTTCGACAGTCATTGCGCCAAGTTCAAGTACTGGATCTCTTGAAGCTATGTGTTCTGGAAAACATACGATTTCAATTCTTGATCCAACTTTGCTGAATTTCAAACCACTGAGTTCGATGCCCGATGATTTGTTCGTACGTAATTCTTACGAACTCCAGAGAGCAATGCGTCTTGCTACTGACACAAACAAGAGTGTCTCGCAACAGATCCTTCATCTTGATTCCTCGCTGCCAAATTGGAAAAGTTTGCTCGGATTAGAAGACAAGTAATAGAAAACTTCGGTTCCTTAACTTAGGAAACCCACTATTAACACGGAATCCTAAATAGTGATATTTGGTCAACCACTAAATACCGCAGATACAAGGCATAATGTAAGTGTTCTTTCATCTAACTCAATCTTTTTATACCTAGATAAACCTCTCAAGAAATAGGGTGCAGCACGATGAAAACTGTGATTCTCTGTGGTGGATACGGAACGAGAATTCGAGATGTCGCAGATGACATCCCGAAACCAATGATCCCAGTTGGGCGCTTCCCAATTTTGTGGCACTTAATGAAGTACTACTCAGCTTTTGGTCATACTGACTTTGTTTTATGTTTAGGTTATAAAGGACAAGTCATCAAAGACTTCTTTTTGAACTATCAAGCTCACACCCAAGATTTTACGATTTCACTAGACAATCCAGATGAAATTCAATTTCATTCAAAGAATAGTGAGCTGAACTGGAAAGTCACCCTCGTGGACACCGGTCTTGATTCGATGACTGGTAGCAGAGTAAAAAAGATTCAATCGTTCGTTGAAGATGCACCATTTTTCCTCACATACGGTGATGGGCTCAGCAATATCGATCTCACCGCACTCGAGTCATTTCATAAGAGCAAAGGAAAGACACTCACTGTCACGGGTGTCCGTCCGCCGGGACGATTTGGCGAACTACGCGCATCGGTTGACGGAATAGTCACCGAATTCAATGAGAAGCCTCAAGCAAGTGACGGCCTCATTTCAGGTGGATTTTTTGTCTGCGAACCACAGATATTTGAAGTTTTAGACAATCAAGATGACCTTGTATTCGAACAAGGTCCAGTGCGAACTCTCGTGTCGCGTCAAGATATGGCTGTGTATCGCCATGATGGATTTTGGCAATGCATGGACACTGCAAGAGATTGGCAATTGCTGAATCACTTGCTCCAAGCGAATCAGGCGCCATGGAAAATCTGGTAGACACGCTTGCTGAGTATCGCGGACGACGAGTCTTAATTACGGGAGATACTGGCTTTAAGGGTTCTTGGCTGAGTCTTTGGCTCCAACAACGTGGTGCATCAGTGTTTGGTTATGCACTTCCACCAGAAAGCAACTCGCACTTCAATGCACTCGGACTTTCTAAATTAATTGAACACCGAGATGGCGACGTACGAGACTTTAAAAGTTTGTCAACGTGCATCAATGAGATTAATCCAGACATTATTTTTCATCTTGCGGCACAGGCTCTTGTGATTGAGTCGTACCGAGATCCAAAAAGTACGAGCGATACAAATATTGGTGGTTCGATCAATATTCTTGAAGCCGTCAGACTGAACCCAAACGTGAAGGCACTTGTATTTATAACGTCAGATAAGTGTTACCTCAATAAGGAAGTTACACGTGGGTACACAGAGCTTGATGAACTCGGCGGTTACGACCCCTACTCGGCATCAAAAGCTGCAGCAGAAATTGTGTTCGCTTCGTACGCAAAATCTTTTTTTGCTCACCGATCATCCTTCGGTGCAGCATCTGCACGCGCGGGGAATGTCATCGGTGGAGGCGACTGGTCACTCAATCGAATAATTCCGGACTGCATTAGATCGCTTATTGCACAATCTCCAATCGAAATTCGAAATCCAAATGCAACACGTCCTTGGCAGCATGTATTCGAGCCACTCTCTGGTTATATCACCTTGGGTGCTCGACTTCTTACCACTGAATGCGGCAATTTTGGATCGTGGAACTTTGGCCCTCCCGAAACTGCGGTCCACACAGTTGGTGAAGTCACACAACGAGCAATTGACGAGTGGGGTTCTGGGTCAATTTCGATCACTCCACAAGACGGGAAGCTCCACGAAGCAGGACTTCTGCAACTTAATTGCGCCAAAGCACGCAAGGAATTGAATTGGGCACCACGTTGGGGTTTTGATCAGACAATGCTTGAAACCATAAAGTGGTATAAAGAATTTAGTAACGGAATTGACGCTTTTTCTACTTCAACCGCACAACTGCATACCTACGAACTGAGTAAACATGATTGAAGGCGTGATAATCACACCCCTAAAACAAATCCCTGATGAACGGGGAACAGTCATGCACATGCTGAAGTCAACCGACCCAGCGTTTACTCAATTCGGTGAAATTTATTTTTCAGGTGTTTACCCAGACATCGTAAAAGCCTGGCATATTCATACAGAAATGACTCTCAATTACGCAGTTCCCATTGGAAAAATTAAGTTTGTTCTTTACGACGATCGACCAAATAGTTCAACCTTCGGAGAAGTTCAAGAGCTCTTCATTGGTGCCGACAACTATTGCCTGGTCACGGTTCCTCCAAATATTTGGAATGGGTTTAAGGGCTGTGGAACCGAAATGTCACTTGTCGCAAATTGCGCCTCAATCCCCCATAACCCAAATGAAATCAGTCGATTAGATCCCATAGACAATCACATCCCTTATGACTGGGCATTGAAGCACAAATGAGACGGACTGTCCTCCTCACTGGAGGATTTGGGAACCTTGGCGGCCGGATTGCTGCAGCAATGCATGACTCGGGTAATTGGAATATCAGACTCGCATCTCGCACCGTGCGTCAAGCACCACTATGGGCTCCGCGCGCCGAAGTTGTGTACATGGATCTCATGAATAATCTCGGTGTCGAAGAAGCTTGCAAAAACACATCATTGATAATTCATCTCGCATCGCTCAACGACAGAGAGGCTGTGGCGAACCCTAAAATGGCAGAAGCAGTTTCGGGTAATGGTACTCAACTGCTTTCGGAATCTGCCGCACGTTCAGGAACTAAACATTTCGTCTTTATGTCAACTGCACATGTTTACGGAAGTCCCCTCATAGGGAATATCTCTGAAACATCAGAAACAAAGTGCACGCACCCATATGCGACGAGTCACCTGTCTGGTGAAAATGTTGTTGCACAATTCCACCAGCACGGTGATTTTCTTGGCATCCGACTTCGATGCGCAAATGGCTTCGGCTTTCCTCAAGATAAATCCATAAATATATGGCACGCATTAGTTAATGATTTATGCAAGCAGGCGGTCGAGCAGGGTTCTATAACTTTGCAAACAAACGGAATACAGCAGCGCAATTTCATTCCAATCAGCGATATTTGCGCTTCAATTCCCCATTTAGTTCAACTCGATCAAACCAATTTGGGTGATGGACTTTTTAATCTAGGTATCGCAAAGTCGGCAAGTGTTTACGAGATGGCAAAATACATTGCACATCGCTCACAGACAGTGCTGGGTATTGATCCACCGATTAGTCGACCTCAAGTGACTCCAGAAGATAACGGTTCTGATCTTGATTTCCAGATCAATAAACTGATTTCGTCGGGTTTTACTCCAATGAACAACATTGACTTTGAAATCGACAATCTTCTCCGCCTTTGCCAAGAGACACGAACATGACCGAGACTATTCTCGACGAACAAACAGTCACACCTGCAGTCTCAATAGTGATTCCAACCTATAACCACGCCGAATTTCTCACCCGCGCGCTGCAGTCAGTAATCAATCAGTCATTTGGTGACTGGGAAGCAATAATTATCAATAACTACTCGACTGACAACACAGAGGAAATCGTAAAAAGCTTTAATGAACCGAGATTCCGACTCGTCAACTTTCAAAACAATGGCGTCATTGCGGCATCAAGAAACCACGGAATCCAACTAGCAGCTTCTTCGGTCATTGCTTTCCTTGACTCGGACGATATTTGGTATCCAAATAAATTGAGTCGTTGCTTGAGCGAATTCAATAATGGAGCCGATTTGGTGTGTCACGGTGAAAACTGGGTAACAGAAGGCTTGCCACCTCGTGCGATCTACTACGGCCCAACAGATAGAGCTACCCACGACAAACTTTTACTCCGTGGAAATTGTATCTCAACATCAGCCACTCTCGTGCGCAAAAACTTGCTCGACAAAACGAACGGTTTTAGCGAAAATCCACTGTTTATTACTGCCGAAGACTACGAACTTTGGATGAACCTTTCACTGAACACATCGAAATTTATTTTTGTGCACGAGCTCTTGGGCGAATATAGGCGACACGAGAATGGGGCCAGTACGTCAGTAAATCGGCACCTCTCTGCTGAGCTCTCAGTGATTGAGCATCACGCGCGTCTAGAGCCAACAACTAAGAATCTAAGAATCCGAGTCAGACACCGTCGAGCAAAAGCCTTTTACAGTGCTGGACGAACGCAGATGCGGGCAGGTAACCAAGCATCGGCAATCTCATTCTTCTCCAGAGCTTTGGTTCAATCACCATTCTTTTTTCGAATTTATGTAGCCATGGTTTTGACAATGATCAAACGTGGCGCATGAGTACAACAACCAACATCTCGAATGCCTCGTGTACAAGGTTTTATTCGTTTGCACGCCAAGCGCTAGTTGAAGCTCTCAAACTCGCCAATGTTGGCGCAGGAGACTACGTACTTATTCCTTCCCTGATTTGCAGAGACGTCATTGCGTCGATACATACAGTTGGTGCGACACCAATATTTTATGAAGTTGATGCAAAATTACATACAGTTCGTTTTCCATCAGATATTGGAGTCAAGGCAATAATTTATGTGAACTATTTTGGGTTTGCACAGGATGTAGAAATATTTGAACGTGAAAGCTTGCGAACTGGAGCCGTACTGATTGAAGACAATGCCCATGGTTATCTAAGTTTTGACGTTGAGGGAAAAATACTTGGCTCTCGTGCACCGCTCAGCATCACGAGCATGCGAAAAACTCTGCGAGTTTCTGACGGCGCAGAACTTCGAATTAATGATGTAAAGCAATTCCCCGTTGCCCCATTACAACTCCCCTTCGTGCAACGGTCACTCGGATTTCGATTCCGTGCTCAACAAATTCTTATAGCAATTGAAAATCTACTTCACCTTCCCGTCCTTCAGTTTTCACGAACAGTTGTCCGATTGCTGCGCCGTATTGTCACCGGTTCATCTCTGCCAGTCTCTAAAGATAATTCCGAAAATGAAAATATTGTTTCTACCGGTCCACGCGACTCGTCAATGAGAAAAATAAATGCTCTAGATACTGAACGCGAAATTGAGCGACGAAGAAATCTGTATTTAAAAGTTGAGACGCTGCTGTTGTCTAGTAGTGCTACCCCGGTTTTTGAAAGCATCCCCGAAAACTGCACTCCATATGGTTTCCCATTCTTTGGTGATGAGAGTGTGGCACGTCAAGTACGGCAGTTAACCCGGAGCCTCGGTGTAGAAGTCATTCAATGGCCCGAACTACCAACCTCGGTCGTGTTTAATGCGCCGACGCATTACACGACTTTGTGGTTAGTAAACTTTTTGTAATGCCGTCTGACACATCTGCAAATTGGCGCTCCTGGAATGATTCAGATGACCAGTGGGATGCCATCGTTCTTGCCCTTCCTAATTTCACTGTTTACCAATCAAGCCGATGGGCCAACCACAAGACTTCATCTGGTTGGTCGGTGAGTCGGTTTGTTCACGTTGACCGCAACAACACTCCGACCACAGCAGCTCAATGCCTCATTCGAAGAACACCACTAAACACTGCAGTTGTTTGGATACCAGGCGGGCCAATAGGCGAACTTAAATATGTCAATAAAGAACTCGCATTAGTCATCAAAAAAACTTTGGGAGTTTCATTTATCTATGTTCGTTGCTCCATCATGGAAGGTTCAACCCCAGAAGCAACAGCACAACTTTCATCTAACGGTTGGCACCATTGTCAAAAAGTGATTGGTGCACGAGCAAGTTTGATCCACAAATTAGACACAGATCAAGAAACTCGACTCACCCGCTGTTCCTCTGACTTTCGTCGCAATCTCAAAAGATCTGCAAAAATTCCCAACCCTCCATACGCCTGGAGAAATCCAAATCCAGAAGAAATTTCGGTCGCCTATTCGTTGATGGACGAATTCAAGAAGGTGAAAGGCCTATCACTTGCTCGTTCCGTAGAAGAACTGCAAAGTTTGATTGCTGCCTTTGGAGATGACCTACTTCTCTACAGAGCCGATAATGCTGACGGGTCGCCACTTGCAATACGCGGCGCACTTCGATTCGGTGATGTTCTTTGGGATTTCCTTGCACTCACAACTCCGGCCGGAAGAAAAACCTCAGCTTCATACGCCGTATTTTGGATGCTCGCCGAGAAGAGTTACCAACTTGGAATTACCAAATTTGATTTGAGCGGAATTGACCCTGTCAAAAATCCTGGCGTATACAATTTCAAAAAAGGTACTGGATCTTTCCAGGTTGACTTCCAGGGTGAATGGGAGATTGCATCTCCAAAAATGCTGCTCCCAGTAGCGAGTAGACTTGTATCTCAACGAATCTCATAATTTCACCTAGGCGTGGATGTAACTTCGGAGCAACTATTGCGCATTTTTTCGCAAATTACCGTAGGTAGATATTTACTATGACATCTTTGACGATGTATTCGCTTCAAACCGTGCTGTTAGCCATCTTGCTTGGATTTCTTTGCTTGCGCAAACAAAAGCTCGATTTATATCTGTTTGGAATCATTTCTATCTGGGTGGCTATGGTCATTTTTATCTATGCACGATATAAAACTGATCAAATCTATTTTTACTCGAACGACCAGGCATACCACTTACAAATCATCACCTTTTACATGCCCCTTGAAGGATTTAAAATAAGTTTAGAGGAATTGTTGAATCGAAGGTACCCAGTAACAATTCCAACACTTATGCTCTCCAAATTAGGTATCGATATCATTTTGGCCAACAAATTCATTCACTTTCTCTACTTGATCGCGACGTATAAATCTGGTCAACGCTTTCTCACTCGACACAACATCGTGCCGAAGTGGTGGCATGTCGCATTATTCTGCGGCCCCATCACCATATTTATGTCAACGCTTGCATTGCGCGACCTAGCAATTGCATTCTTTATGATGTCGTTTTTCCTAGAGCGCAATCCGACTTACAGAATTTTGGGCTTAATTGGCACTCTCTTGCTGCGTCCACATTTGGCGTTGGCCATAATAGTTGGTTCGCTCATTTCATTTCTATTCAAAAATCTTAAAATCAAATATTTTATTCCTGGAATTGCTTTATTTACAGTGCTTACTTACAGCCTTGGCTCTTATATGTACTTTGTTGGCGCCACAATTAAGGACAAAATTCCCCTGCGAGCACCTACCGATATATTCACACAGTTCAAATTCACACGATTTGGAGCAAATTTCTTCGGCTTGCAGTTTCTCACACTGGACGACACGGTTGTCGCAGCATCTGTCCCTGTGCTTTTCCTCAGCAGGCTTGTATTTTTCGATACTCTGCTCACACCGCTCATTTTCCTTATCATTCTTTTCATGCCATTAGCCAAATGGAATCAACTTCGTACATCTGTTTTCTTTACGTTTGTTTTCTTTTATGGATTAGTTTCGCAAACAGACTGGAATTCCTCTCGTCAGAACATCCCATTTTTTGTGATG
>ERZ889217.1561-NODE-1561-length-11413-cov-13.180401_pt1 | contig 11413 bp, 4 predicted proteins | sample MGYA00521098_ERZ889217 | MGnify/ENA primary metagenome ERZ889217 (study PRJEB32303, sample SAMEA104408613) | aquatic metagenome | biome: Brackish water; feature: Pelagic; material: water | place: Baltic Sea | collected 2014-06-10T22:04:00 | depth 2,362 m ...
TTAGCATTGGTGCTCTTCTCATCTCTTCAACGTGAGGTATTGAATTCTTTTGTTTTGTTGATCGGGTGATCTTGCTGCCTGCGTGGTGGTTAACGCATCAGCAGCTTTTCTTTTCTCTTCTTTTCCGACTCTTGCCGAATCGTGGTGGTTAACGCATTGGCTTTGTCTGGACCATTTAGTCCTAATGGTAGGTTTGTTTGATTTATGTTTTACTGCTCTATGATCATATCTTTCTGCTCTAAGTGTCATGCTCTTAACTTCCTGCTCTATGCTTCGCAATGATGTGGGATGTCTAATTGAGATGCAATCTCCCTGGTGACTCGATCTAGCTTGCCCCTGGCATTTAATCCAACGCCCCTTATTAGTATGTGCTCATCTAGATGTTCAGTTGGTATCCTTCCTCTCCATAGTCGCTCAGCGCGATCCCGGTTACTTCTGGGAGGGATCGTGGTGGGAAATCCTCCACTGTTCCTGAGTACCCACGTCCTCAGGAAAGTGGCTTCTTTCAAATTTGCTTGTCTCTGCCGTAATTCCGCCGTGTCGTAATTGACGATGGAGGGGGTGATGGTGGTGTAGTAGTTGACTTCGATCCAGTTCCTTTCGATTCTGGATACTTCCGCACAATACCAGCTGGTGGCTAAGGGCCCATCTTTGATAATGATGTGTTCTCCGACCTCAACCGGGGTGGCTTCCCTTACAGCAGCTGTGTGAATTTGCGTTCCAATTACTGCTCTTAATGGTATGGTAGGGTCCGGATCATTAGCTTTAGGTTTTTTTAGGAGCAGCATCCCTATGTCTCGTTTGTAAGTGATGTTTCTTCCATTGTGCTCATCCATTTCCATTTGTACTGACCTGGTGCCGATGTGCTCCGTTATTCTGGCAGGTCCAATATAGTGGTCGATGTGCTTGGCTTTGCGTCCCTTGCTGTCTGCCTCCTGCTTGGATGGCGGCTTGTAGAAAAAGACCTTGGTGCCCACGGGGTATCGCGACATGTCGACCGGTTGCCCCGATTGGTTTAGTTTCTCCGCAGTCATCCTTCTGTGCCATTCGGAGACTGACCTGGCTACCTCTGCCATCCTGACAGCAAGCTCAAGCTGCATCTTGAGAGAGTCTTTGTCGAAAAATTCGTCAATATCTTCATCAACCTCATGCTCATATCCCCCCACGTCAATTGGTGTAACGTTATTGAGACGCGCCCGGGCTTGGGTTATGGTCGTAGCCATTAATCCGTGTCCCGCCTCGAAAGGCGTGCAACCAATTGCGGAATTGAATGTGGTGTTGATGGCAAACTGGAACGAAGGTAAGTACAATGTACCCAAGTTCTTGTATTCGTGGTCGGACAACTTACGGATCATTGCTCCGATGATCTGGTTTACCCTTTCACAAATTGCATTGCCTCTAGGGCTGTGCCCACCTGTCGTAATCTGCTCTATATTCAAAAATTGGCATATGACCTCAACTGCCCCCCGCATTAGCTCTGGAGCATTGTCTGTCCTAAGCGACATTGGTACTCCACGGCTCAATATGATGTGCTTCAGTACCACCGCGGCCACGTTGAGCTGAGATCTTGTTGCCACATGCTCTAGGATGACCTCCCTACTGAACAGGTCAATGATCACCAGCACCTCTCCCTTGTGAACGCCATAGAAGTCCAGACCGTAATGCTGCCTTGGTAGAGCTTTCGCTGATGGTGCGTGGGGGTCAAAAATCATCTTCAGGTGTCTGCGCCGAACCGTGCCCCTTCTGCATGTCTCACACGCAGAGATGAAGCGCTCTATGTCTCTATCCATTCCAGGCCAGTAGTATAGCGGCTTAAGTATGTGGGTTACCTTTTGATGGTTTTGATGATGTATATCCTCGTGCGTGTGCATGGTCAATGCTTCGCAAAATCTTTTGGGAACAATTATCCTAGGTTGAATACCCAAGTGATTAGGTATTCCTAAAAGCTCCGCTGGTCTGCCTGGGATCCCTTTGACTAGTTCTCCTTTAGGAGGTTCATGCTCATATTTTGTTGGGAGTTTGTGCTGCTCTTTCTGTATTCCCACCCAATGCTCTATTGGAGGTAAGGGTGGAAGGGGTTCCCTTGGGGATCGTTTCCATGCTAGTCTGCCACGCTCGTTTACTGCTCTAACCAGTTGCTTTTGCGTATCGGGCCCTGGGCGTGATCTGGTGATGGCCCCATGCGCAGGTGTGAGGACAAGATCCGATGGTGCCGGACTCTTGGAGGTCTTGCCCTTACGTGATCTGGTGGTGGGTAGCATCTCAACTACCGCATTGTGCCCCTGCCAATCCGAGTAGAGTTCCATACCCTCGGATAAGTTGGCCAGGGACTCCCGGATGATCTGCTCCGTCTGCTCAGGGCCGACACCTTCTTCCAATCGAGAAAGCACCTTGGTTATGGAGATGCTCGGAAGATTAACCAACCATACTTGCGCAGAGGAGGGCAAGACTATCTTCGATAGGACATCCACTTTCCGTGCGACCTCCTCATCATACATTCTTGTCCCTTCGACGTTTTCCAGGCGAGATATTTCTGGGACAAGAGATAGGGGCATCAACACTGCGAATTGCCTCTTTTGCGTGATTAACTGAAGAACTTCCTTGGTCGCGCTGTTTGCTGTCGGGGTACCTATGAGAAATGCGCTGGGCTTCGTCTCTTGAGTTAGTCTTCCCGTAGCTACCTTGTTTTTCGGGCTCCGCCACCTTTGAACGATTCTCGCAGCGGCTATGGTATCCTGATAGCAGTATACGCGAACGTGTTCGTTGTTCCTGACCTCATCGGTCAGATGTGTAAGTAGAGCAGACAGCTTGGATGGCAGAGTGGGGTCGTACCATCCTTCAGTGGGCGCACATACCCTTGACAATGGGTCGGCTAGCAGCATACCTGACCCTTGCCTATAAATGTGCTCGACTATAGACATAAGATCGGCCACCTCGATGAGTTTCCAAGCACTGAGCTGCCCTTTGTTGGAAAGACTGTTCTCAAAGAGAGCGGGCTTGTGATCAGTATACAGGGTGACTCCAGCATCAAGGTTCGTCTCAATTAGGTTGCGAAACTTCTCAAGACAGAGAATTCTGGCAAGAGATTCCCTATAGAACACTGGGAGCTGCATCTCATGCGTCGTCCAGCCCTTGCTGATCCATTCAATTACCAAGCGCGTGCCGCGATCATTGACTCTAGCCCTTCCTTCGTCTAGGGGATCGCCCTCCCATACCACCAACAACTGATATGCACAGGCCCCCCAGCCTACGTCGCTAGCATCAACCTCAATGAAGAGTCTCTTATTTCTGTCCTTGTTATGAAGGTACAGCTTGGTATCTGAAATGATAGCTCGTAGTCTCTGGAACGCCACATCATAGTCAGATCCTTCAATCCACGGTGGAGGGCATTTAGCTCCCTTTTTAGTGATGTTGTGGAGGGGTTTCGCGATGATCCCGTAATCTTTGATGTAATGACTCAACTGTTGGCAACAACCTAAAAATGCTCTAATCTGATGAATATCCTTGAGGGATTTGAGGTTGCGTATGGTACATAAGTTCGCCTCCTTGGGTTCTGTTCCATGCTCTGAAATGATGTAATTGTGAAAAGTAATGCTCTTTACTCCGAACTTCACCTTGGCAGCTTTGATTTGTATCCCTGCCTTCGCACAGGTACAAATGAGCGCCTCGTACAACTCATAGAGTTCCTCAAGGGTATTTGCCCCTGCCGCTATGTCGTCGCAGTAAACAGCAAACCTATGTCTCAGGGTCTTAGGATTGCCATCCTCATCCAGAAGTCTCTCACCATCCGGTCCTATTAGACATTTCCTCAGGTTGCCCTGTTCGTCATAGTCTATGTGCTCGTCGAGTGCTTCCAGATAAGCGGTCTGTTGGACTGCCGAACTAGGAGTTGCCCCCATCATAAGCCTGTTCCAGCAGTAGATGCCGTCCGGAGTGTGGAAAGCTGTCAACCTTTTGCTCTCCTCACAGACTGGGATGCTCCAATATGCACTGAATCCATCTACCCCTAAGTAGTACTTATACCCATGGAGTTTCTTAATTTCATCCACTGCCAGCGGTATCGTACTTCCATAAGGTTTCAGGCACTTGTTCACGAGGGCATTAACACAGACCCTGAAACCATGATCCGGATCGCTCTTCTCCTGCCCTGGTGCGAATTTGGGCGCTATGACAAGTCTAGAGATGCACAGTGGTTGGCGCGTGCATTTTTCAACAACCGGTGTGGCTTTGACAAACCCGCGAATGACTGCGCAAGTAGCCGTTTTCCCTTCCCAGTTCATGGCTTTTACGCAGGGAAACTTTTTCTCTCCATGGAGATATTCAGGGAGTAATTCGTAGCTGTACGGTTTGTCCTTGAACTTTGTCATGATCTTGGGTGCCCCATTGCGCAAGGGAAATACGCTGTCGTCCCCGACCCAACGCTCGTATACTAGGTATACCTTCCTCAGAATGGATTCGTATTCATACACCTCATCCCCAATGTTCATGGCCTCCTTTGCAAATTTGCTAATGGTCTTACCATTTCTCACCATGGTATCGTCTCCGTCCGACTGTTGCTCCTTGGATGTCCGATCCACGATCCTCCTCAACTGTATCTCCGTCATATACACTTCCTCCACAACCATGTTCGGGGTCTCCAAGTACCGTATAGCTGTACTAACGAGGTCTCCCTCTTGCTCTTGTTGCTCCCATTCCATTGAATCATCTGCCCCAATGAAGCTGAGAGACTCTTGCGTCAAAGACCTCGTTTGTCTGAATAAGATCGGTTTAAGGTCGATCGCTGCTATATCGTTACAAATCTGCTCAAGCGTCTTGTTGTGTGGCCAGAACGTGAGAGCTCCACACTCACCTTTGTTGGAGAGACTCATGTGGTGAATGATGTTGATGGAGGCCTCGATGACCGATTCCAGGCTGAGAAGCAGTATTTTGCTAGTCGGCCCCAACGGGGAGTCGTAGACGTAACACTGAATGCTCTTGACGTTTCCTTCAGGCGCTGCTAACTGGAGTATGCCAACCATGTCTAATATACCTGATTTGCCCCCTATCCCTGTTAGCCTGATGGGTGGCAGACCATGCTCTCTGGCTTTCCTTACTTGTGTGAGGAAAGAACTATGCGCTATGGAGACTGAGCCACAAGTGTCCAGTTTTGTGTGAATGCTCTCTAAAATGTCACCATTAGTGGTGATGATTCTGCTCTTTGCATGACAAATTGTCTTGGAACCTGCTGGGATGATTGTTCCTTCCTTGGTGAGACCTCTAGTCAGTCGAGCCTCGGAGAGATGTATCTCCATAATGACAGGTTCACTCTCCTCAGCTGACTGACTTGACCGTCACTCATCGTGGTAGTCATCCTCGCTCTCCGTCCTTGCTTCTTCCACCTCGATTTGTTCTGTGCTTTCTTGCCCGTTTCCATATCCTTGATCATGGTGCTCGTTGTGCAGTGTGCCTGGGTCATTCTGCTCTGGTTCCTGATAATGCTGCTCTGCTTCTAAATGTTGCTGCTCTGATTCATAATAAGGCTCCTCATAAGCGTTCCCGGCGTCCTCGCTATAACCTTGATCATAGTGCTCGTGTCGAGTGTCGTCCGTCACATCCCCCCAGTCATCTGGCGCGAGTCGAGTGAACATCAACTCACGAGAGAGAGGCGGATTGCTGTCGAGAGGACGATCAAGTTTAGCATTGGCGACTAGCGGTTGTAACTGTTGCATGAACAACACGGTGGCGTCGTGAAAGTCATTAGGTTCGAAGGTGGAGGCGCAATTCGTCCCGTCACAAAGAGAGTCCGTGCACCACAAACAGCTTTGGTCGGGTGCGAAGACTGCGTCCTCTAGATGATCAAATATCAGGCCCAGGCGTGGGGTTTGTTGCCTGGTATGCTGGTAAGAGGGTGAAGAACGAAGGGTCTGCCATTTGGGACATTGAGACTTGTAATGGCCTGTCTGATGGCAGAAGTAACACTTAACGCCCGCAGTATTGGTGTGGGACGAGGTAGCTGAAGCTGATGAAGCTGTAGCTTGCAGGGGAAGCTGCAAGCTGGTCGACGCCCCTGCGCCTTTGGGAGCGTGTCCTCCTTTAAAGCCTTTTCTTAGGCCTTTCCCTTTGGGGTTACCTTTGCCACCCTTGACTCGCCCTTTGACATCCTTGCCCTTGCCCTTACCATTGCTCTTTCCTTTGCCGATCATTGCGAATCGAGGGGCCTTGTTCCTGCAATCCTCAAAGCTGTGTGTATGAGCTGTGTTCATACTGATGCAGTGCGCATTGGTGCACGCATTGTTTACTTGGACGTACTGCTCCGGGGTGCGCCATTGGCGCTGGGGAACTGGATGGGGCCGTTTTGCACCTTGCGCTGGAGCAGTTTTTCCCTTGCCTTTGACCTTGTGTTTAGCTTTCGAAAAAGCGGGGGGTTCAATTTGGAAATCACGCGCCCGGGTGCGAAGGTAGCGCATGATCCGGCTATTCGCGCTGGGCTCATAGACCGTGTCAAAACGACTGATGTGTGTGGCCAGTAAAGTTTTGAGATCGTCTAGATCGTACATGCCCTTGTCAACCATATCAGCGGTGAGGGCTGTGTCGATAGTGGTGATTTTCAGTTTCTCTGCATCCGTGATCTGTTTAGCTATGAGGGTGCGAAGTCGCCCGTGCTGGGCCTTGTCAAGGTTAGACCCTTGACACTGCGTAAGGCGTCGTAGGGGCTGCTCAAATGAGACCACCCAGTTGTAAATGTTCATCATGGGCTCCCGAGTGTGCAAGAGTATCTGGGTCCACAAGATGTGAACCGAGTTTTCATTGTTCCTAACGTAATTCTGCTCAATGAATTCTAGCGTATGTAGAGCAGAGTGCGCCTTGGCTTGTCTTTTCGTAAGGACTACGGCGGTCCCACTTGTGGCTGCTCTGTATACTCTCTGACGGACCAGGTGTTGCTCTCTTTCGGCCTTGATTCTCGTAAATAGATGGGACTTGCCCTCCCTGGCACGCGGAATGAGGTCAAGCAAGAATGTGTGGAAGGTATCCGAGTTCAATTTGTAAATCCGGCGAAGCGCTTGCTTCATGGCTGCTAGGTCTGCTCTAATTTTAGTCTTGCCCTTATTGCTTTCAGCTGGGTCTGTCGAGAGTGCCTGCGCTGTACTTATGGGATCCCTTTCTCTGATCAAATCAATGAGCAAATCGTCCAACTTAGCCGGTTCTTCCCATGGGGAGTTGAGAAGCATAGGGTGTAGGTATTGCAGCCCTTCAATGTTGTCATCCTGATTGCGTTTGGTTTTGGATGGGTCCACCATCTTGGGACTGTATATCCAACTCAGTGGGTTTTTGTGATTGATGCCAATCATTACCACCTTCTGTACCGCACTTAGGCATATCAATGTAACTTTGTCCTTCCAGTCTTGGTACTGCACCTTTTCCCACGGATTATCCGTATCAGGAGTTAACTGTAGCGTTCTGCGTAAATTATTCTGCTCTGCTTTGGCCTTCTCATATGATACCTTATCCAGCACACCACTAGCCTTAGCACGATCCCATTGTAAAAGGCTTGCGGCGTCCTGCAGCGAGGTTGGCTTGCTAAGGCCCTCAAAAAGTGGGTTGAGATCCATAGGGTATCTCTCCTCACTGAGCAAGCTTGTATCCTCAGTACGCTGCAGTTTGTGGTCATGGCTAACCCTCTTTACTAATTCTGTAATCTGGTTAGAATGCATGCTCATAGTAATGCTCGGTATAATGTTCAAATAATATAAAGTAAAGTGTTTTTACTTTACAGGTACTGGTCAAAGGTAATCTAGATTGCTCAAATTATATAAAGTAAAGTGTTTTACTTTAAAGGTACTGGTCAAATAAGCTCAATCAAAGGTTAGATTGCTTTGGGGGTACTGGTCAAGTAAATGTAATCTAAATTGCTCAGTAAAGTTAAAACGTGAAGGTTATTTAGTAAAATAAGGTTAAGATAAGAAGATGTTAAGTTGTTCTTGTGTTGGAGGTGTTTGTATTGGAGCTAGAAGCTCAAACGGGGCGATGCTCTAAGGTTGTACTTTAACGAGTGCCTTGACCGCTAGGCCCATCGCTTGAAGAAAAGTTTACTGCTCCAGTTCGATCTTCGTAGTACCCCAATATGCACTTGTCTGCGTTGTTGTCCCGAAGGTCTTCCAAATACTGCTCCAATTCCCAAACGGCATGCTCATCATAATCACGCGTTCCTCTGAAATTCTCCAAAGGTATTCTCCTTGCTCTCATGCGCCGATAAGATTCAGGCGGTGTCTTGTCCTTGATGAGAGCAATCAAACACTTGGTCCGCTTTACCAGCTCCTTGGTCTGCTCTTCCATTTCGATGTCAAATGCCCAATTGTATTGCTCTGTGTCCAAGTGTTCATAAACATTTGGGTTGCTCTTGTTCTGCTCATGCATTTCTTTGGCAAGATCTTGGAAATACCGATCAGCTGTGTAAGTGCTGTCCACCAAGGCCGTTTTCTTTCTCCGGGTTGATCTCTGCGTCTTCCAAGCATTGTTGTCCGCGACCCCTCTCGTTTGAGAAGATCCCTGAGTGGGTTTGGGACCAGGGGCAGGAGACGGCGCCGTTTTCGGAATCGGCTCCATGATGGTCCTCCTAACAGGCTCAAAGTTGATCGCGACCACGTGCTTGAGGTCTTCCAGTAACTGCTCATAATAGTATTTAAGAGGGCACGCTCTGGTGGTTGCTGGGTCTCCGTCCCTTACAATCAACCGGGGAATTTGGGCCATGCTGTGGATGGACTCATGTTTGGCGCACGCCCTGGTAATCCAACACACCAGATTCTTGCCAGCAACAACGTTCTCAAACGTCTTCAACGCGTTCTCGATCATCTCAACAGCGGACACTACGGGACTTGACCGTCGTGGGTAATAATCCCCGCCCAAGGCTTCCTTCCATGCTAGCACCTGCTTCCTGGAGGCTGCCACTAACTGCTCTGGGGGCTTGAACACGTTTCTCAGATCACAGAACCAATGATCTTGATCGTACCCGTGGGTCCACTTGATCCTCTGATATGACTGAAGGACCTCGGTTTCAATCTCCCTTTCCTTTTCAGGGTTCCTCCCTCGCCTAGCGGGCTGCTGCTCCAATGTCGAGTCCATTTGGGATGGCCTCTTTGCCGAAGGCTGCTCTCTGTCCGCAACAGCGTTCCCTTGAGACCTGGATCTCTTGCCGCTCACTTCCTCTGGTTTGTTAGCGGTAGTGACCAAGCTTATCATCTTAGCCGGGGAAGGGGCTGTCGTCTTGTCCTCCGCGTCCGCATCCATGCTCTGGTCGCCACTCTGCTCTGGGGAGGAATCCACAAGGTTGACCACTGAAGCCGCTGGCTGCTTGCTCTGTGAGCCATTTTGCCGAACGCCCTGCTCTTCTTCATTGACGGGTGCTGCCGACGACTGGTGCTTAGGGGTTTCCTGAGTCACAATGCCCTTCAATATCAGCGATTCGGCATGAACTAACCGGCTCTCCACTCGTGACAAGCTCAATTTCTGCTCCTGGTTTTCTCTGCCAAGTCTTACACTGGCAAGGTTAGCTTCCTCCAACTGCGCCTTATAAATTGGGATGACCAATTCATATTGCTCTACTTGATGCTTCAATCTCTGCATCTCATCCCTGCTGCCCTTGTCTTCAAGAGAAGAAGACAACGCCTCCTGCACGTCCTTAATCTCCTTGAGAACAGCTTCCATTCTCTCCCGATGCTTCGACTTGAATAGCAGCTGTGCGTTGCTCAAAATCTGCACAAAACCTTCTACTGCTTCATTTTCCCTCGCTGCGACACGAATACAGCTGCTCTCCATATGCCCTATGTGCTCCTGCATCTTGCTCGCGACGTCGGACACCATCTGCTCGTTCTGTTTCCTAGCTGCTACCGCCAGCAAAACGTGCTCGTACAGTGCCTTGTCGACCAAATAGCACGTTTCACCTGAGATCGTGTGGCTTGTGGAGTATGAATGGCTTAGGCGCATAAACTTTTCCTTTTTCTCCTCCCACGTAGATTGTTCTCCAACTTCAGACGGGCCTGTCCCTCCAACTATTCCTTCAACCGTGCTTAAAGTAAGAAAGGACAAGGGTGCAAGTCTATCCCTAGGAGGTATGACGGGTTGGGCTTCGACCATCTGCGCTTTCTCTCCTTCATCAGGCGTTCTGGCTCTCAACGCCTCCATCATCTCCCTGATCTGCTGAAGCTCTCTCAAAGAAAGCTGGTTTTCACTTCCTGAAGCCGCATCTAGCCTCGACGAAGGTGAGGGTGTTTTCATGCTCTGCGCCGCACTCATGGCCTGAGAGGGGGAATTCTGAATGGGATTGCTCTGGGGAGGTGGAATGTCTTGGGGAAGAGAAGACATAGCGCTGGGATCGATTGCGGGAATGCTCTGTGAGGATCTTGAGGGTTTTGGGGGAGTAGACAATTGCTCTTGGGAGGTTTGGGTTGTTGCTTGAGATGGGTTGCTGTTTATGGGAGTGGCTGTTATAGGGGAGGTCTGCTCTGGTGCCAACGGTTCCCCCATTGACTGATTCACTTTGCTCTGATAATCCTTCAACTTCTGCTCGTAGGCTTCTTTCCTTCGTGCATTGAGTATTGCCAGATATCTTTTCTTCCTTCCTTCATCCCATTCCACAGCAGGTTCTTGCTCCTTGAGCCAATTCAAAAACCCGGCATCTGCGGTACTGATCTTCTTCACCACCTTTGGGGGCTGAGGAGGTCGAGCTGCTCTGTTGTCACAACTGCGTGTAGACTCTTCCATCCCACTGGTTCGTTCCGTGAGGATCTGACCGGCCGGTCGAGTATTGCTCGGTTCGAGCGAACACAGGATCCTGTGTTGTCGGTGTACCAGAAGGGGTGGTAGATCTAAGGCAGGTGTCTCTGTGATATGCGATAGGCTGTGATGAGAGAAGTAGATATAAGAGTGATAGATGTCAAGAGAAGAGAGATTCCTTCTTCTTCCCAACGATCTTTTCCCTCCATCGGTTATATTTTATATAAATCTATTTCTATTGGTTCAAAATTCACCAAAATTATTTTTTTCAAATTTTCTTTTTTTCTTTTTACTTTAATAACATTTTAGTAGTACTTTCTCATATTTGGCATATCTTTGCCATTATTCGTTCGTTTTTCTTCATTCTTCTTTTGTTATTATTGTCCATGCTTAGACTGTAGCCTGCTAACATGCCCCTCGACGGTTCATCTGATGTCTGAATATCATTATTGATGAATCGGCGCAATATAGCCAGGCTAAGCAACGAGGTCCAATTCCCCGATTGCTGCTTCGATTTTGTTCATCTAGCTGGGTGCTCTTCTCACTTCTTACATGTGAGGTATTGGGTTTTTTTTTGTTTAGCATTGGTGCTCCTCTCATCTCTTCAATGTGAGGTATTGAATTCTTTTGTTTAGCATTGGTGCTCTTCTCATCTCTTCAACGT
>ERZ889217.1562-NODE-1562-length-11409-cov-5.313458_pt1 | contig 11409 bp, 7 predicted proteins | sample MGYA00521098_ERZ889217 | MGnify/ENA primary metagenome ERZ889217 (study PRJEB32303, sample SAMEA104408613) | aquatic metagenome | biome: Brackish water; feature: Pelagic; material: water | place: Baltic Sea | collected 2014-06-10T22:04:00 | depth 2,362 m ...
GCAGTTCTGCCTCTACAAGCGCTCCGGAATGCGTTAAAGAAGAGAGGGTTTCCTAAAAAGCTAACCATCCATTCGGATCAAGGTAGTCAATATCGAAGTAAGGTGTACCAAAAAGAATTAAAAAAGCATGCTATCAATTGCAGCATGTCACGAAGAGGAAACTGTTACGATAATGCGCCAATGGAATCTTTTTTTGCAACAATCAAGCGAGAGTTAGACCTGAAGAAGTTGCCAACACGCGAGGGAAGAATGCAAGCGATATTTGAATTTATAGAAGTGTTTTACAACCGCAAGCGTGCACATTCATCATTGAAATATAAGTCGCCAAAGGAATATGAAAACACATTAGAGCCCAAGAAAGTGACAATCAAAAAAAACATGCATTCAGAAATAAAAGGCCCTGCTCTTGGATCCTCGTTCGCCGTGCCCCCAAGGGCCTTCCGGCCTCGCTGGACGAGGGGCACGGCGAACTTACGGACCCATCGGCAGGGGAAAAACTCAAACAGGATCAAGGGTTGCAACCAGGATGGCGTTAAAGCGGGAATAATCGATACGGACTTAACTTAGAATCTACAAAACTTGGCTCAATCTACTATCAAGGGCGTGACCGACGAGCAGATCGTGCTGGGCAAGTACCTCTTCTTCGACCGCCGACTGTCGGCCAGCAACGCCCTCAGTTGTGCATCTTGCCATCAACCCGACAAGGCGTTCTCGGACGGCTTGCCGGTCAGCATCGGTTACCCCGGCACCGCCCTGTTCCGCAACACGCCGACGTTGCTGAACATCTCGCACCGCAAGGCCGTCTACTGGGACGGTCGCCTGTCCGGCTCCGACCTCGCCACCGTCGTCCGCGATCACCTGACCGAGCCGTTCTTCATGGCCGCTGACGGTCGGCTCCTGATCGAGAGGATGAAACAGGTTCCCGAGTACGTCGAACTGTTCAAGGCTGCGTACAAGGTCGAACCCGACTTCGGAACCATCCTGAAATCCCTGGCCGCATACGTCGGCTCACTCGACTCGCCGCCGGCCCCGTTCGATCTCTTCCTCAAGGGGGATGACAAGGCGTTGACAGCCGACGCGGTGGCCGGCAAGCGGTTGTTCGAGGGCAAGGCCGGCTGTGCGACCTGTCACCCGGCCCCGCTGTTCACAGACCACACGTTCCACGACCTGGGCCTGCGGACGGGCACGAAGTTGCTGGACGACCCCGAGCGGCACGCCACCTTCCGCCGCTTCTTCCGGGGGCTGGGGACGCCGAACTACCGCAACCTCACCGAAGACGCTGGGCGTTACGTCGTGAAGTTCAACGACGCCGACCGGGGCAAGTTCCGCACGCCGATCCTGCGGGAGGTCAGCCGCACCGCACCGTACATGCACGACGGGCGGTTCAATACGCTGGAGGACGTGATCGACTTCTACGACCAGGGCGGCGACAAGGAGCAGCGGGCCGGACTGAAACCACTGAAGCTCGACGCAGAGGAGAAGCGGCAGTTGGTCGCTTTCCTGAAGTCGCTTTCCAGCGAGACGATCAAGGTCGTGGTCTTCGAGTTGCCCGACTACACCCTGATGCCGCTCGGCAAGGACGAGCCGATGCCGGTGCCAGACAAGCCGGCCACGGTCGCGGTACGCAAGCCTCGCGCGATCACGGCATTGCCCGCCCCTCCAGAGCCGAAAGACAACCCCACGACCAAGGACAAGGTGACTCTCGGTCGCCTACTCTACTTCGACCCCCGCATGTCGGCGGACGGGGCGACCAGTTGCAACACCTGTCACCCGGCCCACACCGGCTACACGGCCCGCACCGCGATCTCGATGGGCGGTACGGGTACGAGCCACTGGCGCAACTCCAGCACGCTGTACAACGTCGCCTACTTCGAGAAGTTCAACTGGGACGGCGCCAGGGGTAGCATCGAGGATCAGAACGACGGGGCGTGGACCGGGGCCGTCGCCGGGAACGTCGATGCGGACCTCGCAGAGGAGCGCCTCGCCCAGGTGCCGGACTACCGGGAGAAGTTCAATACCGTGTTCGGCGAGGAGTACCCGACATGGAGGAACGCCCTGCGGGCCGTCGCCGCATACCAGAGGACGCTCAACAGCAAGAGCGTCCCCTTCGACGCCTTCTTCAAAGGAGACGACAAGGCCATCAACGACGCAGCCAAGCGGGGCCACAAGCTTTTCAAGGGCAAGGCAAACTGCGTTCAATGCCACGACGGCGCGTTGCTCTCCGACGACCGCTACCACAACCTCGGCATGCCGGCCAGCCCCGATTTCTTGAACAGCCCGAACAAGCAGATCACGTTCCGCTTCGAGCAGGCATCCAACGGCGTTCCTCGCAAGCTCTACGAGTCGGCCCGCGACGACCTGGGCCTCTACTACATCACCAAGCGAGCCGATGACATTGGTAAGTTCCGCACGGCCAGTTTGCGGGAACTCAAGCACACCGCCCCGTACATGCACAACGGCATCTTCAAGACGTTGCCTGAGGTGATCGACTTCTACGACCAGGGCGGCGGCAAGAACTCGAACAAGAGTTTGCGGCTGAAGCCGTTGACGTTGACCAAGGACGAGAAGGACGACCTCGTCGCCTTCCTCGAAAGCCTGTCGGGCGACCCACTGGCCGACAAGCCGCCGCCGCTGCCGCCCTACGGTTCGTACCGCGTGAAAGGAGGCAAATGAGATGACCGAACCCCTACCCCTCGCCGCCGAACCAGAATGCGAGCGACATTGTGGCCCAGCCGGTTCCGACCGCCGCCACTTCCTGTTCGCCGCCGGTGCCACACTCGTCGGCCTGACGATACCCGGCCTCGGCGTGGCCCAGGCCAAAGTCGCCGCATACCCGCGAAAGAAGGTCGGCCTCCTGAGCAAGCTCAAGAAGGGCGAGGCGGTCGAGTTCCGTTACCCGTGGGATCACGCCAACTGCAACACGGTGCTGTTGAAGCTCGGCCAGGAGGCTGCGGGCGGCGTCGGCCCGGACAAGGACGTGGTGGCGTTCAACGGCCTCTGCCCGCACATGGGCTGGGACATCCCTGCGAAGAAGTTCTTCGCCGTTCCGGGCATCGCCGGCCCGTGTCCGGGCCACTGGACGACATTCGACCTGACCCGCTACGGCATGGTCGTCAGCGGCCACGCCACACAAGGATTGCCCCAGGTGCTTCTGGAACTCGACGGCGACGACATCTTCGCCACCGGGGTTCTCGGCCTAATCTTCGGCTTCCACGACAACAAGGCCGAACCCAAGGAATGAGGGAACACGCGATGGAACTGCCGATCTACGAACGCAAAGACAGGGTGCCGCTGCCTCCCAAGGACGCTCGGGTGCAGACGACCGCTTGCGCATACTGCGCAGTCGGGTGCGGCTACAAGGTCTACACTTGGCCGGTCGGAACCGAGGGCGGGCCGACCGCGAAGGAGAACGCCTTCGGGGCCGACTTCCCGACCGGGTTCGAGGGGGTTTGGGTCAGCCCGAACCAGTACACCGTCGTTCTGGTCGGCGGCAAGCCGCACCACTGCGTCGTCGTGCCGGACTCCGATGCCACGGTCGTCAACCCCGGCGGCAACCACTCGATCCGTGGCGGCACCCTCGCACTGAAGTGCTACACGCCCACGGGGCCGACGAAGGACCGTCTCCAGTTCCCCCAGGTGCGGGTGGGCGGCAAGCTGGTGCGGGTCAGTTGGGACACTGCCATCGACGTGATGGCGGCGGTGAGCAAGCACGTCCTGGCGAAGTACGGCGAAGCGGCCTGGGGGATGAAGACTTACTCCTACGAGTTCTTCGAGAACACCTACGCCATCACCAAGCTGGCCTTCGACTCGATCAAGACGCCGGCGTTCGCCGTCCACGACAAGCCGTCGATGTCGAACGACACCGCCGGCGTGGACGACGCGGGCATCGTCACCTTCAGTGCCGCCTACGAGGACTTCAAGGCCGCGAGCGTGCTGTTCATTTCCGGCACCGACCCTTACGAGTCGAAGACCGTCGTCTTCACCGAATGGATGATGCGGTCCAAGGCGAAGATGATCTTCGTGGTCCCCCGGCGGACGATGGGCGTGGCCTACGCAGAGTCCAAGGGAGGGCTGTTCCTCCAGATCATCCCCGGCACCGACGCCCTGCTGCACATGGCCCTCAGCCGCGTGATCCTCGAAAAGGGCTGGGAGGACAAGGCGTTCATCGAAGCGTGGGTGGCGAACGCCTGGGAGATCGACAGCGGCTTCGGACGCGGCAGCCGCAACACGCCCTGGCAGTGGCGGACCACCTGGGGCGACATCGGGGCCGTCGATTTCGCCGGCTACAAGAAGTGGCTGCTGGCCTACGAGCCGGCCTCGCTCGACTTCGCGGCCAGGGAAACCGGCATCCCGAAAGAAAAGATCATCGAGGCGGCGAAGTTGCTGTCAGGCGGCGGTGCGGGCGAGCGAGCCAGGGCCACCTTCCTGTTCGAGAAGGGCAACTACTGGAGCAACAACTACCTCAACACCGCCAGCATGGCCTCGCTGGCTCTTCTGTGCGGCTCGGGCAACCGACCGGGCCGGATGGTCAGCCGCCTCGGCGGCCACCAGCGGGGCTGGATCGGGGCGGCACCCTACCCGCGAGAGAAGTCGCCGGAACGCCTCCCCGGTCGCCGGAAGGTCGAACTCGACCTCGACCGCTGGGTCGAGAAGGGCGAGGTCCGGTTCCTGTGGGTGATCGGGACGACATGGACCGGGGCGATGACCGCCAGCCAGGAGCTTGCCCGCACCGTGCGGAAGCTGACCGTCGAGAGCAAACACCAGCCAGCCAGTGCGAAGCAGGACGACCTCATCGACGCCCTGGTCAAGCGGGTGGACGCCGGCGGCATGGTGCTTGTCGATTCGGACATCTACCCGGTCAACCCGCTGAACACCGAGTTGGCCGACATCGTGCTACCCGCCGCCGCTTGGGGCGAACACGACGGGGCGAGGTGCAACGGCGAACGGCGGTTGCGACTGTACGCGAAGTTCTACGACGCCCCCGGCGAGGCCAAGCCGGACTGGTGGGCGGTCGCCAAGCTCGCCAAGGCGATGGGCTTCACCGGCTACGACTGGGCCGATGACAACGCGGTGTTCGAGGAAGCTGCCCGGTTCAGCCGGGGCGACATGCTCGACTATTACCCACTGGTCTGGAAGGCGAAGAAGGAAGGCAAGAAGGGCCACGAAGCCCTCCGCGATATGGGGACGACGGGCATCCAATGCCCGGTGCGGTACGAGGACGGGAAGTTGGTCGGCACCGCCCGGCTGCACGACAGCACCCTTAAACTCTCCGACCCCGAAGGCCCGACGACGCACGCCAAGTGGCTGACGGCGTTCAACACCCACTCGGGCAAAGCCCTGCTCATCAAGAGTCCGTGGGAACTGTTCGCCGACTTCTACGCTCGCATCAAGCCGGACTCCAAGAAGGGCGAATTCTGGCTGACGTGCGGTCGCATCAACGAGACCTGGCAGTCCGGGTTCGATGACCTCCGCAAGCCTTACATGGCTGCACGCTGGCCGGGGAACTTCGTGGAGATCCACCCCGACGACGCCAAGGCGTACAAGGTCGAAAGCGGCGACGTGGTGCGGCTAACGAACGACGATGTGCTGATCCAGACGGGCGGCTTCAACCGGGTCGAGGCCGAGGAGATCAAGTTCTCCTGGCTGGAGAAAGAGGGCCACATCCGCATCGGCAAGGGGCAGATCGAGGCGATAGCGATGGTCACGCCCGCCGTACCACCGGGCGTGCTGTTCACATACTTCCTGTTCCCGCCGAACCCGTTCAATGCCCTGGCCCACCGGGTCGCAGACCCGATCACGAACAACTACCGCTACAAACTCGCCAAGGCGAAGATGGCTCGGGTGGGCGAGTCGCCGTACAAGAAGGACCGCCGATTCATGTCCTTCCAGCGGCGGGACTTCGTTGGTTGACCACATTTAGAAGTGGTTCTGAAGCATGGCTACCGTTCTTCCAGAGCTTTACGAAGTCTTGAGCTGCTTCTCGACGGCCACGCAAACTTCGATGTGCAACGACCTGTTGAGGCAACTGACGGCGAAGGGCGGCGACAATCACGCCGCGTACTTCGCAGACGCATTGCATGCGAACCAGTCGTTCAGCCAGATCGAGCGTTACCGGTCGGTGAAAAACCTTCTTACATGTCATGTTAGCCTTGGAGTTTTCAGTAACTCTAGGGAGAAGAAGCAGAATACAAGTCCGGATTTCTTGTCTTCCATTGCGCTCTTTGCGGCTTGGCGGTGAGAATGCCTTTATTCTTTGAGCATTCTGTAAAGCACAGGTGCCAAAAAACGAATTAGATCAGCTAGGTTTAAATCACTTGATTGGCAAAAGCGTGTGGAGTTGATCTTCAGGAGTCGTGGGCAACTTGGTACGCGTATCTCGCAAATAAGTCCGGGGATTGATGAACTCTTTGCAAGAATTGCAATTCACGACAACCGATGCTCGTAAAAATTAAATGACTCCATACCCGTCATTGAGAATTGATTTGGTACTAGGATTAATCAAGCTTCGGGCTCGACAACCGGTTCTTCCACAACCTCGGGAGTAATTTCTTTGATAGGGAAAGGCAATGGGGCAAGGGCCTTCAACCCTATATCGGTTCGATATTGCATACCACTAAATTTAATCAAGCTCACTGCCTCGTAAGCTTTGGCCCTTGCTGCGCTGATATCATCGCCCAATGCGGTAACGCTCAACACCCGACCACCATCGGTAACAATATTTCTTGAATCAAACCTGGTTGCGCCATGAAAGATTTGAACATCCTTCAGCTTTCCAGCTTCGTGAAGCCCTGTAATGGTATGATTCTTATCAACAACCCCAGGATAACCCTTTGCAGCAAGAACCACGCAAACTGCGGGTCTGGGATCCCAGGAAATTTTGCCTTCAAACTCATCGAGCCTATTTTCAACTGCAGCTTCGAGTAGATCCAATAGATCGGTCTGCAAGCGCATCATAAGGGGTTGGGTTTCGGGATCGCCCATTCTGCAATTAAATTCGAGCACCCGTGCGCCCTGCCCAGTAACCATGATGCCTGCATAAAGAATTCCATGAAAAGGCATTCTTCTTCGCTTCATCGCATGTACGGTCGGAACCAAAACTTCCGTATCAACCTGATCGAGTATTTCCTTCGTGCCCAAAGGCGCAGGGCAATATGCACCCATCCCACCGGTATTAGGCCCGAGGTCATTATCAAAAATAGCCTTATGATCTTGGCAGGGCTCCAGCGGAATGATAGTTCTGCCTGAAACAATGGCAAGCACACTAAGCTCTTGGCCAACCATGCGTTTTTCCAAAACAATTTGGCGCCCAGCGGTTCGGCCAAACTCTTCCTTCACCATGATGCGCTCAACAGCTTTAAGGGCTTCCTCTTGAGTGGAGCAAACAATCACGCCCTTACCTGCTGCGAGGCCATCGGCCTTCACAACCAGAGGATACCTGCGGGTTGAAATCCAAGTTTTCGCCTGATCAGGGTGATCGCAAATCTTGAAGTCTGCAGTAGGCACATTGGCATCATGCATAACAGTTTTAGCGAAGGCCTTGCTAGATTCTAAAGTGGCAGCTAATTTCGAAGGGCCAAAAATGGGCAGCCCTTCTTTTTTAAATGCGTCTACAATTCCAAGTGCCAATGCATCTTCCGGGCCAACCACTGTCAGGCCAATCTTCTCGGCCTTGGCGAATTCCACCAAGCCTTTGATATCATCTGATGCAATTGGAACATTGGTTGCAAATGCTGCGGTACCAGGATTACCAGGCGCACAAAAGATTTTTTTTGCACGCGGAGAAAGCGATAACTTCCAAGCCAAGGCGTGTTCACGCCCGCCTTTGCCTACTACTAAAACTTTCATTGCAGCTCTCGCGTTCTTAGGATGCCTTGGCAGGGAGAAGCGTTAACAAATAATCCTTGCCCAATCGATTACAGTAATCTCCAAAGGTTTCGCCCTGTGCTCTTTTACCTTTGAAATCAACAAAAAGATGACGAAACATCGGAACGATATCCGACTTCAATACCAAATCCTTCAACATGAAATTCAGACGGGTGCCATTTACATGACCACCAACAAATACCATGTACTTTTCACCACTTCTACCCACAAAACCTATTTCACTTTGATAAGGACGGACACACCCATTCGGGCAACCTGTCATTCGAATATTAATTATTTCGTTCGCCAAATCTAGTTCGTTAAGAACTACTTCCATCTCATCGATGACCCCGGGCAATGCCCTTTCTGATTCAGAAATCGCCAACCCACAAGTTGGAATCGCTGGGCAGGCAAGGCTATACTTTTGGATATTCGAAAGATCCTGTGGTTTCTTAACCCCATGACTGTTCAAAATTGCCTCGATCTCTTGCTTGGCACTTTCAGGAAGATCACAAATCAAAATATCCTGAATTGCAGTCAGCCTTACTTCAGTATCAAACTTGGTGATGATCGTTCGTAGGGCAGTACGCAGTTTAAAATCGCCTTCATCCTTGATACGACCACTCGCAACGCTTACACCATAAAAGAATTTCCCATCGCCCTGGGCATGCCAGCCAAGGTGGGTTTCATATCCCGTGATCTGGATGTTTTTTGGCAACACTAATGGCTTGGTCAGATAGCCTTTCAAAACTTCGCGGAACTTCTCAACGCCCCAATCTGCAACCAGATACTTAATGCGAGCTCTTTTACGATCCGCCCTGTTGCCATGATCTCGGTAAAGAGTGATCACGGCTTCAGAACCTTTAAGCACATCCTCCCGAGGCACATAACAAATAGGAATGGATAAATGTGGGAAAGTCGTAGCTTTACCATGGGTCTTTCCCATACCACCACCAACCAAAAGATCATACCCAACCACTTCACCATTTTTGATATCTGCAACAAAACCAAGATCCTGACTAAACACATCAATGCAATTATCATGAGGGGCAGTAAGCCCGATCTTAAACTTTCTAGGGAGATACAACTTGCCATAAATGGGTTCAAAATCTTCCTTTGCTGTTTCACTCATGGATTTACCATTGAGCCAGATTTCATGGTATGCAGTGGACTGAGGCGCCAAATGCATCGCAATTGCATAAGCGTCATCCTGAAGCGTTTGATGCACCTTATCGTTCTTCATAGGTACAGGGCAAGCCATCACATTACGGTTCACATCGCCACATGCTGATAAAGTGGAAAGCATGCATTCATTAATGCCTGCGATCACGCCTTTAAGATTGTTTTTAAGAATTCCGTGAAACTGGATGCTCTGCCTGCTGGTAAGGCGGATGGTGCCGTTGGCGTGCGATTCTGCTAATTGATCAAGAGCAAGGTATTGCTTAGCGGTCATTTTCCCGCCAGGAATCCTACCCCGCACCATGAACATGTAATGCTTGCCTAGGCCCTCGGATCTGCGATTTTTACGGGCGTCCCTATCTTCTTGCTGGTAGGAACCATGAAACTTAAGCAATTGTTTGGAATCATCAGAAAAATGATCATCAGCACCGGCTAGCTCAAGGCTGAGCGTACCTCGCAGCGACCTGCTATTTTCCTTAATGATTTCAACAGCGGATCGACCGCTTTCTGGGGCTTCATCTACAACTGTCTCGTTTTCATTTGCCATTATTTGTATTCCGGTTAGTAAAAAAGATACTTGATCAGTTCCTCAAAGAGCTTAATCCCTACCAAAGGAAAAGCTTCAAATTCTTATCTAGTCAATTTAGGCGGATTAATCGTTTAATTCCAGTCCAAGAATCAACCAACTTTAATGAATAGTGCGATTCAATCTGCATTAATCCTCACAATTATTTATTTTTCACGGCTGTTTTCATACTATTCAAGTTCTAGCCGAGTTCATCCGAACTTCATTAATATACGGGGGAAACTACTCACCTGTAATGAATTGCAACATTTGATGAGAGGCTTAGGGTGACTGTGACGAAGGATCTGCTCGACCCCCAACATTCCATTCATTATGGTTTCCTTACGATTAATCAGGATGCCAATGGTTTTTTTGGCGCTTATCTTGTAACTAATCGCTGGGCCAGACCTATTGAATTCCGCATCAGTAGTGCTGTTCAACCCAATAAAGTTCAGCATATTCTTTATGGCGAAGGGCTAAAACCTTTTATTTATTCAGAAGTTATAGCCAAAACTTTGGTTGAAAAAAGCTCGCAACTGGTTGATTTAGTGGTTACAGACCTTCCCGAAGTACTTGGATTACGCAAAAAGCTTGATATTCCGGTGGTTTGCCTTGCAAAAGCAGAAGATGCAGTTCCAGAAGGTACCCATATTATCACAGGCCCAAGAGGCGTTGGACTGCACTTAGCAGGAACCATTGAAGAAGCTGAGCTTTTTACCCACTTCTTTGAAGGCTTGGATATAGACCTTGCTGAACCCTTCATTCGCATCCGCGATGCAGTTTTAGAAACTAGAAAATCAACCACCCGCACGACTTCCGCTGCTTAAAACAGAGGCTAAGGAACAGTTGTTCCTTCGATCGTTACCAATACAGGCGCTTCTTGAAGGTCGGTCTTGATCTTAAGCTGCTTCTTGAACTGACCTTCTTGCTTGATTGCGCACTTGAAGGTTACCGTTTGAACCATGGAAGGCTCGCTTGCGGGCTGCGTTCCCAACTCGATGCCCTCGCCCAAACCATCCACCCCTAAAACTTTAAATGGCTTGCTAGCACGAACCACCACCCTGCGGGTCAAACTTTCATCGGGTTTAATTGTGCCCAGCGAAAGCAATGCAGGCGATACACTGATCGAAGATTGAACCGTAGCTTCCACCAAAACCGAAAGCAAGGGCGTACCCGTATCGTTGGTTTTTAAATAGATAAACTCTTTAAGATTCCCAGACGGAGCATCGGGCTTCAAAGTAACATTTACCAGATATCCAATCTGGCCTGGCTTACGGTAACTTTCCTTAAAAGTGGCTTCCAAAGGCGTATCCTTAGAAATCACTTCAGTAATTTGCCAGTTTTGGGTGCCTGCATATTCAACCTCAATGGTTTGTTCTGCTTTCTGCCCTTGGGAAACCACCCCGAATGATACCTGGCCCGGATTAAAAACAACATCGCTACGGCTGTTGCCTGTAACTCTGATTTCAGCGGTAGAAACATACTCGGGCCCAACCGTGACATAAACAATCACGGTCTTCGAACCAGAAAACCTTCGGGCATCCATGGTGACATCAATGGTTGCAGATTCCCTTGGTTCTAACACTTTCACAGACGAAGAAGCGCTGGTACAACCACAGCCACTACGGATGTTAACAATTTCCATTTTCACTGCATAAATGTTGGTGATGGTAAATCGGTGAAAAAGTTGGGCACCTTTTGGCACTACACCGAAATCATGCACAAGGCCATCCTTGAACATTTTATCTGCCCATGCTTGAGCAGAAACTGCGTTCGTAGAAACCAAACCAAGAAATAATGCT
>ERZ889217.1563-NODE-1563-length-11397-cov-24.481661_pt1 | contig 11397 bp, 9 predicted proteins | sample MGYA00521098_ERZ889217 | MGnify/ENA primary metagenome ERZ889217 (study PRJEB32303, sample SAMEA104408613) | aquatic metagenome | biome: Brackish water; feature: Pelagic; material: water | place: Baltic Sea | collected 2014-06-10T22:04:00 | depth 2,362 m ...
AGGGGCTGAACCATGCCCCAGTTTCCCGCCTATGGCAACGCCGCCAGTCCCCGGAGGGCCTGACGGCGTTGGGGTCAGCCCAGGGGCTGCTAGGGCTCGGTGCAGCAGCGTTTGGTTGGGTCCAGACGCCAGGGACCGGGCCTCAGTGGCTGACCACTTCCAGGTTGATCTCGGCCACCACTTCGGGGTGCAGCTTGACCTGCACCTTGTAGGTGCCCGTGCGGTGGATTTCGGGCACGATGATGTCGCGGCGATCGAGCTCCTTCTTGGTGGCGGTTTCGATCGCCTCAGCCACGTCACCGTTGGTCACGGTGCCGAACAACACGTCGTCGCCACCGGTCTGCTTCTTGACCGTGAAGCGGCCGATCGTGTCGAGGGCGGTGCGGAAGGCAACGGCCTCAGCCTTGAGGGCGGCCTGGCGCTCGGCTTCCTTGGCGCGGCGGTGCTCCACCTGGCGCAGCACGGCGGGGGTGACGGGCAGGGCCTTGCGGGAGGGCAGCAGGAAGTTACGGGCGTAGCCGGGGGCCACCTCCACCAGGTCACCGTCCTTCCCGAGGCTGAGAACGTCCTCGCTGAGGACCACTTGAACGCGCTTCTTGGCCATGGGAATCGAAACGAACGGTCTACCGTCTGGGCGGTTTGTCAATGTACGCGAGGGTTGGCGCCGGTTGGAATCCGCACCCGGTCGGCCAGGCCCAGGCGGCGCATCAGCCGGATGTGCTGCCAGGTGAGGTCGATTTCGCGGCCAAAGCCATGGCGGGCCGAATGGGGGAAGGCGTGGTGGGTGTTGTGCCAGCCCTCGCCGAAGGTCAGGGCCGCCACCCAGGGGTTGTTGCGGGAGCTATCGCCACTGGGGTGGACGACGTAGCCCCAGCAGTGGGTGGCGGAATTGACCAGCCAGGTGCAGTGGTACACAAGCACCAGGCGCAGGGGGATGCCCCAAAGCACCAGGGCCCAGCCGCCGGCGCCGGTGGCGGTGCCGATCCAAAACAGCAGGCCGGCTAGGGGCAGCTGCAGCAGCAGGAAGCCCTTGTTCAACCAGCGGTAGTAGGGGTCCCTGGCCAGGTCGCCGCTGAGGCGGGGCACGGCCGCCATGGCCGGGATCTCTTCGAACATCCAGCCCATGTGGCTCCACCAGAAGCCGCGGTGGCTGTTGTGGTGATCAGTAATCGTATCGGAAAACTTGTGGTGGTGCCGATGCAGCCCCACCCAGTCGATCGGTCCGTGCTGGCAACTGAGGGCGCCGCAGGTGGCAAAGAAATGCTCCAGCCAGCGGGGCACCCGGAAGGCCCGGTGGCTGAGAAGTCGGTGGTAGCCGATCGTCACGCCCAGGCAGGCGGTGACCCAGTAGAGCACCAGCAGGCTGGCGGCGGCCGGCAGGCTCCAGAAGCGGGGCAGCAGGGCCACCACCGCCAGGGCGTGGATGGCAACCATGAACAGGATGCTGCCCCAGCGCAGGCCCTTGGGCGCCGAGGGAATCGGCTCGCCCCGGCGGGGAATGTGCAGGGATTGGGCCCGCAGCGCTGGGCTGATCTGGGCCCCGGCCCGGCGGGGGGCGCCGGATGGACTGAGGTGCGGGGCGGTGGTGGCCGTCATGGGCCTGCTCCAGGTGAATCGATACAATGGTAGCAGTACGAATCCTTAGCGAATGGGTTTTCGGGAGGAACTCGAATCAGGCCGCGAAGCATTCGGGCATCTGATCAGGGTGTGGCATGAGCGCAATGGCTGGTCCCAGCGGGTGTTGCCGGCCCTGGCCGAGCGCCTCGACCTGGGCCGGGTGCACAACTCCCAGCTCTCGATGCTGCGCAACCACAAGTTGCTCTCGCCCGGCCCGGAGCTGTTCTTGACCCTGGGCCGGCTCAATGGACTGCTGGCCGAGCAGGGGGGTGGCAAGGGCCAGGGGCCCGGCATCGGCGCCGCCCTGGCCAGCCAGCTGCAGGACCAGGCCGAGTTGCTGGCGCCCCTGCAGGCCTCCGCCCTGGCCCTGCGCGCCGATGACGGCCAGCCCCTGGGGCCCACGGAGCTGTTTGAGATCTTCGTGGGCCTGCGCCAGCCCCCCGCCGCCTTTGACCTGCGCATCGCCGAAACCGAGGCCGCCAGCCTCAGTGCCGCCCTGGCCGAGCTGTTCACGGCCGGCCGCTCCTGGCGCCAGTGCCGCGAGTCGGTTTTGGCGGCCTATCCGGTGGAGAAACGCCAGCGGCGCGAGCGCTTTGCCGAGGTGATGGCGGGCCAGCGCGAGTTCACCGCCCCCGAGCTCGACGCCGAATTGCCCGACCTGCGCCGCACCCTGGCCCTGCTGGGGGCAGCCGCTGAGCAGGAGCTGGGGGCCGACCAGTTTTTGGAGTTGTTGCGTCAAAAAGCCCGGCTGCTGGAGCAGTCGGGCCTGGATCGGGGCAGCGATGGCCTGGCGGAGGCGATTCGCCGGGAGTTGCAGGTGGAACGGCCAGGGGCCTGAAGGCCCCGCCCGGGACCCTCGATTCAGATCAGAACAAAGTGGATCAGCCCAGATCAGCCGGTGTAGCGGGCCTCGCGAATCCGCTTGGCTAGGCCAAATTTGCGCAGCAGCCTGATGTGCTGCCAGGTGATGTCGAATTCAAACCAGCGCAGGCCATGGCGGGCGCTGGAGGGGTGGGCGTGGTGGTTGTTGTGCCAGCCCTCTCCGAAGCTCAGGATCGCCACCCACCAGCAGTTGCGTGACAGGTCAGGGCAATTGAAATTGCGGTAGCCAAAGGCGTGGGTGGCCGAATTCACCAGCCAGGTGACGTGATAAACGACCACCAGGCGCAGCGGAATCGCCCAAAGCACCAGGCCGAGGCCGCCGCCATGGACCTGGGCCGCATTGCCATACCAATAGAGGGCGGCGCCCACGGGGAGCTGGAGCAGGAGGAACCAGCGATCCAGCCACACGTAGAAGGGATCGGAGCTGAGATCACCGGTGAAGCGGTGCATCTCCTTAAGGGCGGGAATGTCGTGGAGCATCCATTCGCTATGGGCCCACCAGAGGCCGCGGGCGGCGTCATGGTGGTCGTTGGGCTGGTCGGAAAACTTGTGGTGGTGGCGGTGCAGGCCCACCCATTCGATCGGGCCGCTCTGGCAGGCCAGGGCGCCCATCAGGATCAAGGTGCGCTCGACCCAGCGGGGCGCCACAAAGCTGCGGTGCGACACCAGTCGGTGCAGGCCCAAGGTGACGCCGATCACCGTGACCCAATAAAGAATCGCCAGGGCTACAACCGCTTGCCAGCTCCAGAACTGGGGAAGCAGGGCAAACACGGCGGCCACATGCATGGCCAGCATGAAACCCGTGGTGCCGCGCTTAATTTTTCGCTGCTTGCCTGCCAGGGGTTCGCGCGGGACCACAAGGGCGGCCCGCATCCGGACTTCCTGGGCCGCCGTCAGACCAGAGCTTTCGTTGTCCTGGAGGCCAGATCCAGGGGTGCGGCGCGCGGCGGCGGCGTCAGCGGCAATAACCAAGACAATCTCCGAAGGGGTGCGCAGGCTCCAGTTCGCTGCGGACCCATGGAATGGGGGGCTGCGCACCACTGGCCTGGGATGCCAGCGGTAGCGATGGCATCAGCCGCGAAATCTAACCGGGTGGAGATCGCAGCGAGGCAGCATGGTTCTCTTTGCCTTGGCCCCTTCGATGACCGCACCCAGCCCGGACAGCAGCGGCCCAGCCCAGGGGGCGCTGCAGGCGGCGCTGGCGCTGGTGGCCCAGGCCAAGGAGCGCATTGCCCCGATCGCCGCCCAGCGCACGGCGGCGGTGAAACCACGGCTGGCACGGGTGCTGGAGGCCTTTGCCGCCGAGCGCCTTGGGGTGCACCACTTCGCCTCGGTGAGCGGCTACGGCCATGGCGACCTGGGCCGGGAGGTGCTCGATCGGGTCTTTGCCCGGGTGCTGCAGGCCGAGGCGGCGGCGGTGCGGCTCCAATTCGTTAGCGGCACCCATGCGATCACCGCGGCCCTGTTCGGGGTGTTGCGCCCCGGCGATCGACTGCTGGCGATCACTGGCCGCCCCTACGACACCCTTGAGGAGGTGATCGGCATCCGCGGCAGCGGTCAGGGCTCCCTGGCGGAGTTCGGCATCCATTACGACGAGCTGCCCCTGCTGGCCGATGGCAGCGTCGATGGGGCCGGCCTGGCCGAGGCCCTGCAGCTCCCGACCCGCATGGTGCTGATCCAGCGCAGCTGCGGCTACAGCTGGCGTCCCTCCCTCTCGGTGGCACGCATTGGCCGGCTGGTGGAGCGGGTCAAGGCGTTGCAGCCGGCCTGCGTCTGCTTCGTTGATAACTGCTACGGCGAATTGGTGGAAGACCAGGAGCCCACGGCCGTGGGCGCCGACCTGATGGCGGGATCCCTGATCAAAAATCTCGGCGGCACGATTGCCCCCAGTGGTGGTTATGTGGCCGGCCGGGCCGACCTGGTGGAGCAGGCCTGCTGCCGGCTCACGGCGCCGGGCATTGGCAGCGAAGGGGGCAGCAGTTTCGATCTCAACCGCTTGCTGTTTCAGGGCCTGTTTCTGGCGCCCCAGATGGTCGGCGAGGCCCTGATCGGTGCCGAGTTGACGGCGGCGGTGTTCAGCGAGCTGGGCTATGGCGTGAATCCGGCCGTGGGCGGCGAGCGCAGTGACGTGATCCAGGCGGTGCGCCTCGGGGATGCCGAGCGGCTCAAGCTGGTCTGCCGGGCCTTCCAGGCCAGCTCGCCGGTGGGCTCCTACCTCGATCCGGTGCCGGCGCCGATGCCCGGCTACGCCAGCGAGCTGGTGATGGCGGGGGGCAGCTTCATCGATGGCAGCACCAGTGAGTTCTCCGCCGATGGGCCCCTGCGCGAGCCCTTCGTGCTCTATGCCCAGGGCGGCAGCCACCGCAGCCACGTGGAGCTTGGCCTGGAGCGGGCCCTGCGGGACTTAGCGGCGGCAGGCAGACTGGCGCCAATCTCCTGATCGCCTGGCTGGCCAATGGCCCTCAGTTCTTCCAGCGCCGGCTTTCCCGCTGACTGCCGCTACGCCGATAGCCACGAATACCTGCGCCCTGAAGGCGAGTTACTGCGCCTGGGGATCAGTGCCTTTGCGGTGGAGCAGCTCGGCGACATCGTTTTTGTGGAGCTGCCCGAGCCCGGCAGTGCCCTGGGCCGGGGCACCAGCTTTGGCACGGTCGAGTCGGTTAAGGCGGTGGAGGAGGTCTACGCGCCGATCGATGGCACGGTGGTGGAGCGCAATGGGGCCGTGCTCGATAACCCGGAGCAACTGCAGAACGACCCCCATGGCGAGGGCTGGCTGCTGCTGGTGCGTCCCAGCGATCCCAGCCAGATCAACGCCTTGATGGATGCCGCCACCTACGGCGCCAAGGTTGCCGGCCATTGAGCCCAGGGGCTTCCCCTAGGCAGGCCTGCCGGACTCCTTAGGATCGCCTCCAGCCAGGGGCCGGGCCTTGACGCAAGTTGCAGCGAATCCTGAGTTGGGCCTGGCGGGCTCCGGCGCCTCCCCGGAGCCCGGTGAGCCGGCCCTTAGCCCTTTTGTGGCCCGCCATATCGGTCCCTCCGAGGTCGAGCTCCAGACCATGCTCGCCGACCTGGGCGTGGCCGATTTCGAGCAGTTCGTCGCCCAGGTGGTGCCGGCCGACATCCTGCTGGCCCCAGGCCTGGCGGCGGAGGGTTTGCCCGAGGGCTGCGGCGAAGCCCAGGCCCTGGCCGATCTGGCCGCCCTGGCGGCTGCCAACCAGGTCCGCCGCTCCCTGATTGGCCTGGGCTATTACGGCACGGCCACCCCGGCCGTGATCCAGCGCCAGGTGTTCGAGAACCCCTCCTGGTACACGGCTTACACCCCCTACCAGGCCGAGATCGCCCAGGGGCGCCTAGAAGCCCTCCTCAATTTCCAGACCCTGATTAGCGAGCTCACGGGCCTGCCGATCGCCAACGCCTCCCTGCTCGATGAGGCCACCGCCGCCGCCGAGGCCATGGCCCTCAGCCGCGGTGCCCACCGGGGCGAAGCCAGGCGCTATCTGGTGGATCAAGACGTGTTCCCCCAGACCCTGGCGGTGCTGCGCACCCGGGCCGAACCCCTGGGGATTGCCGTGGAGCTGGTGGATCCGGCGGCCCTGCTGGCGGGCCCTGGGCCCCTAGGGGAGGCCTTTGGCCTGCTGCTGCAGTTGCCGGGCGCCAGTGGCCGCCTATGGGATCCCAGCGCTGTGATCGCCGCTGCCCATGGGGCCGGCCTGCTGGTCACCGTGGCGGTGGATCCCCTGGCCCAGGTGCTGCTGGCGCCCGTGGGCCAGCTCGGCGCCGACATCGCCGTGGGCAGCAGCCAGCGCTTTGGCGTGCCGATGGGCTTTGGCGGCCCCCATGCCGCCTTCTTCGCCACCAGCGAGACCCACAAGCGCCAGATCCCTGGCCGCCTGGTGGGCCAATCGCTGGATGCCGAGGGCCGGCCGGCCCTGCGCCTGGCCCTGCAGACCCGCGAGCAACACATCCGCCGCGATAAGGCCACCAGCAACATCTGCACCGCCCAGGTGCTCTTGGCGGTGATCGCCAGTTTCTATGCGGTGCACCACGGCCCCGAGGGGCTGGCGGCCATGGCCCGCCGGCTGCTGATTTTGCGCCAAGCCCTGGTCCTGGGCCTGGACGCCTTGGGGCTAGAGCCCCAGCCCGGCCCGGGTTTCGACACCCTCACGGTGGCCACGCCCCGGGCCGCGGCCCTGATCGAGGCCGCGGAAGCCGCCGGGTTCAACCTGCGGCCGGGGTTTGGGGGCGCCGGCCTAATGGCACCGGCCAGCGGCCCTTCCCAGGTCCTAGGGGAGCCGCAGGCGTTCGGCATCAGCCTCGATGAACTCAGCGATGGGGCCGAGCTCCAGCGCCTGCTCTGCGCCCTGGCCGGCCCTGGCCAGCCCTGCCCCAGGGCGGACGAGCTGCTGGTGTGCGTCCAGGCTGAGCTAGCGGCGTCAGGGCTGGTCGCAGCTCCTGAGCAGGCGCTTTGGGGGGCGGCCGTGCCCCGGCGCCAGGGGGCCTGGCTGGGCCAGGCCGTGTTCCACGCCCACCGCAGTGAAACCGAGTTGCTGCGCTACATCCAGCGCCTGGTGAGCCGCGATTTTTCGCTGGTGCACGCCATGATCCCGCTCGGCAGCTGCACGATGAAGCTCAACGGGGCGGCCGAACTGGCGCCCGTGAGCTGGCCGGCCTTTGCGGCGCTCCATCCCTTTGCCCCCGAAGCCCAGACCAGAGGGTACCGGCGCCTGCTGGCCGACCTGGAGACCTGGCTGGCGGCGATCACGGGCTTTGCCGGGGTGTCGCTCCAACCCAATGCCGGCTCCCAGGGGGAGTTGGCCGGCCTGCTGGTGATCCGCGCCTGGCACCACAGCCGCGGCGACCAGCACCGCCGCATTTGCCTGATCCCCACCAGCGCCCACGGCACCAACCCGGCCAGCGCCGTGATGGCCGGCCTGCAGGTGGTGCCCGTGGCCTGCGATGACGCCGGCAACATCGATCTGGCCGACCTGGAGGCCAAGGCCAGCGCCCATGCCGGCGAGCTGGCCGCCCTGATGGTCACCTATCCCTCCACCCACGGGGTGTTTGAAACGGCGATCCAGGCCATCTGCGCCCTGGTGCATCGCCACGGCGGCCAGGTCTACCTCGATGGCGCCAACCTCAATGCCCAGGTGGGCCTCTGCAAGCCGGGCCGCTTCGGCGCCGATGTCTGCCATCTCAACCTGCACAAGACCTTCTGCATCCCCCATGGCGGCGGTGGTCCGGGGGTGGGGCCGATCGCGGTGGCGGCCCACCTGGTGCCCTTCCTGCCCGGCCATCCCCTGGTGGCCTGCGGCGGCGACCAGGCAATTGGGCCGGTGAGCGGGGCCCCCTGGGGCAGCGCCAGCATCCTGCCGATCAGCTGGATGTACATCCGCATGATGGGGGGCGCCGGCCTGCGCCAGGCCAGTGCCGTGGCCCTGCTGGCGGCCAACTGGATCGCCGAACGGCTCGATCCCCATTTCCCCGTGCTCTATCGCGGTGCCAGCGGCCGGGTGGCCCACGAGTGCATCCTCGACTTGAGGCCGCTCAAACGCAGTTGCGGCCTCGAGGTGGAGGACCTGGCCAAGCGGCTCATGGACTACGGCTTCCACGCGCCCACCATGAGTTGGCCCGTGGCGGGCACGGTGATGGTGGAGCCCACCGAAAGCGAATCCCTGGCCGAGATCGGCCGCTTCTGTGATGCCATGGTGGCGATCCGGGCCGAGGCTGCGGCGATCGAGGCCGGCGCCAGCGACCCGGCCGATAACCCGCTCAAGCGCGCCCCCCACACCTTGGCGGCCGTCACCGCCGAGGCCTGGGAGCGCCCCTACAGCCGCCAGCTGGCGGCCTTCCCGGCGGGGGAGCGCCAACGCCAGGACAAGCTTTGGCCGGCCGTGGCCCGCATCGATAATGCCTATGGCGATCGCAATTTGATCTGCACCTGCCCGTCCGTTGAGGAGCTCTCGGATCGGGCGCCCACCCCGTAGGTAGCGTTTGGTGGGTTGCAAGGGACTGGCTCTGGTGGCACGACTGCCCTTAAAGCGGTACATTCACTTCAGAGTGCGGCACATTCGCTCCAGCGCTGGGACTTGACTGATCTCCATTCCAGTCCCTTCTCTTTTCAATTAATTGTTTGCTTTCACCGCTAGCTAACTTGCCCACGGGGTCATGAACGTCGACGACAACGGCCAATCCCCCAACCGCTTTGCCGGTAAGGAGGTCACCCTCCCCCCAGGTATCGGCTCCCTTAGCCACTCGGCCAGCGAGGGCACAACCTTGAGGGTGGAAGGCACCAACGTGATCCGGGTGCCCTTTGGCGTCCGTCAACCCCGTCGCCGTCGCCCCGAGCGCCCCGAGCGCTGGGCCACGCTGGTGCTGCCCTTCCAGTTCATTGGCGGCCCGACGCCCACACCGCCCCAGGCTGCGTAGTCGGATCCGTCCCTGGGACAAGGGGGGGGCTCCCTGGGGCCGGTCTTGAGTTTTGTCCTCAATAGTTGCCGCCGCTGCGCCGTTGGTGCATGGCGGTGGTGCCAAGGGCATCGAGGAGGGCGCCATGGGTGACCTCGGCCACAATCAGCCAGTGGTCGCCGCATTCCATGCGCTGGGTCACCCGGGCCTCCAGCCAGGCCAGGGCGTCCGCCAGGATCGGCTGGCCGCTGGGGCTGCGCTCCAGTTCCAGGCCAACGAAGCGGTCGGCTCCCGGGGGGAAGGGCTGCAGAAACTGGCGCATCGGCCCGGTTTCCCGTCCTTCGGCCAGCACGTTCAAGGTGAACTGGTCGCCGCCGTGGAGCAGGGTTTGAACGGCCCGATCCTTGGCCACGGCCACCATCACCCCTGGCGGGTTGAAGCTGGCCTGGCTCACCCAGCTCGCCACCATGGCGCCACTGAGTTGGCCTTCGCCCTCCCCTTTGACGGTGGTGAGCACGCAGAGGGGGCCCACCACCCGGCCGAGGGCCTGGAGGGCCGGGTTGCTGCGGCTTTCACTCAGGCCGCCAGTGGCACTACGGCGCTGGGCCTTGCGTTGCTGGGCCTGGAGCTGGCGGCCCAGGCCCGTGCCCGTTTCTTCGCAGGCCTTGAGCGTTTGCGGGTCGGGGCTGAATTTCACCTTGATCGGCTCGAAGGCAAAGCGAAAGCCGCCATCGCGCAACTTGCCTTCGAGCAGGTCGAGGGCTTCGCCACTCCAGCCGAAGCTGCCGAACACCCCCACCGGTTTGGCCCGGTCGCCTTCGGCCAGCAGGGTGCCCAGGGCGGAGACGATCGGCGTGGGCGCATGGCCCCCCAGGGTGGGGGAGCCGATCAGCACGGCATCGCAGCTGCGGATCGCCTCGAGTAGGTGGTCGGCCGGGGAAAATTCACAGTTGATGCTTTCCACCCGCACGCCCGTGCCAGCAATCCCGCGGGCGATGGCATCGGCGATCGCGGCCGTGTTGCCATAGGCGCTGGCGAACAGCAGCGCCACCGACAGGCGGGCCCGCTCCTGGGGTTCGCCCCAGCGGCGGTACTCCAGCAGCAAACTGCGCCAGCTCTCGGCGATGGCGGGGCCATGGCCCGGGGCGATTGTGCGGATCGCCAGGTCATCGAGCCGGTCGAGCACCGATTCCACCTGGCGGGCCATCGGTGCCATCAGGCAGTCGTAGAAGTAGCGGCGGTCCTCTTCGTTGCTGCTGCGGTTGGCTTCGGCCCAGGCCTCGCTACACAGGTGGGCAGCGAAGAACTTGCCGCTCATCAATAGGCCCGTGCTTTCTTCAAAGGCCAGCAGGGCCCCGGGCCAGCGGGGCGTGGGAGCCGGGATCAGCTGCAGCCGGTAGCTGCCGGCCAGGGGCCGGCCCACCTCCTGCTTCACCACGTCGATCGGCGGCAGGGGCGGGATCGCAGCGTCGGCGTCGGTCGCTGGGGGGCTGCCGGGGGGCGTTGGCTTCACCTGGCCCCAGAGATCTGTGAGCAGGCGGGCGCCGGCGTTGGAGGCCACCAGCATCAGGGCCGGCCAGCGGGCCGCCAGCTGGCGCAGCAGTTCCACCCGGTTGGGGTTGACGTGGCCCACCACCACCTTCAAGGCGGCGTCTGGCGCCAGCCGCTGCTCCAGCTCGGCCAGGAAGGGGGCGGCAAAGGAGGCACCGAGGGGGTGCACCAACACCGGCGGCACGGCCTGACCACGGGCACTGGTGCCGCCTTCAAACAGAAAGGCGTTGGCGCTGGTGCCCCGCTCCAGGCCGTATTCCACCTCAAAACGCAGCCGTTTCGGGCTGAGGCCCCGCAGGCAGACCAGGCCGGGCTCCAGCGGCAGCACGATCACGCGCCGATCGGCGCTGGCGGCAGGGGAGCTAGTCATTAGTAGTGGTTCCCCACTTTGCGGTGGTGGCGGGCGGTGCTGGCCTCACTGTCGGCCACGTTGCCCTCTTCCACTTCGGCGTAGATGAGCCAGTGGTCGGGGCCTTCGAGCCGCTGGGAGACGCGGCAACCCAGAAAGGCCAGGGCATCCCCGAGCACGGGGCCGCCGGCGGCGACGCCATCGAGGGTGTTGATGCCGGCGAAGCGGTCGGCGCCGGGGGGGAAGCGGCGCAGGAAATGGCGCAGCAGGGGCTGGTGGTTGTCCTCGCGCAGGATGTTGAGCACAAACCTGTCGCCCACCTGCATCAGGGCCTCGATCGCCCGGTCCTTGGCCACGGCCACGGTGATCCCGGGGGGATCGAAGCTGGCCTGGCTCACCCAGCTGGCCACCATGGCGCTGCTGCGGGCGGTGTCGCCCTCGCTTTGGCGCGCTGTCACCACGTAGAGACCCCCCGAGAGGCGGCCGAGGGCCCGATCCAGGTCGCCATCGAGGCTTTTCATCGCCGCGATCGTTTTGGCCTTGGTGAGCAGCTGGCCCAGGTCGGTGCCGGCCTCCTCGCAGCGCTGGTAGTC
>ERZ889217.1565-NODE-1565-length-11394-cov-148.000882_pt1 | contig 11394 bp, 9 predicted proteins | sample MGYA00521098_ERZ889217 | MGnify/ENA primary metagenome ERZ889217 (study PRJEB32303, sample SAMEA104408613) | aquatic metagenome | biome: Brackish water; feature: Pelagic; material: water | place: Baltic Sea | collected 2014-06-10T22:04:00 | depth 2,362 m ...
CCCCCGTGGCGCAGCCGTTCTGCGGCCGCTTCACAGGCCCGCCAGGTGATCGCCATCTCCGTGAGTGTGGGGCTCTGCCAGCCGGCCCGCGGCCAGCAGGCCCCGTCCACCACCAGCACGTTCGCCGCCCCCCAGCACTGGTTGAGCGGATTCACCACCCCCCCCTCGGCAGTGGCGGCCATGCGGGCCCCTCCCAGCTCATGGATGTAGTAGCCGGGGGGTGGGGCCCCCGGGCTCACCGCCAGGCTGGTGCGGAGCCAGGGCTCCAGCAGCGGCAGCACGAACAGCTCTTCGATCGGGCGGATCTGGCCGCCGGCGGCGGCCACAACGGCCTCCATGCGGCCGTGCATGTGGGCCAGCAGCCGGTGCTCGTTGGCGCCCCAGCGGCAGTTGATATGGACCGTGGGCAACCCCCAGGCATCGAGCTGGTTGGTGTTCAGGGTCACCTGGTTGGCCGGATCGGGCAGCACATCGCCGTGGCCGATCAGGAAGCCCACCGCCTCGCCGCGGCGCCGCTGCAGCAGCTTGGGGGGGTCGAAGCGCTGCAGGGCGCACCAGAGGCCGTAGCCGCCCTGGAAGTCGCTTTCGCTGCCCGGCTCCAGGTTGACGGTGTTGGGAATGAAGCAGCTGCCGGCTCCTGAGAGCTCCACCTCTTCCTGCGGCGGGCCCACCCCGGCAATGGAGAAGAAGCGACTGCTGGAGATGTGATCCATCAGGTGGCGGCCCAGGCTTGCCGATGGATCGACCAGCCCGCCGCTCTGGTGGGCCTCACTGGAGTGCAGCAGGATCCGCACGGTTTCGATCGTGGAGGCACACAGCACCACCAGGGGGGCGCTGAGCCGCTCCTGGGCGCCCGTGGCTCCATTCACCAGCACCACCCCCTCGGCCCGGTCGCCTCGGATCAGCAGGTGGCTCACCACCGCGTTGCTGCGCACCTGGGTGCGGCCGGTGGCCAGGGCCCTGGCCAGGGTGCTTCCCTGGCTGGCGGAGCGGGGCCAGCCCGCCTGCCGATGCAGCCTGAAGCCGCGGGAGTGGATCAGGGGCAGCCCGAGCTCGGCTGCGATGCGGCTCTGCAGGTGCCGTTCGCCCGGGGTGAAGGGCAGGGGGGGCAGGAAGTGGCCATCGGGCAACTGGCTCAGGCCATCGCAGCCGCCGTGCACCCCCAGCAGCTGCTCGAGCCGCCCGTAGTAGGGGTCCAGCTCCCTGCTGCCGATTGGCCAGCCGGGCCCCTGGCCAGTGCGGGCGGCGGCCTGGAATTCGTAGTCGGAGAGCCGCAGGGTGATGCCACCCCAGGTGAGACTTTTGCCGCCCACCTGGCGCCCCCGGGTCCACAGAAAGGGGGCATCGTCGGGGGTGGTGTAGGGGTTGCGCCGCTCATCGACGAACAGGTTTGGATTGTGTTTCCAATACCCCGGGTGGTGGCGCTGGAGCCGTTGCTTGCCGCTGGAGATGTGGGCCAGGCGCCTGGCGCTATTGAGCGGCTCGCTGCCGAGGGCATCGCGCCAGCTCAGCTCCGGCCCCGCCTCCAGCACCAGCACCTTGAGGCCGGCTTCGGCCAGCACCATGGCCGCCACGCCGCCGGTGGCACCGGAGCCCACCACGATGGCGTCAGGTTGCAGGGCGGGGTCGGCCATGGCCTGGGGAGCGCAAGGGGGAGATCAAGGCGGCGCTAGGAGCCAGATAGGCGGCTGGGGCCCAGATAAAAGGAAACCCCGGCAGGGGGCTGCCGGGGTTTCGGGAAAGTGGTGGCGGGGGCGAGATTTGAACTCGCGACCTTCGGGTTATGAGCCCGACGAGCTACCAGACTGCTCTACCCCGCGTCGACTAGGAAACTTTATCAGTCGAAGCGCAGCTCGCCGATCACCTCCAGCCGCAGGTGGGGGGCCGGCTGGAGAAAAAGGCTGCCCAGCTCCTCGAGGGTCATGGGGGTGAGCCAGTCGAGCTGCTCAAGCAGGTGCAGCGCCACCGCATGTTTGGCCCGGCTGGAGCCGTCTTCCACCTTGATGGCCACTCCCATGCCCGCGCCGACGCGGCTGAGGCACTGGATGCCCTCGGCGCCGCCCTTGCTGATCACCTGGCCGTGGCCGCGGCGCATCAGTTCGGTGTCGAAGCGCCCCTCACCGGCCACCAGCTCGGGGTGGGCCAGCATGGCCCGGCTGAGGCGCTCCAGATCGGCCTGGCTGCCGGCGCCCAGGTGGGCGTAGAGCAGGGCCATCTGGGCGAGCTGCAGCTGCAGGGTGGGGGCCCCGCAGTCGTCGCGGGCGGTGAGCAGTTCGGCGGCGGGCAGGGCCAGCAGATCCCCTACGCGCTTGAGCACCTCCTGCTGCAGCGGGTGGGCGATCTGCAGGTAGCTCTCGCGGCTCCAGCCCAGCTGGCGGCAGGTGGCCAGGAAGGCGGCGTGCTTGCCGGAGCAGTTGTGCTCCAGGGGGCTGCTGCCGGCGGCAGGCACGGGGCACTGCAGCTGCTCGGCTTCGAGCTCGGCCCCCCAGAGCAACTTGAAGGCCTCGCGGGCGTGGATGGCCGTGCCGGCATGGCTGGCGCAGGCGATCGCCAGGCCCCGCTCGCCGCAGTTGCAGTGGTCGGCCGCGCCACTGCTGACAAACACGCTGGCCTGGAACGGTTTGAGGGCTGAGCGCGCAAAGCTCAGCTGCTGGGGATCGCCGGCTCGCATCAGCACCCGCCCCCGGCCATCGCACACCACTGCGTGCACCCGATGCCGCGACTCCGGGATGCCGTCGCGCAGCAGCCGCACTTCCAGCGGAGGAACACCTCCACGGGCAGGGCCAGCTCCGCGGGCAGGGCCACCAAAACTGGAGGACAGGGTCACAGGTGCCCGGAAGCCGCTTTTAGAGAGCCTGACAGAGGCTCGCCCCGACCAGGGCCAGGATCACCGCCAGCATCCCTGCCTGCTGCAGCCGCCTCAGCACCGGCTGTACCTGGTGCTGGGCGACCAGTAGGTCCTGTTGGCGCCAGGCCAGGGGCTTTTCCCACACCTGGCCGTCGTACCAGCCCGACTCCTCGTACTCCACCCGTTCGGAGAGCAGGCGCCGGTGCACGTAGGTCCAACCGAGCCACTGGCGCACCAGCAGCAGGATTGGCAGAGCCACCGCCGCCACCAGGCCGGCCAGCACCAGCTGGGCCGGGTGATGGCGCATCACCCAGCTGCCACTGGCCACCAGCACGGTGAGGGGGGCCAGCAGCAGCCAGCTGGTGGCCAGGGGGCGAACCAGCTCTCTGAAGTTGTGGGCGGGCCAGACAAAGAACCACGACTCCAGCAGCTGCTCGTATTCCCGCAGGGGCCGTTGCTCGGGCGGCACCGGGCACTGCATGGGACTCAGGAGATCACAGCAGGTGTGGAGCTTACGAAGCGCACCTGTTCACCGTGGCCCCAGAAGGATTCCAGGTCGTAGTAGGTGCGTTCACTGGGGGTGAGCACGTGCACGATCAGCTCGCCGTAATCGAGCAGCAGCCAGCGGCCCTCCTTCTGGCCCTCCCGGCGCAGGGGCAGCCTGCCGGTGGCCGCCTCGATCTGGTCTTCCACCGAGCGGGCGATGGCGCGCACCTGCACGTCGGAGAGGCCACTGGATATCACAAACCAGTCGGCCAAAGACGACACCTCATCCACCCGGATCAGGCGGATATCCACCGCCTTGCGATCGTCGCAGGCCTCAGCGGCCAGCTGGGCCAGCTGCTCGCTGGTGAGCTCTTGCCGATTGGGAGCTTCAACCATAGACATTTTCACTGGTGACGGATTGGCGGGAACCCTGTTGCTGCGCCATTTCGGCACGGGCCTTGCCGGCACTCTTGCGCAGGGCCTCGAGCCGGTCTTCATAGAAGGCCCGTTTCTTCTTCTTGCGGGTCTGCTCCACCAGCTCCTTGAGGGCGCCGCCCAGGCTCTTGTAGGCATTGGGCAGGGAGTAGCCAAAGCGGGTGGCCAGGTCGATCGCCCGCTCATCGGCGGAGACGGCGTCCTGCAGGCGCTTTTCAGAATTGTTCTTGAGATAGAGGCGGTAGCCGGCGAAGCCGGAGAGGCCCATGGCCATCACCAGCAGCAGGCCGTCCTGCACCCACAACTCCCCAATGGCCCCACCCAGGCCGATGGCCAGGGCCGCCATCTCCCAGCCGTCGCGGGGCACGGCGTCGTTCTGGATGCGCCCCACCTCATGCCAGAAGAGCAGGTTGCGGTGGTCGAGCGCCAGGGCGTCCCACTTCTCCAGATCGATCTGGATCTCCACTTCGTCGCGGCCGATCTCTTCGATGGTGATCAGGGGCGGATCCACGGACGCCGCCGCTTCCACAAACACCCAGCTCTGCAATTCAGGGGGCAGCAGCCCTTTCAGCCGCTGGAGTTCGCTCATCGAAAATGGACCTTGTTAAGGATCACGTTAACCATTCCAGGCCCCACTGGCAGCCCTGGCGGCCGGGTTGGGGCTGGAGTGACCCAGGGGTGAGCGTGAGAGGCTGGGCGCGTTTGGCCAGACTCCCCCCATGCCCCGCCGCACGGACCTGCGTCGCATCCTGCTGCTGGGGTCGGGTCCGATCGTGATCGGCCAGGCCTGTGAATTCGACTATTCCGGCACCCAGGCCTGTAAAGCCCTGCGGGCCGAAGGCTTTGAGGTGGTGTTGGTGAACTCCAACCCCGCTTCGATCATGACCGATCCGGACATGGCCGATCGCACCTACATCGAGCCGCTCACCCCCGAGGTGGTGGCCCGGGTGATCGAGATCGAGCGCCCCGATGCCCTGCTGCCCACCATGGGCGGCCAGACCGCCCTCAACCTGGCGGTGACCCTGGCCGAGAACGGCACCCTGGCCAAATACGGGGTTGAGTTGATCGGCGCCAACCTGGCGGCGATCCAGAAGGCGGAAGATCGGTTGCTGTTCAAGCAGGCGATGGAGCGCATCGGCGTGGCGGTGTGTCCCTCCGGCATCGCCAACACCCTGGAGGAGGCGGAGCGGGTGGGCGAGGTCATCGGCAGCTACCCCCGCATCATCCGGCCGGCCTTCACCCTGGGCGGCAGCGGCGGGGGCATCGCCTACAACCCCGAGGAGTTCCGCGCCTTCTGCAAAAGCGGCCTGGAGGCCAGCCCCGTCTCCCAGATCCTGGTGGAGCAGTCGCTGCTGGGCTGGAAGGAATTCGAGCTGGAGGTGATGCGCGACAGCGCCGACAACGTGGTGATCGTCTGCAGCATCGAAAACCTCGATCCGATGGGGGTGCATACCGGTGATTCGATCACCGTGGCGCCCGCCCAGACCCTCACTGACCGGGAATACCAGCGCCTGCGCGACCAGTCGATCGCGATCATCCGCGAAATCGGCGTCGATACGGGCGGCAGCAATATCCAGTTCGCCATCAACCCCGCCAACGGCGATGTGGTGGTGATCGAAATGAATCCGCGGGTTTCGCGCAGCTCGGCGCTGGCCTCCAAGGCCACGGGTTTTCCGATCGCCAAGATCGCCGCCCGCCTGGCGGTGGGCTACACCCTCGACGAGATCGTCAATGACATCACCGGCGCCACGCCGGCCTGCTTCGAACCCACGATCGACTACGTGGTCACGAAGATCCCCCGTTTCGCCTTCGAGAAGTTCCGGGGCAGCACGCCGGTGCTCACCACCTCGATGAAGTCGGTGGGGGAGGCGATGGCAATTGGCCGCTGTTTTGAGGAGTCGTTCCAGAAGGCCCTGCGCTCCCTGGAAACGGGCCATGCCGGCTGGGGCTGCGACCGGCCCGATGCCAGCTGGGAACCCCCGGCCCTGGACCGGGCCCTGCGCACCCCCACCCCCGATCGGATCTTTGCCGTGCGCGAGGCGATGGTCGCCGGCCGCAGCGACGACGAGATCCACCAGCTCAGCGCCATCGATCCCTGGTTTTTGGCCAAGCTGCGCCACATTCTCGAGGCCGAACAGCGACTGCTGCAGGGTCGCAGCCTCGCCGAGCTGGAGGCGCCGGCCCTGCTGGAGCTCAAGCAGCTGGGCTTCTCCGACCGCCAGCTGGCCTGGGCCACGGGCAGCGATGAGCTGGCGGTGCGGCGCCACCGCCAGGCCCTGGGGGTTAACGCCGTGTTCAAGACCGTCGACACCTGTGCGGCGGAGTTCGCCTCCAGCACCCCATATCACTACTCCACCTATGAGCGCCCGCTGGAGCGCATCAACGCCGCAGGCGAGCTGGAGACCGTGCCCCCTGAAAATGAGGTCCAGCCGGAAACACGCCCCAAGGTGATGATCCTGGGCGGTGGCCCCAATCGCATCGGCCAGGGCATCGAATTTGACTACTGCTGCTGCCACGCCTCCTTCGCCCTGCAGGCCGAGGGCTTCGCCACGGTGATGGTGAACAGCAACCCGGAAACCGTTTCCACCGACTACGACAGCTCCGATCGCCTCTACTTCGAACCGCTCAGCCTCGAAGACGTGCTCAACGTGATCGAGGTGGAGAGGCCCGTGGGGGTGATCGTCCAGTTCGGCGGCCAGACGCCGCTCAAGCTGGCGATCCCGCTGCTGAACTGGCTGGCCTCACCCGAGGGGCTGGCCACGGGCAGCCGCATCTGGGGTACGTCGCCGCAATCGATCGATGCCGCCGAAGACCGGGAGCAATTTGAGGCGATCCTGCGGCGCCTGGAGATTCGCCAGCCCCGCAATGGCCTGGCCCGCAGTGAGGCCGAGGCCCGGGCCATCGCCGCGCGCGTGGGCTATCCAGTGGTGGTGCGCCCCAGCTACGTGCTCGGCGGCCGGGCCATGGAGGTGGTCTACGACGAGGCGGAGCTCAACCGCTACATGGTGGAGGCGGTCCAGGTGGAGCCCGACCACCCGGTGTTGATCGACCAGTACTTGGACAATGCCGTGGAGGTGGATGTGGATGCCCTTTGCGATCGGGAGGGGGTAGTGGTGATCGGCGGTGTGATGGAGCACATCGAGCCGGCCGGGATCCACTCGGGCGACTCGGCCTGCTGGCTGCCGTCGGTGAGCCTCAGCGAGCCAGCCCTGGCCACGATTCGCGCCTGGAGCCGGGCCCTGGCCCTGGCCCTGGGGGTGCGCGGCCTGATCAACCTGCAGTTTGCGGTGCAAATCGACCCTGAGCTGGGCGAGCGGGTGTTCATCATTGAGGCAAATCCCCGGGCCTCCCGCACGGTGCCGTTTGTGGCCAAGGCCACCGGCGTGCCCCTGGCCAAGGTGGCCAGCCAGCTGATGGCGGGCCGCACCCTGGCCGAGCTGGGCCTCACGGCCGAGCCCCGGCCGCCCTTGCAGACCGTCAAGGAGGCCGTGCTGCCGTTCAAGCGTTTTCCCGGTTCCGACACCCTGCTGGGGCCGGAGATGCGCAGCACCGGCGAGGTGATGGGTATCGCCACCAGCGCGGGCATGGCCTACGCCAAGGCCGAGCTGGCCGCCAATGAGGCCCTGCCCACCGGTGGCACCGCCTTCCTTTCGACCCATGACCGCGACAAGCCCGCTTTGCTGCCCGTGGCCGAGCGACTGGTGGAGCTGGGTTTTGCCCTGATCGCCACCGGCGGCACCGCCAGGTCACTGCGGGCCGCAGGCCTGACGGTGGAATCGATTCTCAAGGTGCACGAAGGCCGCCCCAACATCGAAGACGCGATTCGCTCGGCCCGCATCCAGCTGATCATCAACACGCCGATTGGCCGCCAGGCCGCCTTTGACGACAAGTACCTGCGCCGCGCCGCCCTCGACTACTCCGTACCCACGGTCACGACCCTGGCCGGGGCCCGGGCGGCGGTGGAGGCAATCACCGCCCTGCAGCAGCAGACGATCGAGGTGAATGCCCTGCAGGACATCCATCCCCACCTGGCTCGTTAGGGTTGACACATCCCTTCGACCATCCCCGTGACCGTCACCCCCGAGGCACCCCCTTCCCAGCTCAGCGCCCCGATCGCCCCGGGCAGCGACTGCACGGCGGCCTTCCGGGCGGCCTACGAGAACCGCTACACCTGGGAGAGCGGCTTTGCTGGTTACGCCGGCCGCTGTAGCTGGCAGCAGGGCGAGCGGACCGTGGCCGGCACTTTCCAGCTGGGCGCCGACCTCAAGGCCAGCCTGGAGGGCATCGACGACGCCGAGATCCATAAGGCCTTGGCCTCCCAGCTGTGGGAGGTGGCTATCCACCGGGTGCGCCGCAGCTTCGAGCAGACCCACGGCGCCAACAGCTTCAGCGCCGGCGACACCGATGCGGTGGGCACCGAGGTGATCGTGGGCGGCAAGGGCGAGGGCGACCGCTACCGCATCAAGGGCGATGTGGTGACGATGGTGCATCGCCATATCCACGGCACCGTGGTGACGATCTTCACCGAGAGCACCACCGACACCGGTAGCGGCTACCTGAGCCGTAGCTACACCAGCCGCTACAGCGACCCAGCTACGGGTGAAGCCAAGGGGGGAATCAGCCGCTTCACCGACACCTTCGTGCCGCTCACCGAGGCTGGCCCCTGGGTGTTGAGCGAGCGGGTGGTGGAGACCGAGGCCCACGGCGACGCGCCGGCTGGGCGCCAGGTGTTTCGGTTCGAGGATCTGGTTCCTCTGGGCTAGGCCCGCGGGCGCTCGCCCGGCAAAATGCGCCGATGCTCTCCCTCTGGCTTGGTGCCGCTGACCAGGGCCTGGCCTACGCAGGCCTGGCCCTGGGCACCTATCTGACCCTGCGGGTCCTCAACTTCCCCGATCTCACCGTTGACGGCTCCTTCGCCCTCGGCGGCGGCGCGGCGGCGGTTTTGATCAGCCAGGGCGCCCCGGTGCCGGTGGCCCTGGCCATGGCAATTCTGTTTGGCTGCCTGGCCGGTCTGGTGACTGGCCTGATCCACACCCGCCTGGGCGTCAACGACCTGTTCGCCGGCATCCTCACCACCACTGGCCTCTACTCGATCACCCTGCGGCTGATGGGGCGCTCCAATATCCCCCTGCCGGAGACCCCGGCCGGCATCCAGGCCCTGCCCGACCTGGGCCTGGGCCTCGATGGCCAGTGGGCGGTGGCTCTGATCCTGGCAATGGGGGGCCTGATCCTGCTGATCAGCCTGCTGCTGGCCACCGATTTCGGTCTGTCCCTGCGGGCCCTGGGCAACAACCCCACCATGGCCCGGGCCAACGGCATCAACCAGCGCCGCGGCCTCACGGTGGGGATTGCCGCCGCCAATGGCCTGGTGGCCCTGGCCGGCGCCCTGGTGGCCAACTACCAGGGTTTCGCCGATGTGACCATGGGCATCGGCTCGCTGATCTTGGGCCTGGGCATGGTGATCATCGGCGAATCGGTGCTGCGGCCCCGCTCCGTGCCCCAGGCCCTGCTGGCGGTGGTGCTGGGGGCAATCCTGTTCCGCACCCTGATCGCCATCGCCCTGCAGCTGGGCCTCGAGCCGGTGGACCTTAAGCTGGCCACAGCCCTGCTGCTGCTGATCGCCCTGGCCTTTGGGCGGTTCCGCATCCCGGGCCTCTCCGACCAGGGGAGGCTGCAGGGATGAGCAGCGTCACCAAGGGCGCCAGCTCGTGTCTCACCGTTGCCAATCTCGGCTGGGGCCATCCCCTGCCCGGGGGGGGCTGGCGCCAGCTTTTCAGCGATTTTTCGCTCACCTGCCCGGCGGGTCAGTTTCTGGTGGTGATCGGCAGCAACGGCTCCGGCAAGAGCACCCTGCTCAACCTGGTGGCCGGCACCCTGGCCCTGGCTGACGGCCAGATCCACCTCGGCAATCGCCCCCTGCACAAGCTGCGCGACTACCAGCGGGCCCGCTGGATCGGCCGGGTGATGCAGAACCCGCTTGAGGGCACCTGCCCCGGTCTCACCGTGGCTGAGAACCTCCGGCTGGCTGAACGGCGCAGCAGGCCAGCCCGGCTGATCGGCGGGGCCCTGATCGGCATGCTCGGGGGCATCCACCCCAACGGGGCCGATCGCCGCCGCTACCGGGAGTTACTGGGGGATCTGGGCCTGCCCCTGGCCGACCGCCTCGATGAGCCCGTGGGCCAGCTCTCCGGCGGCCAGCGCCAGACCCTCAGCCTGGTGATGGCCACCCTTAGTTCGCCGGATCTGCTGCTGCTCGATGAGCACACCGCCGCCCTCGATCCCCGGGCTGAGGCCACCGTGATGGCCCTCACCGAAAGGCTGATCCGCCGCTTCGGCACCACCACCTTGATGGTGACCCACAGCCTCGACCAGGCCCTCGGCCACGGCGACCGGCTGGTGATGCTCCACGAGGGTCGCCTGATCGGGGACTGGAGCGCTGCGGAGCGTGAAGCTCTCGATCCGCCGGCATTGCGGGCGATGTACGGCACGGCCATAGTGGCCCCGCAGTCTTCCAGTGCCCCCGATGGGTCTTCAGCGTCGTGAATTTCTCAGCCTGGTGGGGGCAGGCGCTGTCAGCACGGTGGTGCTCTCGGCCTGCGGAAAACTTGGCGGCGACGCCAGGGTGAAGGGGCCCACCATCGGCATGCTGCAGATGCTGGATGCGCCGCCACCGAACAACACCCGCAAGGGCTTTGAAGCGGCCCTGGCCGAGGCCGGCTACACCCCGGGCAAAACCGCCAACTTCATCCAGAAGGATGCGGCCGGTGAGCTGCCCAACACCACCTTGGTGATGAAGCAGTTCGTGGGTGACAAGGTGGACATGATCCTGGCGGTGGGCACCCCGCCCCTGCAGGCCGCCATGAAGGTGGCCCCGGAAACCACGCCGGTGATCTTCTGCTACTGCTCCAATCCCTGGGGTGCCGGCGCCGGTACCCCCCCCGGTGGCGTCGGCCAGCACCGCCCCAATGTGGTGGGCACGATCGGCACCAACCCGATGGGCAAGGAGCTCGACCTGGCCCGTCAGATCAATCCGGAGCTCAAGACCGTCGGGGTGATCTACAACCCCGGTGAGCCCAATTCCGAATATGAGGCCAAGGTGCTCAAGGAGGAGGCGGCCAAGCGCAACATCACCGTGGTGGAGCAATCGGTGGCCAACTCCGGTGAGGTGCTGCAGGCCGCCCAGGTGCTGGCTCAGAAGCAGGTGGAGGCCTTCGTGAAGATCGGCGATTACGCCACGATCCAGGGCTTTGGCTCGATCGCCAAGGTGGGCCTCGAGAAGAAGATCCCCGTGTATTCGGTGGATGCCGACGACATCAAGCTGCCCGGCTGCCTGGCCACGATCGGCTGGGCCTACTTCGATGACGGCTACGCCGCCGGCAAGCTGGCGGTGCGGGTACTGAAGGGGGAATCCCCGGCCACCATGGCCTTTGAGCCCCTGACCAAAACCGAGCTGTTGGTGAGCAAGGCCACGGCCCAGGCGATCGGTGTCACCCTGCCCGAGGCCCTGCTGAAGGAGGCGAAGGAGGTGGTGGGGTAGGCCTTGCGCTTGCTCTTGCGCTTGCTATGGCCTGGCCTGTTCAGGGCATGGGGGTGATGGCCTGGAGCTTGTCGTTGAGCTGGCTGGC